>Ga0082212_10012418_pt1 | contig 10731 bp, 7 predicted proteins | sample TergutNt197P3_FD_71548 | JGI IMG/M metagenome (GOLD analysis project Ga0082212, IMG submission 71548) | Neocapritermes taracua P3 segment gut microbial communities from Petit-Saut dam, French Guiana - Nt197 P3 | ecosystem: Host-associated > Arthropoda: Insects > Digestive system > Gut ...
CGCCGGGGCATGGGTGTCGGTAAACAAGGCGGTGGTAACCCGCTCCAGCGCGGTAATCCCCATCATCCCGCTGTATGTTTCATGCCTGTTCAAGGTGATGAAGGATATGGACCTGCACGAAGGCTGTATCGAGCAGATCGTCCGGCTGTACCGGGAAAGGCTCTATGCCGCGGAAAGCGGCGATCCGGAGATGGTGCCTGTAGACCGCAAGGGACGCATACGCATTGACGACTGGGAGATGCGCCTGGATGTTCAGAAAGCCGTTATGGATAAAATGAAAAACGTGACCGACGACAACGTCCATGCCGAAACCGACGTTGCAGGCTTCAAGCAGAATTTCCTGGAAGCCCACGGCTTTGCCGTAGAAGGCGTAGACTACGCCGCCGACATCGACCTCAGCGCGTACTAGAAGTCGTTCCCTATACTCTCACGGAGGCACCAAGGCACAGAGAAAAAAACTCCGTGCCTCTGTGCCTCTGTGTGAGGTCTTCTCAATCTACTTTAAAGCGTGAAACTTCGCGGACGAGCGTATCGATGCTTTCCTGGTTTCTGGTGCAGAGATCGTTTACTTCGTGCACAGCGATGTTGATGTGCTCCGTGCCGATTGCCATCTCGTTAATGCCCGAAGTTATTTCCTGAGTCGCTATTTCCAGGTTTTTGCTCTCGCGGATAACTTCGGCAGAACCTTCAAGCATCTCGTGCGAGCCGTCCGTTACCAGCCGCGTTATCTCGTTTACGCTGCCTATCGCTTCGAGTATCTGCTTGCTCCCAACCCCCTGCTCTTCCATCGCGTTGCGGATGTTCTCTTCCTGCTCCGCCACGACCCTTACGCTCGAATCTATCGCCTCGAACTTTTTCAGAACATTGTCCGTGGATTGGGTGATCTTGTCGATAGAAGCCTTTATCTTTTTTAAGACCGTGCTGATCGTCTTGGACTGCTCGCCGGAGTTTTCCGCCAGCTTGCGGATTTCGTCGGCGACGACGGCAAAGCCCTTGCCCGCCTCGCCCGCGTGGGCGGCCTCAATCGCCGCGTTCATCGACAGCAGATTCGTCTGGCTGGCGATGTTTTCCATCACTGAGTTGATCTCCAGAAGGCCCTCGGATTCGCGGGCAATTTCCTGGATGTCCGCCGCAACCTCCTGCAGGCCGCTGCGGCCTATCTCGGACGAATCGGTCAGCTCGTGCACGTTGTCGCCGTTTTTAATGAGGGTCTGCGTTACCGACTGGATGTTCGCCAGCATTTGTTCGATGGCCGAAGACGACTGCGACACGCTCTGCGTCTGACGCTCAACATGGCCGTTGAGCCTGTCAATGTTGATGGTGATCTGCTCCATGGTGGCGTTGGTCTCGGTAACGCTGGCGCTCTGGTTAATGATGCGGTTTTTGATGCTCTGGATGTTGGCGGTGATCTCGTTTACCGCCGCCGCTGTCTCGGTCATGTTGCTGGCAAGCTCGGTGCCGATGTCGGACAGGGCCTTTGCCTGCATTTTAATGTTTATCACCAGGTTTTTGATCTTCTCAAGGGTCTGGTTGAAGTATTTTGCCATCCTGCCGATTTCGTCATTGGAATTCATGTGGATGGCATGAGTCAGATCCCCTTCGCCTTCGGAAATATCCTTGAGGGTATCGGCAACGGTGACAATCGGCTTGGTAATAACGCCGAGTACCAGAAAAACAACCGCCGCCGATATTACAATCGCCATAGCTGCGATAAAAATGGTAAACTTGGTTATATCCCGGACAGGCGCCAGAACATCTTCGTCGGTAATTGCTACCAGCACCGACCAGCTAATGTCGGAGTTGCCGATTTGCAGGGGATGCATGACAATGCGGACATCCGAATGAAGCACCGTAGAATAGGTGTTGCACTGGTACGCTTCCCCGTTGAGCACCGCACGGTTCCCATCCTCCCTTCTGTCGCCAAAAATCGTTTCGACATCAATCAGAAACTTTCCCACCCGATCCGCAACCAGGTGGCCCATAATCAGCCCGTTGTTGGCGAAAACAATCATCGATGCAATTTCGTCATGATCCGCTATAACATGATTAACAAGGGGCTGTATAATATCGACATTCAGGAGACAGCCCACGCCTCCCACTATTTCTTTGGTACGGGGGTTAACGATGGGAACCATTACCCTGTTCAGATACGTATTCTTTCCGTCAATAACCCTGGGAAAGGGATCCTCAACCCGTTCCCGGCCTGCAAGACCCTTGGGGCTGGTGAAATACGCCATTGCCGCATCAATATCCACCGTAGTCCGGGCTTCCAAATTTCCGGTTTCCCTGGTAAAGGCAATGGCGTACTGGCCTGTGGCGCTGGAACCTACCCTGCCGATGTACTGGGCGTCCATGCCGTCTACGGCGTTTGGTTTCCAGACCGTGTATATGTTAACCATTTCGTCTTCAGAATTTAAAACGCTCAGCAGCATCTCGTCATAGCGATCCCGCCTGTCTGCCGCCGGCATTGTCTCGTAATCCGACATTATGTTTGCCAACGTACGCAGCGCCCGTATGTTGCCGTCTTCGTGGCCCTTCAAATATTCAACCTGTTCGGCGGCGAGGTTCTCAATGCCCTGGAGGCTCAGATCGATGCTTATCGCAGATGCCTTTAATAAAAGGATAATGGCAATTCCCGCCGCCACGACAGCCACTATCCCGATAACCATAATGCTCAGCTTTATTTTAATTTTCATTTTTTACTCCCTGAATTTATTAATTACACAAAATGAAAACCCCGCCCAGAGGGCGGGGAAATGTATCAAATGTTACAGTTTTACTCTACCTTAAAACGCGAAACTTCCTTTACCAACATGTCGATATTTTCCCGGTTTCTGCCGCACAGCTCGTTTACCGCATTTATCGCCGTATTAATCTGCTCCGCTCCAAGCGCCATTTCGTTCATCCCCCCGGTTATTTCCTGCGTCGATTTTTCAAGGTTCTTGCTCTCGCGGATAACTTCGGTGGAGCCTTCGAGCATCTCATGCGAGCCGTCCGTTACCATCCGCGTTATCTCGTTCACGCTGCCTATCGCTTCGAGTATCTGCTTGCTCCCAACCCCCTGCTCTTCCATCGCGTTGCGGATGTTCTCCTCCTGCTCCGCCACGATCCTTACGCTCGAATCTATCGCCTCGAACTTTTTCAGAACGTTGTCCGTAGACGACATTATTTTATCAATCGACGCCTTTATCTTTTTCAAGACCGTGCTGATCGTCTTGGACTGTTCGCCGGAATTTTCCGCCAGCTTGCGGATTTCGTCGGCGACGACGGCAAAGCCCTTGCCCGCCTCGCCGGCGTGGGCGGCCTCGATCGCCGCGTTCATCGACAGCAGATTCGTCTGGCTGGCAATGTTTTCCATCACCGAGTTGATCTCCAGAAGGCCCTCGGATTCGCGGGCAATTTCCTGTATGTCTGCCGCGACATCCTGCAGGCCGGTGCGGCCTACTTCCGACGAATCGGTCAGCTCGTGCACGTTGTCGCCGTTTTTGATAAGGGTCTGCGTAACCGACTGGATGTTCGCCAGCATTTGTTCGATGGCCGAAGATGACTGCGACACGCTCTGCGTCTGGCGCTCGACATGGCCGTTGAGCTTGTCGATGTTGACCGTGATCTGCTCCATGGTGGCGTTGGTCTCGGTAACGCTGGCGCTCTGGTTGATGACGCGGTTTTTGATGCTCTGGATGTTGGCGTTGATCTCGTGCATCGCCGCGGCGGTTTCGGTCATGTTGCTGGCAAGATCGCCTCCGATGTCGGCCAGGGCCTTTGCCTGCATTTTGATGTTTATCACCAGGTTTTTAATCTTCTCCAGGGTCTGGTTGAAGTACTTCGCCATCCTGCCGATTTCATCGTTGGAGTTCATGTTAATCGTCCTGGTCAGGTCTCCCTCGCCCTGGGAAATATCCTTGAGGGTATCGGCAACGGTGACAATCGGTTTGGTAGTGCTGCTCAAAACCAGGAAAACAATAATAGCCGATATAACTATGGCCCCTGCTGCCAAAAAGATGGTGTAATTCCGTATCCTGTTTACCTCGGTCAGAATATGCGCGTCGGTGATTGCTATCATCACCGTCCAGTATTGATCCGAGTTGCCTATCTGAAATGGCTTCATTAAAACCCGCATATTCGAATTAAGTACTGGAGAGTAAGTGCTGCAGTTGAACGCCTGCGCGTCATGCACAGCCCGGTTCGCTTCCTCCCTGTAAGGATCGTATATCGCTTCGACATCAATCAGGTGCTCTCCGACCCTGGCCTCGACCAGGTGGCCCATAATAAACCCATCCCTCGAATACAGCACCATCGCGGCAATTTCCTCGTGCGTATTAATCGCATCCTGCACCTGAGACTGTATCCCGTCGATAACCAATAGGCAGCCAACGCCTCCCACTACTTCGTTTCTGCGGGAATTTATTATGGGAACCATCATTATTATCGCAAAGGTGTCTTTTCCATCCACTTTCCGGGGCATGGGGTTGTCCACCCGATCTTTTCTCGCATCGGGGCCGTTAAACCGCGCCATGGTTGCGGGAATGTCCGCGCTGGCACGGGCAAGGATCTGGCCCGATTCCTTGGTGTAGGTCATGGCGTACTGTCCCGTCGGGGTAGACCCCGGCCGGCCGATATTCTCCGCGTCGCTGTCAATGGTGTTAGGTTTCCAGATTGAATAAATCAGCGACCAGCTTTGATTCGAATCCAGCGTAGCCAGCAGCATGCTGTCAAACCGGTCGCGCCTTTCATTTTCCGGTATATCCTCGTAGTCTTCCATGATATCCGCAAGGGTGCGAAGCGAGCGTATATGTCCTTCTTCCCGTCCCTGCCAATACGTCGCCTGTTCGCTGGCCAGGTAGTCCAGCCCCCGCAGACTCAGTTCAATGCTTATATTGGAAGCCTGGCGCAGAAGTAATATGGCTATTCCAACAACGATGGCCGCAACGATGGCAATCATCATAAGACTAAGTTTGAACTTGATTTTCATTGTACTTCTCCTTTTTGTTCTATCTTACACCTTTTTTTTCAAAGCCGCAACATTTATGTATATTTTTAGGAGTTTTTTTCTTATTTAACGACAAAATGCCCTTATAGGCATTTCAAATGAAAGTTTCTGGCTTTTTTATTCAATATTGGGCAATTCGGAAGAGCGCAACAAACTCTCCGGGGCTGATATCCTCGGCTCCGAGCCTGTTTTTGTAGTCCAGGGGCATTCCGAGGTCGAAAAAATCGAAACCATGCTCTTCCAGGTACAGGGCGGTAAGGATAAGTTGGGCTGTACCGGCGTTGCTTTCGTCATAATAGCCGGAATATGAGGTATAAACCCTTCCGGCCTGTATCCCGAACTCGCCGGCAATCAGTTCCCCGTCCCGGTATAGGGCAAATGACACGGGATACAGCCCCCGCAAGGCATCCCTGCGGATAGACCGTATCGCTTCTACCAGGGGCGGGGTGAGCCAGGCGTTCCCGTGGACCTCCAGGCAGCGCTCTACTATGCGGTCAAAATCGGCGCCGGCACGCAATTCGTAACGGTGCAGGCACCGCCTGATGGATTTTTTGATATGGAGCCTGTCGAAAAAAAGCGCCGACCTGACCAGGTGGAGTTTGGGCAGAAGGATATAGCAATCGGCGTCCTCCGGCTCTTCCAGCTTCGAGGACATTACCAAAAAACCTGCTTCCATCAGCCGGGCGATAAAGTCCGCCTCAAAATTCAGGGAAACGCAGAACTCCTCACCGTAACCGGTTTCCAGCATTGCGTCGACAATCCGGCGGGGATCGTCCTGGGGCATTATTACCAGATAACCGGAGTCGGTGTATCGGAGGATCGTATGATCTATTTCGCGGCGCGCCCGCGTCCTGCCTTTTTGGTTTTGGCCGCGGCTGCTTTTTTCTTTTTGGGCGCTGCTTTTTTGGCGGCTGCGCCTTTTCTGGCTGCGCCTTTTTTGGGGGCGGCCTTTTTTACAGGGGGCTTTCTGGGGATCGGTTTTTTCCCGGCGGCAGGGTCCTTTGTAAATTTGGAAATACCATTGACAATATTCATAAGCGCCCTGTCTTTGGACGCTTCTGCCAGATCCCACCTCATCTGCATGTTCAGCCAAAATTCGGGATTGGTGTTAAAGTACCTGGCAAGCCTCAGCGCGACAGGCACGGAGATTCGCGTTTCACCCAGGGCAATGAGGCGGACAGCCGACTGGCTCAGGTGAATGTCCCTTGAAAGTTTGAAGGGGTTAAGGTGATTCTTCTCCAGCAGAGCCGTTAAAAAAGCTCCGGGGGATTGCAATGTTTTCTTAGCCATGATTTCTCCTTTTTATGGTATGATTGGCAATTATAACAGAAATATGATATTGTGTATATAACTACAATGAAAAAAACACATGAAAAACAAAAAAAATTATTCGCTGCGCTGATCATCATCGCACTGGTTTTTTCCGCTGTAAGCCTTTTGCACCTTGTCAACGCCTTTCAGTATCTGGAATTTAAATCATACGACCTCAGGGTAAAATTGTTCGCGCCTTTAATACGGCCTTCCGACGATATTATTATTCTTTTGGTGGATCAGGACAGTATCGACTGGGCGCAGCAGGAGCGGGGTTGGGGCTGGCCGTGGCCCCGGAAGGCATATGCCGAAGTGCTTGAGTACATGAACATCAGCGGGGCTGCTTCCGTTGCCTTCGATATTATTTTTTCGGAACCGTCAATTTACCGCAATGCGCGGCAGGATGAAATTCTTGACAGCGTGGCGATGAATCTGGAGACGGCCCAGGGCGCGATCGCCTCGGGGCAGGGTCAGACGGCGGGTCCGATGTTCAGGGAAGTTGTACGCAACCTGCGGGAATTAAACGCCAGGGAAGACGACGCTTCATTTATCAATGCCGCGGGGGAGTACGGCAGAGCCGTGCAGGGGGTGTTTTTTTCAAGCCAGTCCGGCAGCGCGGTTTCATGGCCCGACGATCTGCAGACGCCCATTTTCGAAACCTCGGGGTTCGGCGATTTTTTGGAAGAATTCAACAAGGGCGGCCAGGGGGACACCCTCAGCGGAGCGGTATTTCCCATTCAGGGGCTGCGGAATACCGCCGGCGCCCTGGGCAGCCTGACCGGATTTTCCGATCCCGACGAGATAATCAGGCGGCTGCGGCTGTTTACCTGGTTCAACGGCAAGGCCCTGCCGGGTCTCGGCCCCGCTTCGCTGGCTGTTTCGGGGCACGACATGAACATCAGCTATAATTCCAGAAGCAAAAACATTCAATGGGGGAATTTTACCGTTCCTGTCGGCAAAAACGGAACCTCCCTCCTCCGTTTCAAGGGCGATCTTTCCCGTTATTTTCCCTATACGGCAAAGGAAGTTTTGCAGAGCTACGAAGAATACCAGCGGGGCGGGGATCCCCTGCTTTTCCCCGAAGATTTTGAGGGCAGGTATGTGTTTTTCGGCCTGTACGCCCCCGGCCTGTTTGATATTTTCGCCACCCCCATTTCCTCGGTGTATCCAGGCATGGGGGTGCATATCACCCTGCTGGATAACCTGCTCTCCGGAGATTTTATCCGCGAAAGCCGGCAATGGCTTAACCTCCTGATCCTCTTTGTCATCGCGGGCATTACCGTCCTGCTCTGCCTGTTCTCCAACCGCATACTCCTGTCGCTTGGCGGAACGGTGCTGGCGGTAGCGGCCGTTGTCGCCGCCGCCTTTGCCGCCTATTACTGGGGCTGCATTTGGTTCCCCATGGTAACCCTTCTTGCCGGAATCGCCGCCGCCTTCGTCAGCACCACCCTGTACAACTACGCCACCGAAGGCCGCCAGAAGCGGTTTATCAAATCGGCGTTCAGCCAGTACCTGTCGCCCAAGGTCATCGATCATATCATCGCCGATCCCTCGCAGCTCAAGCTGGGCGGCGAAAAGCACGAAATGACGGCGATCTTTACCGATGTCCGCAGCTTTTCGACGATTACCGAAGCGCTCGGCGATCCGGAAAAACTGGTCGAGCTGCTCAACCACTACCTGACCCGGATGAGCGACATCATCCTGAAAAACCAGGGTACCATCGACAAATACGAGGGCGACGCGATAATCGCCTTCTTCGGCGCGCCGGTACATTTTGACAACCACGCCAGCCTTGCCTGCCGCTCGGCGATCCAGATGAAAAAAGCCGAGGCGGACATCAACCGCGAGGCGCTTTCCGATGCCCTGATCACCTCGGAGGTACTGGACGCGATGGTCCGCAAAGGCATATTAAAAAGCCACGACGACCCCTGCCCCATGTTTACCCGACTGGGCATTAACACCGGCGATATGGTTGTCGGCAACATGGGAACCCCCAACAAGATGAACTACACGATAATGGGGAACGCGGTAAACCTCGCCGCCCGGCTTGAAGGGGTGAACAAGCAGTACAACACCGGCGGCATATTGATAAGCGAGTATACCCGCGCGCAAATCGGCGATGAATTTGTCGTGCGCCCGCTAAGCCGCGTCCGCGTGGTGGGGATAAATACGCCCCTGCGCCTGTACGAGCTTTTGGAGATTAAGGAAGACGCCCCGCCGTCCCTTCTGGAAACGGTACAGAGCTGGGAGCGGGGATTCGCCCTGTATGAACAGAAGGATTTCCCCGCCGCCGCATCCATTTTCGGGGAAATTTTCCGGCAAAACGATAGTGACCTTGCCGCGAAAATGTACTATAATAGGTGCCGTACATACATCGACCAGCCCCCCGCCGGGGAATCCTGGGAGGGCGGGGTTGATAATTTAACGGAAAAATAGGAAGAAATGATGAAAAAAATTATTGTAATGATTTGCCTTGGCGCCCTCGCACTTACGATCCTGTTAGCACAGGCCTCAAGGGGCGGCACAATGTTTGTCGCCGCCAAAACCGTCGACCTGAAATCATCTACGGGCTTTTTCGCCGCTGTAACGGACAGCCTGGAATACGGCGATCAGGTATCGGTATTGCAGGTAAAGGGAAGCTGGGCGGAGGTGAGTCCCGCATCAGATTCTTCTGTTTCAGGCTGGACAAGCACGGCCGGCCTTTCGGCAAAGCGAATAGTAGCAAGCGGCGCCACCGGCACGGCGATCAGCGAAGTAGCCCTCGCGGGAAAAGGTTTTAACGAAGAAGTTGAAAACGGCTACCGGTCGGAAGCCAGCATGATCTACGCCGAAGTGGACAAAATGGAATCGCTGGAGATAAACAACCGGGAACTGTACGACTTCCTCGTCGAAGGCCATTTGTCGCTGGGAGAATGAGCGCGCCGCTAATTTTTTTTGGCTCTGGCAGCTTTAATTTTTGTATAGCCGACAATCAGAAGGGTTCCCAGGATTAATACTGCTGCGGCGTTAACACCTGCGGCGACAAATCCCTGGGCAGTAACCTTCTCGAAAGGTTCCCTGTAAATCAGAAGATCCAGCGCACGTGCGATAAAAACCCATGTCAGCGCGTTGGTTAAAATCTGAATTCCGTTAAAATAAAACGCCTGGGTAATGCCAAATCCGCCCTCGGCAATTTTAAAGAAATTGCGGAAAGAACCAATGGAAAGGCCGAAAAGGGCGGAAGATATCACCCAGCTCCACCAGATACCGCCCAGAGACAGATCGGTAAGCGCATGCCCGATAAGGCCGATTAAAAAACCCGCAAGCGGTCCGAAAATCGCGGCAAAGGCCGCAAGAACGGCTATCCCCAGGTTGATATTGGTATCGGGAATTCCGGTTGGAATCGCCGCAAAACGCATCAGCACAAACATAAGCGCCGCCCCAATGCCTATAACCGCAGCTTTTTCAGCGACTTTATTCCTGCTTCCCATTTTGTCCCCCGGAAATTATTATACTGTATTTAATAAAAAAAAGACAGTCTTCCATCCGTATTCATGGTACTGAATCTGTGGTAGAATGATATTCATGAAAATATCCGGAGGCATAAAGGGCATTGTAAAAACTGTCGGTCCACGGCTGATACCAGGATTGTTTTTCATCTCCGCGCTGACGACGCTGATTATTTCCGAAGCGGTGAATTTTCACATGAACGCCTACGAAATATCTGTTAACGAAACTACCAACAGTCATTTAAGGGCGTCGGTAAAGGCGCTCGCGGGACTGATTAGTGCGGAAGACCTGGATCGCTTTCATACAATTGAGGATACCGACGATCCGTATTATCAGGAAATACGGGAGCAGCTAATAAAATTTGCCGAAGAATACGATGTCCTCTATGCCTATTACTGGCGTGATTACGGGGACGGCATGCTGCAATATATTGCCGACAACGATACCGATCCGGAAACCCAGGTTGGGCTTGAGAGTTTTTACGAAATAGAGGAAGTCGCCCTTGACGCGCTTGCCGGAAATATCGGCGTAACCGACTTGGGAACCTACACCCCCACATGGGACGGCCTGCTAACCGGCTACGCCCCGGTATATGACAGTGACGGCAACATTTCCTGCGTCGCCGGCGTAGACATCAGCGACGAATTTATCATCCGGCGGCGTGAAAGCGCCCGGCAAATGACAATCCTCCAGATCACGGCAATTCCAATCGCCATTATCTTCGGCATTCTGAACGTGCTGCTCTACCGCAGAAAGGCCAGGCAAATCGAAGAGGCCAACAAAAAACTCCAGTACTTTAACAACAATCTGCGCCGTGCCTTTTCCACGTATCTGTCGGAAGACGTGGTGGAGGAGATTGTATCCGATCCAACGCGCCTCCACCTTGGCGGGGAAAAACGGTACATGACCGCCCTCTTTACCGACATCAAAGGTTTTTCCAC
>Ga0082212_10012419_pt1 | contig 10731 bp, 10 predicted proteins | sample TergutNt197P3_FD_71548 | JGI IMG/M metagenome (GOLD analysis project Ga0082212, IMG submission 71548) | Neocapritermes taracua P3 segment gut microbial communities from Petit-Saut dam, French Guiana - Nt197 P3 | ecosystem: Host-associated > Arthropoda: Insects > Digestive system > Gut ...
AAGTGCAACATAGCTGAAATTTGCGATAAGCGGCGCAAGGGCGCTGATTAAAAGCAGAATAAGGGAAAGGCGCCGGGAATGGCTTTGTTTTACCATACTGCGGACAATGACAATCAATGTAAGGATAATGCAGAATAGTGGATAAAAAGTTCCAACCAGATAAAGGCGGCCTGGTACAATGTACAAGCCCAATATGGGATGGTTAACATCGTAATGATATTCCAAATATAACAATTGATGATATTCAAAAGTTGCAACTACCAGAAAAAAGAGAATTGGGACGACAAGCACGGGCAGGAAGTAGTATTTTTTGGGTATACGTATTTCGCAGTACTCTGCCACAAAGAAGAAGAAAAACGGAGTCATAAAAGTACCGCCAAGATACTCTATCTTGGTGGCAATAATCCCGCCGCCTACTCCTCCGCTTGAAATTTCCAGCAGGTATCCCATGTTATATAAAATAATAAAAGAAAGGCAATATATAAATTTATAGCGTTTTTCGCTGCGGCACCGTTCAATGGTAACGACAATCATGTATACGGTAAGTGCAATTGATGCAAATATTAAAAGCCGGACTATTATCAGTGCCATTTATTCTCCGCTGTTTTTAAAATGAAACTTTTGCCATTATTTCCATAAATTTTTTGTCATTAATTGGCTTGGTGATATATGCGGCAACTCCTGCTTTTACTGCTTCAATAACGTTGAGTTTTGCGGCCTCACTGGTTACCATAATAACCGGAATGTTACAGTAATCATCCATGGATTTTATCTGTTTAAGGAAATCAATACCTGAAAGATTTGGCATATTCCAGTCCAGAAGAATAAGATCGACCTTGTTTGTTGCTAAAACACTCATTGCCTTGGTTCCGTCTTCTGCTTCAAGGTAATGAACAGGTATTTTTTGTAAATCAAATGTATTTTTTACTATGTTCCTCATTATCTTTGAATCGTCAACAACCAATACCGTTTTCATCATACCTCCAAACATGCTCACCGGTTCGCATGCACACGCCGCTTTAGCGGCGAATTATAATAATTTCCTTGCGCTCGAGGGCCAAAGGCCCTCATGCAATTATCCGGCGTCTTCAATAAGGTTTTTCATAATATATTCACGCCGCTCCGGTGTGTTTTTTCCCATATAAAACGAAAGCACCTGTGGTACCGCTTTTAGGGTATTTATCGACACAGGTACAAGATGCATATCTTTTCCTATAAACTGACCGAATTCTTTTGGACTGATTTCACCTAAACCTTTAAAACGGGTTATCTCGCCGGAACCGCCCATTTCTTCCACGGCTTTATCACGTTCTTTATCATTGTAACAGTAACGTGTTTCTTTTTTTGTTCTTACGCGGAAGAGGGGAGTCTCGAGGATATAAATATGGCCGCTGGTAACAAGTTCTTCGAAGTAGGAAAGAAAAAAAGTAAGGAGCAGATTTCTGATGTGAAAACCGTCAAAATCCGCATCGGTTGCAATAACAATACGTGCGTAACGGAGCCCTTCAATATCGTTTTCGATACCAAGGGCGGTCATCAAATTATACAGCTCTTCGTTTTTGTAGATCGCCGTCTGTTTTTTACCGTACATATTTTCTATTTTACCCCGGAGTGCAAAGATCGCCTGAGTCATTACATCACGGCTTGTAACCATTGAACCGGCGGCGGAATCACCTTCGGTAATAAATATGGTGGAAAGTTCCCCGTGTTTTCCGTCTTCCAGATGATACTTGCAATCCTTTAGTTTGGGGATCTTCAGCGATATCTTTTTTGCCGCTTCCCTGGCTTCCTTTTTGACGGCGTTAAGTTCTGTCCGGAGCTTTTCGTTGGAAACGATCTTTTGTTCAAGTTTTTTTGCGGCCAGGGGATTCCGGTGAAGCCATTCATCTACGCCTTCCCGCACTGCCTGAACAATCCAGGATCTGATGTCGGTGTTTCCCAGCTTGTTTTTGGTTTGACTTTCAAAAACAGGGCTTTTTATTTTTATCGCTACCGCTGCTGTTGTTCCTTCCCGTATATCCTCGCTTTTATAGTCTTTTTTAAAATACGCCTGTATACCTTTCAGGAACCCCTCTTTAAAAGCCGAAAGGTGCGTACCTCCGTCGACGGTGTACTGCCCGTTTACAAAGGAAAAATATTCTTCCCCGTAATTATTGGTGTGGGTAAAAGAGAATTCAATATGCTGGCCCTTGTAGTAACCTATTGGATAGAGGATATCGTCCCCTGTTTCTTCCGTTAATAGATCGTAAAGTCCCTGCTTGGAAATATAATTTTTACCGTTCAGGGTCAGGGTCAGTCCGGAATTAAGGTAAGTATAGTTCTGTATTCGTTTCTCCACGAATTCCGAATTAAAGCGGTAATTTTCAAAGATTGAATTGTCCGGAGTAAATTCAACAAAAGTACCGTCCTTTCTGGCGGCAGCCGGCATGGATGCGGCGCATTTTCCTTTTCGCTGGCTTTTTAAAACACCCTGTGTAAAAATTGCTTCGGCAAAATCCCCGTTTCGTATCGATACTACCCGGAAGTGGGAAGAAAGAGCATTTACAGCCTTGGTTCCGACCCCGTTTAAGCCTACCGAAAACTGAAAAACATCGTCGTTGTACTTGGCTCCGGTATTTATTACCGACACACATTCCACAAGTTTTCCCAGAGGAATACCGCGGCCAAAATCCCGTATTTTTACCAGTGATTTTCCCGGCCCATTATCCTTGATCATCACTTCGATTTGTTTCCCGTTTCCCATAATGAATTCGTCAATGCCATTGTCAATAACTTCTTTTAATAATACATAGATACCATCATCGGGATTGGAGCCGTCACCAAGCCTTCCTATATACATTCCCGTCCGCAGCCTGATATGTTCCAGAGAAGAAAGGGTTTTTATTTTAGATTCATCATAGTTAAGCTTGGCCATGTACTCTCCGTTATGTAAGCATACACTTTTTATTTGTTTTTATATAGTATCTACTAATGGTTGGTTCCTTAAATAAGCCGGATTGGATACGGGTTCGTGCTCCGGGAGGAGAGGAGTGGAAAAATGTAGCCGAAGTATTGTCCCGCCACGGTCTCCATACAGTCTGCGACGAAGCACATTGCCCAAATAAGGGTGAATGTTGGAATTTAAGTACAGCTACCTTTATGATCCTTGGTGATGTCTGTACCCGTCATTGCCGCTTTTGTGCCGTTGCTACATCAAAAGCAGGCAGGCCTGTTCGGGACATGGAAAGCATTGAATTAGCACAAGCTGTAAATGAATTAGCTCTTAGTTATGTGGTGCTGACCTCTGTAGATCGGGATGATTTACCCGATCGGGGTTCAAGTCATTTTGCCCGCTGTATAAAAACAATTAAGGAATATAATCCCGATTGTAAAGTGGAAGCGCTTATTCCCGATTATTTCGGGGATGAACTATTGATTATCATCGATGCTGATCCGGAGACCATTGCGCACAACATAGAAACAGTTCGTTCCATGCAGGGAAAAATAAGGGACAGCCGGGCTTCTTTTGATAAAAGTCTCCGGACTTTAGCTGAAGTTAAAGATGCTCGTCCCGAAATTCTGACTAAATCCAGCTTGCTTTTGGGTTTGGGTGAGGATGAGATAGAGATTCTGGCCGCTATGGATGAACTTCGCTCAGTAAAAGTAGATATTTTGGTACTGGGCCAGTACCTCCAGCCTTCAAAAGCCCATATCCCTGTACAGGAATATATTAACCCCGACACCTTTATTCGTTTGAAAAACATTGCAATGGAAAAAGGTTTTGGTTCGGTGGTTTCTTCGCCACTGGCACGTACCAGTTACCATGCCCGGGCTGCGTTTGAAGGTACTTGACCATATTGTTTATTTTTTGTAATTTTATGTAACAGTATTATTTTGGGCCGCTAGCTCAGTAGGTAGAGCATCGCCCTTTTAAGGCGGTGGTCGGAGGTTCGAATCCTGCGCGGCTCACTTAATGTTTTATTGAACAGTGCAGGATTCGAACGGTAAAGTCCGCCGACCTACGGGAGGAAAAGGCGCCAGGGATGGTGCCGAAAGGACTTTACCGCGGCCTGGAAAACCGAGACAGGATGTCGAGGTTTGGAAGGCGAATCCTGCGCGGCTCAATCATTGTTTTTTAAGGAGTTATAATGAGCGTACGAGCTACAGAAAGGCTTATTGGTGATGTGGTGGTTGCTTCGGGCCTGCCTAACAGTGCAAAGATGGTTGTCCAGGCCATTGATGAAGAGACAAAAGAGATTTTTACGATTTGGTTTGCCGATGATCATTCGGCCCAGACCGGTGTATTTCCTGCCAGTTCAATCGACAGGGCGGAGCAAAAATCGGCTGCTGCCAAGAAAACAACAGCAAAGAAATCAGCGCGAAAAAAATAATTAAGTGAGCTTGTTCCAAAATTCTGTTGGTTTCGGAACAGATATAGATGGATTTTTACAGACAGTATTTTTAAATTTATTTTAATATTACTATCTGTTTCATCCGAATTTATCCGCGTAATTTGTGGCTGCATATTAAAAAGTCCCTCTTGCCAATTGCGAAAACAGGCGTGATATACTACCCTTAGTTAATGATAAAAAGTAAGGTTTGTATTGCTTTTACCGGAGGCGGTACGGGGGGACACATCTATCCCGGATTGGCGGTTGCCGACAATCTTAAGCAAACATTAGACTGCCGGATTTTCTGGATTGGGTCGAATAATCAACTTGATGCTTCCATTGTAAGAGAAGCGGATATTGAATTCTTTCCCATACCGGCCGGAAAGCTCAGACGAAATTTTTCCTTTCGTAATATAAGTGATTTTTTTAAAGTAGCAGCAGGCTTTTTTGCTGCCCGTAAAATTCTAAAGCGTGAAAAACCTGCCATACTTTTTTCAAAGGGCGGTTTTGTCAGTGTTCCTCCCTGTGCGGCGGCTGCTTCGTTGGGAATACCCGTTTTTACCCATGAATCGGACTACAGTCCGGGCCTGGCCACAAGGATTAATTCACGCTTTGCCGCAAAAAGTACAGGTTGTATCATTACTGCGTACCCGGAGACTGCGGAAAGGTTCCCTCAGAACATCAGGAATAAAGTTGTTGTATTGGGTAATCCTGTAAGAACAGTATTCAAAACTGCAGATCCGGAAAAGGGCAGGACATTTTTGGGAGTGGAAAAAGCAGATCGGGTGCTTCTTATACTCGGAGGAAGCCAGGGGGCTCAGGAGTTAAATGAACTCGTACTTGGATCTTTGGATGAACTAATAAAAAAATACATTGTAGTGCATCAAACCGGCGCCCAAAAACCGCACGCGAGACGTCGAGCGTGTTTTTCCAGTAAAGGTAACGCGGCGTGCCCCCTAATAAATTCTTCAATTACAGAAAATTCTTCTGGGGGCGCCCAATGGAAAAATCAGACGCATACGTCTCTGCGTTACAAACCGTATCCGTACATAAAAGAAGAGCTTCCCCATGTACTTGCCGCTGCGGAACTGGTTCTGGCAAGAAGCGGCGCAGGTACAGTTTGGGAATGTGCCACAGCAGGAAAACCAATGGTACTGCTGCCGTTGGCAGGTGCAGGTACACGGGGTGATCAAATAGAAAACGCCCGTTTTTTTGAAAAAGCAGGCGCCGCAATAGTATTGCTTCCTGACAAAAGGACTGTAGCGGATCTGAAAGAAGTTTTGGAAAAACTGACAGATGAAAAACGGGATGCAATGGCAGAGGCTTCTGCGAAGGCAGGAAGTGCCGATGGAACGGGAAGTATAGTCCGGCTCCTGGTTGATACGATAAAAAAAACAAACCAAATGGAAGGAATTGAGTAATGCAGGCCCTGGATCTGGTTTATATAGTTCTTACGGGACTGCTTGTTCTCAGGGGTTTTTTAAAAGGATTTACCGGAGAATTTTTCTCTATCGCTTCCATAGCAATCTCTCTTATAGCTGCTGTACTTTTGTTTAAAAACGGTGCGATCTATATACGTTCGCGTTATTTGCAAATGGAACTGCTTCCGGAGATAATTGCATTTGTAATAATTTTTATTGCGGTGTTTGTTATTGGAAAAATTATTGAACATATCGTTAATGACATTATCACCCGTATCAACCTGAATCCTCTGGATAAAATTTTAGGCATATTCATTGGATTGGCTGAAGGTTTTGCTCTTGTCATTCTTTCTCTGTTCCTTCTGACAATCCAGCCTCTTTTTGATCCCGATCCGCTTATTGGTCAAAGTTGTTTTGCCCAATTTCTCCTGCCGTTTGTAGGAGTGTTCCGTGTTTGAAAATATCCTTTTTCAAAACAATGTGATTGATCAACTTAAGTCTGATATTGAAAACGGCTCTCTTGCTCCTTCAGTTTTGTTTTCAGGTCCCGAATATTCCGGAAAAGGAACGGCGGCGCTGGAATTAGCCCGTATTTTAAGCTGTGAGAACGAAGTAATGAAGGGAAACTGGAACTGTTCCTGTTCATCCTGTGCTCACCATCGGAACCTCGTTTCGCCGGATCTGCTGCTCCTGGGAAGACGGCGCTTTTTTGAAGAAATCGCCGCTTCTTCCGGAACTATTCTTCGTAATCCGGATAATTCGGGGAGCAGGATGCTTTTTTTACGCTCTGTTCGTAAACTGCTTTTGCGGTTTAACAGCGTACTTTGGGAAGATGATCCAAAATTGGGAAAACTAAAAGGCCAGATTGAAATTCTGGAAGAAGAGTTGGAAGATATTGGAACAGCCGGCGATAACGCTGACTTTAAAAAAAAATGCGAAAACATCATAAAAAAGGCTGTTAAATTGCAGACCGATGGACTTGGTGAACTTATTCCCATAGCACAAATTCGCAGGGCTGCCTACTGGAGCCGCCTTGCGCCGCTGGGAAGACATAAATGTATTATCCTGGAAAATGCGGAAAATATGCAGGAGGGTGCAAAAAATTCTCTCCTTAAAATTCTTGAAGAACCGCCGCCATATCTTTCGATCGTTCTGACAAGTTCACGTCCTATGGTTCTTCTTCCCACCATGCTTTCCCGGCTCAGGGAATACCGTTTTGCCAAACGAAAGGCCGACGCGGAAAAAGAAGTATTAAGCCGTATCTTTCGTGAAATGCAGCCGGCCGCAGCTTCTATTGAATCGTACCTTGCTTCTTTTCTTCCGGTTAAAAGTGAAATGCTCTATTCTCTGGGTGCGTTTTTTGCCGCATCTGTTGCGGCGGAAGCGGTAAGAGAAGGACGGGCCAGGGGATGGGTATACTCAACAGGACAAACGGAAGGGAACGCTGCAAACGAATGTCCCCGCAGTTCTTTTCTTAATACCCCTGCTGTATTAATTGATTTGGGAAAATTTACCGCCCATATTGCAGAAGCAGGTGCCATGGGACGGCCTGCGGATGATGTGAAAGAAGCGCTGCAAAAAGTACTTGGTGCTGCTGAACAGTTTGATATTCCCGGTCTTTTTACACGGTTTTTACAGCAATGTTCTGCGATCATTTCATCATGGCTCCGTAGTGGAGATGCCAATCAGGATATCTCTTTAGAAAAAAGTATTGTGGCGGAATTGTGGCACAGGGAATTAAATCAATCAATGGTGGAAAATGATTCCTTTAATATAGGTCCGCCTATGGTGTTGGAGCGGCTTTTTGAAGCGCTAAAAACAGGAATGATATGAAACAGGTAATTAATCGTTTGCTGCAGGTAATAGCCAGGCACAGCAATTCTGAACAACTGCAGGAATATTTTCTTTCTTTACTCGCGGATATTGATCGTCTGGGGTCTGTATTGGATTCTCTTACCGAAGGGATCTTTGTATGTGATTCCGAACATAACCTTATCCTGGCAAATAAATTTTCCGATCGTCTGTTACCTCTTTCACGGCTGAATGAAGAAGGTGTATGGGTTTGGAAACTTATTGATGACAAGGAAATTGCAGCCTTTATCAAAACAGCCTTGCTCTCGGGCGATCGGGTGGACGAACGGGAATTTGAAACCGAAGTTAAAGGAATCAGGCGGCTCTTGTCGATCAGTATTTTCCCCCTGGTTAAGGACTATCGGATTACCGGTTCGCTCATTCATATAAACGACATTACCGAAAAACGAAAAAAAGAAGCCCGGATGCGGCAGATAGAAAGCCTGGCAAGCCTGACAACACTGGCAGCCGGAGTTGCCCACGAGATCAAAAATCCTCTCGGTTCAATTTCAATCCATATACAGCTTTTGCAAAAAGCTTTTGCCAAGAACGAAGAACTGTATTATCTGTCTCATCCCGAAGACAAACCAGATCCGAATTTTACCTATGGGGAGAAAGGGCCCGTTGCGTATTTTGCCATGTTCCACCGCTATATTGATGTGATCAACGAAGAAATAGATCGACTTAATCATATTGTGGTGGATTTTCTTTTTGCCGTCCGTCCTATGACTCTGAATTTGCGGGAATCGAATTTAAATACATTTCTTCAGGAACTGGCGGAATTTACTGCCTATGAGCTCTCAGATGCTCAAGTTGATTTGGAACTCGAACTGGACGAAAAAATTCCGTTTCTTGATTTTGATGAACAGCTTATGAAGCAAGCTCTGCTTAATCTGATTCAAAACGCAGTGGCGGCTATGAAAGAAGGAGGAAAAATAATCCTTAGAACGGAAAGAAAAGATAACGAAGTAGTGCTGAGTGTTATTGATACAGGTACAGGTATTCCCGAAGAAATCCGGGCAAAAATTTTCGAGCCTTATTTTACCACAAAAGAACTGGGATCCGGCCTTGGATTAACACTGGTTTTTAAAATAATTCGCGAACACAGGGGAGATATAAACGTTACTTCAAAGGAAGGTGAAGGAACTTGTTTTACCATTACTCTTCCCATACCTCAGGGGGACAGGCATCTTCTGTCTTCCGGCGAATACGATGGACGTTTTGCAATTCAAAGCAGTTGCAAAATTCCGGATTCTGGAACTGATACCTCAGATTTTATTCAGGAGGCAAAATGAATTTCCGGCTTTTGGTTGTGGATGACGAAAAAAACATCCGTGAAGGCCTTGCAACAGGACTGGAAATGGACGGCTATGAAGTGGTAACCGCAAGTGACGGTACAGAAGGCTGGCATCGTTTTGAAAAAGGCGATATTGACCTGGTTATTACCGATCTGCGTATGACCGGCTTAAGCGGTGAGGAATTGCAGCGGAAAATCGATGCTGCAATTCCCGGCTTTCCGGTAATCATACTTACAGGGCATGGCACTATTGAAAACGCTGTAGCTGCAATGAGAAGCGGCGCCTATGATTTCCTTACTAAGCCGGTTAATCTGGATCACCTTTCCATGCTGGTTAAACGTGCTCTGGATAATCATGAACTTTCACTTAAGCATAAAAATCTGAAAGAAGAACTGGAAAAGAACAATCAATTTAAAACCATGGTTGGTTCCAGTACGGCAATACAGCAGGTTTTTGATATGATCAGCAGGGCCGCTCCGTCCAAGGCGTCGATTCTCATTACCGGAGAGTCCGGAGTGGGAAAAGAATTGGTTGCCGACGCTCTTCATGAGCTTTCTCCGCGAAGGGGGAAATCCCTGATTAAAGTTCACTGTGCAGCCATTCCCGATACTCTTATCGAGAGTGAACTTTTCGGTCATGAAAAAGGAGCGTTTACCGGAGCAGTTGCCCGGCGCAGGGGCCGTTTTGAACTTGCCAACGAAGGGACGCTCTTTCTGGATGAGATTGGAGAAATCGATCAAAACATACAAATTAAACTACTGAGGGTACTTCAGGAAAGAAAATTCGAAAGAGTTGGGGGAGAGGAAACAATTGAAACCGATGTACGGATTATCGCCGCTACCAACAGAGACCTTAGAGCTGAAATAGAAAAAGGCGTTTTCAGAGAAGATCTTTTCTTCCGGCTTAATGTTGTTAATATTCGTGTTCCTCCTTTACGGGAACGGAAGGACGATCTTCCGATGCTTATCAGCACCTTTCTCCGTGAATTTTCCCGTGAAAACGGTAAACAGATTGAAGGTTTTGACGATAAAGCGCGTACAGCCCTGTACGCTTATGACTGGCCTGGTAATGTCCGGGAACTGCGAAACTGTGTGGAAAGCGCCGTGGTGATGGCCAAGGGTAATATTATAGGCGACGCGGACCTTCCGCCAACTGTCAGAGCTCACAGCGATAAAGGCTGGATCCGCATCCTTTTGGGAACAAATATGAATGAATGTGAACAAATTATTATCAAGGATACGCTGGCATTTCTGAAAGGTAACAAAAGTAAAACTGCGGAAGTATTGGGCATAGGCAGAAAAACATTACACAGAAAATTGGATGCTACCGATGAGGCGGATGATGGAATAATAACCTGCACGGACAGTATAAACAATGTTTAAGACTTTCAGTGATCGCACACGTCCTTCACATATTGTTTTTCTGCGTCTCCGGGTGATATAATTTAAAATGAATTTAAGGAGAAACCATGAATATCACAAAAAAAACTTTCGGCATCCTTTCTGACGGCAGAGAAGCGGAGCTTTTTACCCTTAAAGCCGGAGATTTACAATTTTCTATTTCGAGTTTTGGTGCTACATGGACATCGCTCATTATGCCCGGTAAGAGCGGCAGGGATGATGTACTCCTGGGTTTTTCTTCTTTGGAAGGGTGCCTGGATAAATCCCCTTTTATGGGAGTTACCGTTGGACGTTTTGCAAACAGGATTGGGAATGCGGCCTTTAGTTTAGACGGAAAAAAATATCAACTCTATCAAAATGACGGAGATAATTCCCTTCATGGCGGCAGGCG
>Ga0082212_10012420_pt1 | contig 10731 bp, 8 predicted proteins | sample TergutNt197P3_FD_71548 | JGI IMG/M metagenome (GOLD analysis project Ga0082212, IMG submission 71548) | Neocapritermes taracua P3 segment gut microbial communities from Petit-Saut dam, French Guiana - Nt197 P3 | ecosystem: Host-associated > Arthropoda: Insects > Digestive system > Gut ...
CCAAAGCCTCTTCGGATCACTTTGTGCGAGCATATAGAGATACCTATCAATTGCCTGTTGTAATTTCTAATTGTTCAAACAATTATGGTCCATATCAGTTTCCGGAAAAACTTATTCCGCTTTGTGTCAATAACATAAAGCTCAACAAACCTCTGCCTGTTTATGGAGAAGGGCTAAATGTGCGAGATTGGCTCTATGTAGAGGATCACGCAGAAGCAATTGACACGATCTTTCATTGGGGAAAAAGGGGAGAGACATATAATGTTGGAGGGAATAACGAGTGGAAAAATATAGATTTAGTGCGTCTGATTGTACGTGTTGCAGACCGTTTGTTAAGTCGTCCCCTTGGTGCTTCCGATCACTTAATTACCTTTGTTTCTGACCGTGCCGGACACGATATGAGATATGCCATAGATGCCTCAAAAATAGAGGCTGAATTGGGCTGGGTTCCCTCTACTTCTTTTGAGGAGGGGCTGGAAAGCACGGTTTTGTGGTATTTAGAAAACGAAGAGTGGCTTTCTCAGGTGACATCAGGGTGCTATCAAACCTATTACGAGAAGATGTACGGAACAAAGTAAGAGAGCGATGATGGCGATTGTTTTTTGTTACTGAATAGCAATATCAAAAAGCATTTCGCAAAAGGTGTAGCCTGTAGATCTTCTCACCATGCGTATTCCTGCCTTAATAGGGCTTCCAATTTTGAGTGCGTGAAACTCAAAGGTGAGGTCGGTGCCTACTGAGAAGAGTCTCTCTGTGCCTTCATGGTTTTTATTAAACGCCCAATCTGCAAAAGGAATCATAACAAGTCGTTTTAAGTAGAGTGCGTTTCCAATGGTGGCATCTCCCAACCAAACGGGAATGGCATAATCTAAAGAGCAGCCGAGATATTTTTCTGATGACCGAGAGGTGGAATAACCGCGTGGCCATGAAACTAAGTTTGAGAGATAGTACCTTTTTCCATCCATCCATTGTCTTTGTCCCATAATCCGCAAACGTACTCCCTGATTCACAGAAAAACCGGGAAAATAACCATAAGCGCTCATATATAATTCAGAGCCAAACAATTCTTGTAAAGAGGGGCTAAAGGCAAACTGAGTGGAAAGTCCAAAGCCCCAGCGAGGAAAGAGATTGTTTGGTGTCATTGTTCGGTATTGATAATAGTTTGAGCCCACTTGTGTAGAAGAGTAGTAGTGATACTTTTCGCTATTGGGAACATAGTATTTATCATTTCTATAGGAGAGGTACAGACGGGGGATAAAGCCGCGAACCCATCCTTTGCTTCTGAAGTTAAATGGGACATAAATGTTGAGAGAACCTCTCAAGGAGGAATTGTTTAAGGTATCGCGTTTTGTTTCCAAACGGTTGTTTTCTCCAAGGTTCAATTTGTTTGAATAAGCATAGCGATCGTTGATGTCTGCCGACAATTCGATTACGGGATACCATCCGCTATAGATGTATTTGAGGCTTCCCAAGTGAAATCCGTTTCGATAGGCATATCCCATTTGCACCTCCGCTGTGCTTAACGTATTTTGAGAGAAAAGCATGGCGCCCGGAGATACGGTGTGGTACAACTCCTCCATACTTAGGGAGGCAATATTGTCCATAGCGTTGTAATAGACCGGAGCCCAACTGTGAATCCGAAATAAATGGAGCGCTTTTTGATAGGGACGAGATGTGTAGGGGAGCGTTTCGGGAACAGCCACCGTATCGAGTCTAAAGTGCACTTGCTGCGAGAGTGTTTTGGCAATGGGTGATTCGTAGGGATGATCAAACTGCGCCCGCTTCCATTGTAAGTTGTCTATGGGGGTAAAAACGGGGCGTAAACCGGCGTAAGTGTAGTTTGTATAGTAGAGGGTGTTTTTTGAAGGAAAAGGGCCAAAAGCGCCATAGTTTGCGTTGGTCATCACAAACAGTTGGGCGGGCGAGGTGTGAGGGTCTAACACATAGATGTTGTCGGTGCCGTTGAGGTCGCTGCCAAACCAAAGCAAACCATCATGATATTGAAGGCGAGAGATGTTTTGGTGTTGAGGGGGAACGATTTGGCTCCATATGGAGCGTGTCATATCCAAAGCATAGACGCCAAGTCCCGAATCGGTGAGCACAACGGCATAGAGCAGCGAATCGGAAGCCCATGCGGATGATTGCAAATGCCCCTTATCCGGGGCGGGGTAGGAGGCAATCAGCGTTCCTTCTGCCGCTGTGAGCAGGTGTAGTTCAGATTCGCCGGAGAGGGAGGCGTGTACCACAGCAATGATTTGTGCCGAAGGAGAGATGGAGGGAAAGAGGTAGCGGCTTTTGGTGGATAGAGAGTTGATTCTTTTGCTCTTTGTGTCGTACGACCTGAGCAGTGAGTACGACTCCTGTTCCCATCGGACGTGGGGAATAATTTCTGTCCAAAAGAGTTTGTTTTCACCCGCAATCAAATCGCTGCTCACATAACCTACATATTTGCGGTGTCTCTTTGTGCCGTTGGAAAGAACCTGAACCAATGAGGATGCTCTGTCTAAATTGTGGTAAATGGAAAAGATTGAACCGGAGGAGAGGAGGGTGATCGATTCGTAATTGGCATATTGTGATGTCGGCTTTTTGGAAAGATTTTTGGTTTTGCTTCCGCTTATTGGGGAGGATACGGGGTCTATCAGCGTTTGAAAGGGTGTGGTGTCACCGTTCATAAGGCTTTGCTCTTCCCATAAGGAACGCATTAACGTTGTGGATGACTCCCAACTTTGGGTGCGAGAGAGCCCAACAGCCTTACGAAAAGCAATGGGGTTAATAAAGGGCATATAGGGACGTTTGGTTACCATATCAAAAATATCGGAAAAGAAATCGGTGCGGTTATCAAAACGCATGGCAGAGAGAAGGTAGTAACCAAAAGCGTATTGATTGGGCGTAAAGTATTTGTAGGATCCAAATCTCCAAATATCCCAACTAAAGGAGATACCCTCAGAGAGGTAGGCTCTGTAGGGCATCAAAAAAGCGGCCTCCCTTCCTCGTCCCGAAAAAGAGTGTTCCGTTTCGGAGAGCACGGCATCACCTTCAAGCATCCATTTGGTAACATATCCTCCTGCAGAGATGCCCTGAGATTGCTGTCCAATGAAAAATTGTGCAAATCGAAAAAAGTTTTGACTCAACTTGCTCATTTGCGCAACATGGCGCGTTTCGTGCAGCACCAACTGCTTCTCCCACTTCTCGGCATAGGAGGAGCCTGGGGGCGTGGTATATAGCTCCATTCGTTTGGGTGTCCACACCACCATGCCGTTGCTGTACATATTATAGGGATGAAGCACAACGGGAATAGAAGGTGTTTTGGCACGCAAGGGGGCCATGACAAAAGGGGTTGCTTTTTCCAAAAGAAAAGCGTATCTGCGTGCTAAAGAGTCTATTTCACGTGGGAAGATGATGGAATACTTTCCCGCCTCAATCTGATTCCATTGAGTGCGAGCGGGATCGGTTCCGTTGGTGTAAAATTGCCCCCATACAACGAGTGGCGTTAAGAGTAGGCAAATGAGAAGGGCTGGTTTCTTTGTTTTCATTTTCAATGTGCAAAGGTAGCTCTTTTTTTCACAGAAACCTTTATCTTTGTTGCTTCACAAAAAAAACAATATCGATGATGAAGTACATCCAAATACTCCTTTCTTCTCTTTTTGTAGGTCTCTTTTTGATTCAAACACCGGGGTATTCACAAGAATACAATCTTGCAATTTATCATGCAGACTCCTTGGTTTTAGTGGATGGCCCTTGGCATCAAGAAATAATTGGCAGGGGAATTACTTTTAAACAGATTCGGTTTGAGTCAAAGGAACTCTTTGCCTCTAACCAATGTTTGAGTATCCTTGAGATTGCACCCGGCTCTTTGGTTCGGTTTGGGTTGGCTGCAGAACCGTTGCTCACCACCACCGAAGATTTGGCAAAAAAAGAAGGTGCATTGGCCGCCGTGAATGGATCGTTCTTTAAGTTTACAGACGAACCGAACACCATCGACTTCAACTCTGTTGACTATCTAAGAATTGATAATCGGATGTTGGCCGACAACACCTATTCATCTTCAGGGCAGCGTTTGCGCCATCAAGAAGGCGCTGTGGCCATATTGGATGGAGTGCTTTATATTGTAAAAGCCACAAGTGAAAGAGGGTGGGAGCGTTACCTTCTTAGCGATCATGTTCTTTGCTCCGGCCCTTTGCTTGTTATAGATGGACGTATAGAACCGCTGCGTATGGAGAGTTTTTACACTACCCGTCATCCTCGAACGGTTGTGGCCAAAAAGAGGGATGGCACCGTTCTCCTCTTTGTTGTTGATGGACGTCACGCCAAGGCAGAGGGTATGTCGTTGGAAGAGATTCAAAAGACGTTGCTTTGGTTGGGCGCTGTAGATATTCTAAACTTTGACGGAGGCGGATCGTCCACCATGTATATTGATGGAAAAGGAGAAAACGGAGTGGTGAACCACCCTTGCGACAACCGAGAATTTGATCACTTAGGGTCAAGAAAAGTTGCTAATGCTTTATATATCACCTTTTAAAACGACTCGTGCTTCTACGGTGGAATAGCGGTTTGATAATTACAAATTCTTAATATATAAGTAGATGAAAAGACTGTTCATTATTTTAAACCTTGCTCTTTTGGGAGCGAGTTGTTCAACGCCTCCTGCAATGATTCCGGCCCTGCAACCCATTAGACCGGCAGGGCAAACCGATGTAATTGCGCTTAGGTGCGATCCTTTGGAAACCGTAAGAATAGCCGTGATAGGATTGGGTATGCGCGGAGAGGAGGCAATTCGGCGGTTATCCTTTTTGGAAGGGGTACAAATCAAAGCGTTGTGCGATGTTCGTCCCGATCTCGTGACAAAGTCACAAAAGGCTTTGGTTGCTAAAGGCTTTCCCGCTGCTGCAGAGTACAGTGGTGTGGAGGATTGGAAAAAGGTTTGCGAGCGCCCCGACGTTGATTTGGTTTATGTATGTACTCAGTGGGCGTTACACACCCCCATTGCCGTGTATGCCATGGAGCAGGGAAAGCACGTTGCCTTGGAAGTTCCGGCTGCGCTCTCAGTAGAAGAGTGCTGGCAATTGGTGAATACCGCCGAAAAGACGAGAAAACACTGTATGATGCTCGAAAATTGCTGTTACGACTTTTTTGAGATGGCCACCCTTAATATGGCCCAACAAGGCCTCTTTGGAGAGATTACCAATTGTGAGGGTGCCTATATTCACGACCTGCGTTTTCTTCTCTTTAACGATACCACCGGTTATTGGAATTCATGGAGACTTGAGCACAACCTGCTTGAGAACGGATCTCTTTACCCTACGCATGGCTTAGGCCCTATTGCCCAAATTTTGGACATTCACCGCGGTGACAAAATGAACTATCTGGTTTCTATGTCAACCAATCAATTTGGCCTCACCGCAGAAGCTGTAAAGCGATACGGAAAAGAGTCTCCACAAGCTAAGGCCGACTATGTTCGAGGAGATATGAATACCACCCTGATTCGAACCGAAAAAGGTAAGGTGATGCTAATTCAACATGATGTAACTTCGCCTAGGCCCTACGATCGCCTGCATAAAGTGAGTGGAACCAAGGGTTTTGCACAAAAATACCCCAGACCGGGCATCTCTCTTGATTCTGAAGGGCATCAATATCTGTCGCAAACTAAATTAGACTCCTTGTTAAAGGTGTATGAACACCCTCTTTCCAAAGAAATTGGAGAAAAAGCGCGGGAAGTGGGCGGACACGGCGGTATGGATTTTATAATGGATTATCGCTTAATCTATTGTTTGCGAAACGGTTTGCCTTTGGATCAAGACGTGTATGATGCAGCAGAATGGTCTTCAATCATAGAATTAAGCCGTATTTCGGTTGAAAACAACAGTAAACCTGTAGCCATCCCCGATTTTACGAGAGGGGCATGGAACAAGGTAAAAGGATACCGACACGCAGTTGCCAACATCCGATAAAGGGCTGTTGGCCCTTGCAAGGTTACAAAAACTTTGGCAAAAACACCAAAACGGCAAGTACAATTCCTACCAAAGCAAGAATAATTACCGGTGCAAAGCGACCAAAAATAGAGTAGAGAAAATCAACAGGCATAAAACAAAGATTAGAATTAGAGGTACAAAAATAGTAAAATATTTAAAACAGGGTCAATTGTCCTTCCATAGAGGCTCTTTTTTTCTTGGTATGCTTTTCGGGGGATAAAAGGAGCAACCTGAGGTTTTCGGGTCTTACCTCTTGAATCGACCCCATAGTCAACTCATGGTTGGTGATAAAGTATTGGGCGCGTTTTAGCACCACGCCCATTTTGCGAAGATGTTCGCGGTTGAGGCGCCCATATCTTCGAGAACTGATGATTAACATTGCTGACTTTACCCCAATTCCCGGAACACGCAAAATTAGCTCATAATCGGCACGGTTTATATCCACCGGAAAGAGTTCGGGATGGCGAAGGGCATATACCATCTTAGGATCAAACTCCAAATCTAAATTGGGGTAGGAGTCGTTTACAATCTCATCCACCTTAAAAGAATAGAAACGCAACAGCCAATCTGCCTGATAAAGACGATGCTCGCGAACCAAGGGAGGCGCAGTTATGGCGGGAAGGCGCGTATCGTGAGCGTTCACAGGAATAAAACCGGAATAATAAACCCGTTTCATGGTGGGGCGGGAGTAGAGCGCTGAGGAGAGGTGCAGGATTTGGTTGTCGGTATCCGGCGTAGCGCCTATTATGAGTTGCGTACTCTGACCTGCCGGGGCAAAACGGGGAGCGTAGCGATACTTTTTGCGCTCTTCGGCGCTTTGGAGAACACCCTGCTGGATAAAGCTCATAGGTTTATAGATGCTTTCGTGATCTTTTTCGGGAGCGAGCAACTTGAGGTTTTGCTCCGATGCAATCTCCAAATTCACGCTCAGGCGATCTGCATACCGTCCGGCCTCCTGCACCAATTCGCGGGAAGCGCCAGGAATGCTTTTAAGGTGAATGTATCCATAAAAACGGTGGATTTGGCGCAAATCTTTGGCCACCCGCACCAATCGCTCCATAGTGTAGTCGGCATTGCGTACCACTCCTGAGCTGAGAAACAACCCTTCGATATAGTTTCTACGATAAAACTCTATGGTTAACTCAACCAACTCAGAAACCGCAAAAGTGGTGCGCCGAACATCGTTGCTTCGGCGATTGATGCAGTAGGCGCAGTCAAAAATGCAGTGGTTGGTGAGCATAATCTTGAGCAGAGATATGCACCGCCCATCCTCCGTAAAGCTGTGGCAAATTCCCCATCCCTGTGCGCTTCCCAACCCCCTCCCGTTGTTCTTACGGCTGTGCCCGCTTGAGGCGCATGAGACATCAAACTTTGCCGCTTCTGCAAGGATTTGGAGTTTTTCAAGAACTTGTTCTGTCATCTAAAGTAGCAGCAAAGCCAAATCGACATACTCATATTCCCATATAACATAGAAAGCGGTTGCTTCTGAATAACTTGATAGTCCAGGTACATTATCAACCGTTTTGACTAGGTTGTCATTTTGGTCATAATATTTTCTTTGGTCACGCAAAAATCCGGATTCCGGGTTTTTGAGGTATGTAATTGAATAGACAAGAAGATTTTGGTTGTAAAAATGTTCCGTAATTATATAGTCTTTTTCATCGGGAACGAAAAATTTTTCCTTGATGAGAATATCGCCGTTATATTCGTAAACACGACTTGACTGTTTTCTATCATTCTCGTAGGTTTCCATTTCTGTCAGTTTCATGCCGTTGTACCAATACAGGTTATACCTTGTTTGCACTTTGGAGTTGAGGTCTTTCCATTCAATAGATTCTTTTATTATGTCCCCTTTTTGGTTATATGAATAAGAGGTTGTTTGGCGTAAACTAGGCGAATTGTCGATAGTTGCTTCATACTTAGATATCTTTTCTAATTGCCCTTTTTGATTATAGAGGTATATATCATAAACCTTCCATATATCATAGTCCCAGTCTACTCTACTGATTCTTCCTAAGTTATCGTAGGTGTATGTGTCGTGTAATTGCCTGTAGTTACTAAAGGCTTGGTAAACACATTTTAATTTGCTATCCTTTGGATAGAGGATATTCTCAACTCTGTAGTCATGAACCTTGAAATCAAAACTACCCCTGTCAATTTCGTTTTTCTCACAACTTGTGTGTATGAAGGGAAGAACGAACATCATCATTACAAATGAACTCTTTGTTTTCATTTTTTCTATTTTTCGTCTATAAAACAGATGGCGCCAATTTAACTGTAAAATGCCTCATAATCGGCAGTTCGTAAGTGATGGAATACCCGCGGGTAATGGCCTCTCTGTGGTCGAATACGTTTTTGAGAGCGGCAGCCACATAGTTGATGTGGTTGTGGGTATAGACGCGGCGGGGAATGGCCAACCTAAGCAATTCTAGTGCGGGGAATCGGTTTTCGTGGGTAACGGGGTCTCTGTCGGCCAACAATGCGCCAATCTCCACTCCTCGAACGCCGGATTCTTTATAGAGTTCAACTCCAAGCGTTTGCGCAACAAACTCCTCTTTGGGAACGTGAGGCAACACCTTTTTGGCATCCACAAAAATGGCGTGACCTCCGGCGGGTCGCTGATAAGGGATGCCGTACTCATCTAACTTTTGCCCCAAGTAGGCCACCTGACCAATTCTTGATTCCAAAAAGTCAACATCGGTCCCTTCGATCAACCCCTGAGCCAGAGCGTTCATATCGCGTCCCGACATCCCACCGTAGGTGATAAAACCCTCGTAAATAATGGTAAACATTTGGCACTTTTCCCAATCCTCTTTGTGACGAAACGCTACAAATCCTCCCATATTTACAATGGCATCTTTTTTAGAAGACATGGTCATAAAATCGGCGTATGAGAATATTTCGTGCACAATTTCACGGATGCTTTTATGGGCGTAGCCCTCCTCCCGCATCTTAATAAAGTAGGCGTTTTCGGCAAAACGGGCGGAGTCGATCAACACCTTTACCCCATACTTTTGCGCCAAAGCCGCTACGCCTCTAATGTTCTTCATCGAAACGGGCTGCCCTCCGGCGGTGTTGTTGGTAACGGTAACCACAATGCAGGGGATACGCTCTTTGGGATACTTTTTGAGCACATCTTCCAACTTATTAAGGTCAAAATTCCCTTTAAAGGGCGTTTCGAATGTGGTGTCGGATGCCTCGGAGATGGTGCAGTCTATGGCGTGCGCCTTTCGAAATTCGATATGCCCTTTGGTGGTGTCAAAGTGGGCATTTCCGGGCAAGATATCGTCTGCTTTTACAATAGCCGAAAAGAGCACATTCTCGGCGGCGCGTCCCTGATGGGTGGGCAAGAAGAGAGAGAAACCGGTAATATCTTCAATCGCTTCTTTCAAACGATAATAGGAGCGTGCGCCTGCGTAACTTTCGTCTCCCTCCATGATTCCGGCCCACTGCTTATCGCTCATAGCGCCTGTTCCAGAATCGGTGAGCAGATCAATAAAGACTTGATCGCTTTTTAGATTAAACAAATTGTAATGAGCGTCTTTTATCCATTGTTCCCGTTCGGTGCGGGTGCTCTTGCGAATGGTTTCGACCATTTTGATTTTGTAGGGTTCGGCGTAGGGAAGCATATTTTTGAGTTTTGTTTAGAAGAACAAAAGTAGCCTTTTTTTGTTTTGGAAACAAAACTTCCCAAGAGGACGCACCCGTTATTTTTTCAAAATCGTTTCTTAGGCTTTGGCTAAGGCAATCAGTCCGAAGACAGCATTGCGGAAAATGAAAGAGTAATTGACAGAAAAACAAAGAATCCAATATAAAATTATATCTTTGCAAAAATTCTAATTTTGGAGAAGGGATGGAAAAAAATGTCAGACTTAAAGACAAATACATAGACCCCTTTACAGATTTTGGTTTCAAAAAACTGTTTGGGGAAGAATGTAATAAAGACTTGTTGCTTGATTTTTTGAACGAACTGCTTCATAAAAAAGAGGGAAAAATAGTTTCCTTATCGTATTTGAAAAGTGAACAGTTGGGCAGGTCTGAAGAAGACAGAAAGGCGATTTTTGATTTGCACTGCGAAAACGAAAAAGGCGAAAAGTTTATCGTAGAAATGCAAAAAACGAAACAAAACTTTTTTAAAGACCGTGCCTTGTATTACAGCACGTTTCCCATTGTAGAGCAAGCCATTCAGGGCGATTGGAACTACGAACTGAAAGCCGTTTATACCGTTGCCATTTTGGATTTTGTGTTTGACGAAGACAAGAATGCCCCTGATAAATACCGTTACGATATAATGTTGACGGACATAGATACACACGAAATATTTTACAAAAAACTGATGTTCACATATTTGGAAATGCCAAAGTTTAATAAAGGCGTAGATGAATTGGACAATCGTTTTGAGAAGTGGATGTATGTTTTAAAGAATTTAAAGCGTTTGGACAGACTGCCTGATAAATTGCGGGAGAAAATATTTGAGAAGATATTCGCAGCCGCCGAGATAGCCAATCTGAACAAAGAAGAATATAAACAATACATAATCAGTTTAAACGCATATCGGGATTTCAAAAATTCTATTGATACGGCGAGAGATGAAGGAAAAATAGAAGGAAAAATAGAAGGAAAAATAGAAGAAAAATTAGAAATTGCAAAAAATGCAAAAACGTTAGGACTGTCAATAGAACAAATACAGAAATTAACCAATTTATCAGTAGAAGAAATAGAAAAAATATAACAATGAAACAAAGATGGGCGGCATATAACG
>Ga0082212_10012421_pt1 | contig 10731 bp, 6 predicted proteins | sample TergutNt197P3_FD_71548 | JGI IMG/M metagenome (GOLD analysis project Ga0082212, IMG submission 71548) | Neocapritermes taracua P3 segment gut microbial communities from Petit-Saut dam, French Guiana - Nt197 P3 | ecosystem: Host-associated > Arthropoda: Insects > Digestive system > Gut ...
ATACAAACAGCGGTTCCCATTCAAAAAGACCATCTTTCGCTGGGGTATAGACATCCGTCACCTGCGCTCCCCGCATATTATCCAAATACAACTCGGTACCGTTCTCTTTCAGCACCTCGGCAAAACGCATCGTTACGGGTTGGCCTTTTTTACCATTCAAACGTACCTGTGCCAATCCCACCATATTCTGTCCCATATCTACGATAAATCGACCGCCATCGACTGCTTTGACCGAGATTGGTTTGAGCTCTTCCATCACTTTCAGACTGGGTGAGATTTGCGCTATCATCTTCCCCTTGGGCGCTTCCATCAGTACGGCTTTTTGCCAGCCGGAATCGTCGTATCCGGTTTCCGTCCATTGACCCAGTTCAAGACGCGCATCGTATTTTTCGCCGTCAAACTCATTGTTTTCGGTGATAGGGCCTTTGTTGGTAGCCATCCATGATTCATCTGTAATGACTGTCGTTTGCCCGCCATTTGCGTATTCGATAACAAGTTGCGCTTTCAGACGCGGCAATCCGAATCCTACCATCCCCCGGTTGCGCATGGTAAGAAAACGACCGTTGCCCAGCGCAACACCTATGGCATTGTTGCCTTTTTGGATGAAGGAGGTAACATCATAGGTCAGATAAGGAACCGAAGCATCATACCATGTGGGAAGCGGACCGAACACATCATCCCCTACCCTTTGGCCGTTCAGATAACAAACAGAAGATCCGACGCCTGATACATATAATACGGCACGTTTGGGTTTGGCCTCCGCATCGAAGTTTTTCCGCAAATACCGCGCGGGAAGTATCGTCCTGTTATTTTCTACTTTCAGATTCTCATTGTCGTTGAGACCTATCCACCCGGCTTTCCAATCCTGCTCATTCAAAAGCGCCATCGACCAGCGCTGGATAGCGCTTTTAACCTTTTCGCCCTGCTTCGTTTGGACCGTAACCTGCCAATAATAAGACCTTCCGGATTCAAGCGATTTGCCGGAATATTCAATGAGTACAGAGCGGTCAGAATTGATAAAGCCTGAATTCCATAACAAATTAGCGCCTGCCTTCAAATCTTTTTCCGAAGCAGCGACTTCAATCTGATAGGCCGTCTGCATCGCATCCGGCTGATTACTTACCATTTTCCAGGAAAAGCGGGGATTTGCCACTCCTATTCCTTCCGGATTTTCGCGCATCTCGGTTTGTAAATCCTTCAACTGGATATTACCGGCGCCATCATTTTGCGTACAACTCATTATCATCCAGAAACATAATGAGAAAAAAAGAACTTGTTTAATCATCGTATATAAGTATTAAATTTTGATATTATTCGAGACAAAGGTAACTAAATATTTTGTATTTCTCTCGGCTTGCGCTATCTTTTCTCAAAAAGAGAAGATATCTACGCCTCGCAAATAAAAATAAACAGGTTTATTTTGTATTTCTCTCGGCTTGCGCTATCTTTTCTCAAAAAGAGAAGATATCTGCGCCTCGCAAATAAAAATAAACAGGTTTATTTTGTATTTCTCTCGGCTTGCGCTATCTTTGCCAAAAAAAAAATTAGTTATGGCAAGATTCAACAAACTACAGGTTCTGGGCGCTATCGTCCGGACGGGCATGGTTCCGGTTTATTATAATAAAGATGCGGAAACGGCGAAAAATATTCTCAAGGCCTGTTATGCCGGTGGCGTTAGGGCGTTCGAGTTTACCAATCGCGGCGATTTTGCACAGGAGGTTTTTGCAGACCTTGTAAAATATGCGGCGAAAGAATGTCCGGATATGATTCCGGGTATCGGTTCAATCGTCGATGCGCCTACCGCATCCATGTATATTCAACTTGGCGCCAACTTCGTGGTAGGGCCTCTGCTTAATCCGGATGTGGCCAAAGTATGTAACCGCCGCCTGATCCCTTATACGCCGGGATGCGGATCAGTATCAGAAATTGGATTTGCGCAGGAACTCGGCTGCGACCTGTGCAAAATCTTTCCCGCGGGAAGCGTGGGCGGTCCTTCATTCGTCAGTAATATCAAAGCGCCAATGCCATGGACGATGATCATTGCGACAGGCGCCGTCGAACCGACCGAAGAAAACCTTACAAAATGGTTCAAGGCAGGCGTCACGGCAGTTGGCATGGGTTCCAAACTATTTCCGAAAGAAGCGGTCGCATCCGGAAACTGGGACGCCATCACCGACTTATGCAAACAATCGCTGGCTTTTATCCAAAAAGCGAAAGAATAATACCTGAATTGTATCGCTAATACCTGAATTTTCCGCCACCCAGAAATTCCCGCAACAGGGAAGTGCCGGGCAGTTCGTCTTCATACATATAATTAAAGTACCGTAAAAAGCGAAGCAGACGAAAGGATTCCGAATATTCCTCATCGTTTTCATTTACTTCGTTCAAAATTGGCTCCGCGTAATGCCGTAATGCCGCAAATTCATATATCATCGCGCTGTTGAACAGTTCGTCCGCATTTTCCTGATAGGGGAAAATCCATTCATCTTCTCCCCGGCGGACACTCTTCCACATGGATATGGTATGTTTCGCCGAATATCCCCGAAACTGATAATCACGTACAATGCGCCTTAAAAGCCGGTTGTCTGTGGTAGGTATCCGGTTATGGCCATCCAGCGAAATCGTTGTCAGTGCCGAAACATATATCCTGAAAATTCTTTCCGGCGGAATCGTGTCGGTCAGTTCGGGATTCAGGCCATGAATACCTTCCAGCAATAAGACCGAATTATGCTGCATCTTTAATTTATGTCCTTTGTATTTACGTGTTCCGGTTGTAAAATCATAGGTTGGCAATTCAATTTCCTCCCCTTCAATCAAACGTTGCAAGTCATTTTTGAAATAAGGTAAATCAATGGCATATAACGATTCAAAGTCATAATTGCCGTTTTCGTCTTTCGGCGTATCTTCCCGGTTCAGATAATAATCGTCGAGTGAGATAGCCTGCGGATGCAGCAGATTTGTGATAAGTTGAATTTGAAGACGTTTGCAGAAAGTTGTCTTACCCGACGACGATGGCCCTGAAATAAGCACAATCCGCACATCGTTATGATTGTAACGGGTTGCTATTTTTTCGGCTATCGAAGCAATGCGTTTTTCCTGAATGGCTTCCGATACCATCACAACTTCGTTTGCCCGACCTTCACGTATCGCGCAATTCAAATCGCCAACACTATTGAGACCCACTGTTCGCTGTATATCAAAGAATCGCCTGTATTCTTCAAACATTTTATCCTGCCTTACCATCGGATTCAATTCGGTCGGATTGTCCGTTTGCGGCACGCGAAGCAATAATCCGACATCGAACGGAACAATATCAAACAACTCAACAAACCCTGCCGAAGGCGTCAGACATCCGTAAAAATAATCAATATAGCCGTCTAATTCGTGATAGGAAGCATATGTCAATCCCGTCGTTTCCAGTAAAAGGGCTTTATCCTCCATGTCGCGTTCCCGAAAAAGTTTCACTGCATCAACCGTACGGACAGTATGCAGCACAAACTTTCTGTCGGCAGCAATGATCTCTTTCATGCGTTTCCTTAACGAAAGGATGGCTTCTTCCGAAATTTTTTCACGGTCGGAAAAAGTGCAGTAATACCCGTTGGAAACCGGATGCACCATGCTAAACTGTTTATTGGGGAAAAGATCGTTGACGGCCTTTGCCAAAATGAAACAAAGCGACCGAATATAAGTCCGGAAGCCGGAATTATCGGAATAGTCTAAAAAAGTAATCTCTTTCGACTGCCAGCAACGGTACATAAGCGTATGTACGCGGTTATTTACGCGCGCACATAACACCCGATGCTTTATCGGCGATCCGACAACCTTATAAATCTCAAGCAAAGACGACCCGATCTTCACTTCCTTTTCAATGTTATTGTTCTTACAATAAACCGTAATGTTATCCGTAAAATTAATCATGCCTAAAATTTTTTGTGCAAAAATAGCGAAATTCCGGTGTAATACAAAATAAGTTTACTTATTGAAAAAATAACTTTCAACTCTCATTTTTCAATTCTTTTTGTATCTTTGCATTATCAAATTTGAATTAATTAATTATAAACAGGAGTACTATGGAAAATAAAAGTATACGAAAAACAGGCGTTTTTTTAATGGGACTGTTTGTTGTAGTGGTTTGTTTTGCGCTTTTTCTGGGATTGACAAGTCAACAGCAAACGCTCAAAACGCTTAGTTCTGAACTGCAAACCGAAGCATGGATGCAGTTTGATCGGCTTGAGGCCTTACGTAGCGGATCATTGCCCATGAGCCGTTTTGCATCGCCGGAATCAGTGTTCCGTCAGGAAGCGCTTTTTTTGCAGACCGACCGCGATCCTGTAGACATTGTTGTCAGACGGACAAGGGCATTGTGGAACAATCTTTCACGAAACCCTGACGCAAATGTATGGGCGTTTGAGGGTGAACTGCAAAGCCTGGAACACGCAATCAGCGATACACCGCCGTCAGCAGTCGACAAACGGAAAGAACTGTATCTTCAGGCTTGTGCGTTGCGTCGGCAAATCGCCTTTGCAAACCCGCTACTCGACTTCGACCGGATCGTTTTTGTGAAACACAAGAAAAATCCGCGCTCTGAAATTCTGGGCGACCACATGGCCGGACAGTATTACGGAATCCATGCCTCTAAGGGCGAGGGGTTGTTTATTCTGGAGGATGCTTTCGGCAGTAGACCGGCTGCAAAAAATGTCCTTAACAGCAAATTACCCGATGGCGCCTATCTGTCGCCCGACCTGTCGTTCGACGGACGAAAAATTCTGTTTGCCTACACGGAAGCCGAAGGATACCGTCCGGCAGTTCCCGCTTCGGAAGACAGGAACGGGTACTACAATTACAGCGGTCTGGAATGTTCGTTCACCGATAAAAATGCCTGGCATATTTATAGCGTGAACATAGACGGTTCGGATTTGAATCAACTCACGGATGGCGTATTCAACGATTTCGATCCATGCTGGCTGCCGAATGGAAAGGTTGCATTCATCTCCGACCGGCGCGGCGGTTTCGGTCGCTGCCACATGACAGCCAATGGCGGAGCGCCTTGGTTTACCTATACGCTGCATCGCATGAATGGCGACGGCAGCGATATGGAACGCCTGAGCCATCACGAGACATGCGAATGGCAACCCAGCGTAATGCCCGACGGTAACATCGTATACACGCGCTGGGATTATGTGGACAGAGGCTTTTACCAGGCGCACCATCCATGGACGACCACGCCCGACGGGCGAAACGCACTTGCCTTACACGGTAATTACCCGAAAAACTGGCAGGACCGTCCCTGCATGGAAATGGACATACGTGCCATTCCGGGTTCACAAAACTTAGTTGCCACAGCAGCAGCGCATCACGGACAGACATACGGTTCCATCGTGATGATCAATCCCATGATCGACGACGACGATGCCATGTCGCCGGTACGGTTGATCACGCCCGACGAACGTTTCCCTGAAACAGAATATGGATATTACTGCCGCGAAACATCCTACGCTACGCCATGGCCATTGAGCGATGAATATTATCTCTGCGTGTTCGGCTATCCCGAACCGGAAGAATACAACAGGCCGCCTTCCGGTAGCGATAGTAAGAAAACGGTCGAAAATTACGGTATTTACCTGCTGGACGCTTTCGGAAATATCGAACTGCTTTACCGTGATCCGAAAATTGCCTGCCTAAGCCCAATACCCTTAAAGTCGCGTCCCACGCCTCCGGTTATCCCCGACATTGTTCAACCCTACAAAGTGGACTTGAATCAACAGCGTCTGAACTTAGACCGGCCGGAGCAGGTCGCCTCCGCGCAAAGGGAAGAGGATATACATGAACCGGCAGTGGTATCTATCATGAATATCTATGAAAGCCGGCATGACTGGCCTGAAAACGTGAAAATTAAAAATTTGAGAATTATTCAGGTGTTACCGAAAAGCAATCCGGGACGCAACAACCCGGCTATCGGTTACGGTACGGAAAAGAACGCCCGCGTGGTGTTGGGTACCGTACCGGTTGAAGAAGACGGTAGCGTCAGTTTCTACCTGCGTCCCTATATCCCTGTTTTTTTTCAGGCGCTCGACGAAAAGGGAAGAGCCGTACAGTCGATGCGCTCGGATGTCTATACCGCGCCAAAGGAAAACCTGAGTTGTATCGGTTGCCACGAAAACCGGCGTTCTGCGCCCCCGTCGCAACATGCCACCATTGCCATGAAAAGAAAACCGTCGGTTATCCGGCCTGAAGTGGAAGGTTCCAATCCATTCAGCTATGTAAGACTTGTTCAGCCGGTACTCGATAAAAACTGCGTAATGTGCCATGTGCACATGGAAGGCGAAAGCACGCTAAGCCTGTCCGGCAAGATTGACGACAAGCAATGGACGCCTTCGTACCGGAACCTTAAACCGTATTCATTTTATTACGATGGAGGCGGTTCGTTTGTCGAATCGAAAACCTATCCGGGAAAATTTGGCGCGCTTGCCTCAAAACTTTATCAGACATTAGAAAAAGGGCATAAAAATGTAAAACTTTCTGATGAAGAGATGCATAGACTGGCGCTCTGGCTCGATTGCAATTCCGATTTCTACGGAACGTATGAAAATATTGAAGCGCAACGCAAAGGTGAAACCATTAATCCAATACTGGAATGAATCAAATTAATTACGAAACGACAAACGAAGCGGGAACAGAGGCCGCTCGCGGACTAAGCCCGGCAAGAAGTAGTTCTTTTCCCGAAGTGAAAAATATACGATTTTTCATCAAAAAAATGGCATTTGTTCTGATTGTTATTTTGTCGGTTGGGGTGACAAACAATCAACCGGATTATCTTTCGCCTACCCGTATGGCCATTCATCCGGTCACCAAAGAGATTTATGTGCTACTCGTTACCAATCAGTCATTCGCGAAGGTTAATCCGGTAACTGAAAAGGTAACAGGCATATATCCGCTTGGCTTTACGCCGTCGGATATTTGTTTTTCAGCTGTAGGAAATACGCTCTATCTGTATGTTACCGAATATGCTTCCAAGGGGAAAATCCATATCCTGTCGCCTGCAAACGGTAAAAAGAACGGCTCAATTGATGTTGGCATGTATCCGACGTCTATCTGTGTCAATAGACAAGGCTCGCATGCATACATCGCAAACCGTTTTTCGAATGACCTTTCGGTCGTCGACCTGACGAAACGCAAAGAAACAAAACGCCTTCCGATGGTACGCGAACCCAAGTCGCTATCTTTGTCGCCAGACGAAAAATTGTTGGCTGCCGGGAATTATCTTCCGTTACAATCCTCGCTCGATAATCCTGTGAGCGCCTGCGTGACACTGATAGATACGGAACGCGATGAAGTAATCGCTCACATCCCGTTGAGCGACGGAACACAATCAATCGAAGACGTTTGTTTCTCAAAAGACGGCGACCTGCTGTTTGTCACGCATATCCTCTCGCGTTATTTCTTTCCCACTACCCAGCTGGAACGTGGATGGATGAACACGAATGCCGTTTCGCTGATCCATATTCCTTCAAAAAAATATTACACGACCCTGTTGCTGGACGACGTCTATCTCGGCGCCGCCAATCCCTGCGGAATGGCGCTTTCGTCCGACGGCGACAAACTGTTTGTAGCTGCTTCGGGAACGCACGAACTGATTACCGTATCGCTACCTCCGGTACTGGCAAAAATTAAACAGCAAGCAAACCCTGCCGGTCTGGCGAATAATCTTTCATTCCTGAGCGAGCATAAAACACGTATCCCCTTATGTGGAAAAGGCGCAAGATATGTCGAGGTCCAGGACAATAAAATATTCACGAGCGATTATTTTTCAGGTGGATTGACCGTTGTAAATGTAAACCGTCCGGCGGATAAACGCTTTATCAAGCTGGGCAACGAACCCGAACCTGACAAAATACGTCGTGGAGAACTGTTTTTTGCCGACGCCAGCCTCTGTTTCCAAAACTGGCAAAGTTGTATAACCTGCCATCCCGATGCACGGGCGGATGGATTGAATTGGGATTTGATGAACGACGGCATCGGAAATCCCAAAAACACCAAAAGCATGCTTTATGCTCATGTCACGCCTCCAAGTATGATTACCGGTATCCGGGCAAATGCTGAAATAGCAGTTCGCGCAGGTATTCATCATATTCAGTTTACCGAAAGACCGGAAGAAGACGCCGTTTGTATTGATGAATACCTCAAAGCATTGCGGCCCGTTGCAAGTCCCTTTTTGGCAAATAAAAAGACGCTCAAATGGGGCGAAGCGCTATATATACAGGCGGGATGCCATACATGCCATAACGGAGCGTATCTGACCGACGGTAAGAAATACGATGTTGGTACCGGTATTGATGAATATTCGGGTGTACCCTTCGATACCCCCACGCTGAAAGAAATATGGCGAACCGCTCCCTATCTGTATAATGGCAGCGCCGTAACCATCAGGGAAGTATTGACGACATTCAACAAAAACGACCGGCATGGCGTCACTTCCAACCTCTCCGAAGCCGAAATCGAAGCGCTTGAGAAGTATATATTATCGTTATGAATGTAATAAATAACATGAGAAGATGTTTTAAAAAATATTCGTAATTAGTAATTCGTAATTAGTAATTAAATCAAATATTTATGACTGGAAAAGAAAGAGTTCAAACAGTATTGTCGCACTGCGAAGCCGACACGATAGCGCTGGATTTCGGAGCGACAGCCGTGACAGGGATTCATGTGAAAAAGATTGCCGAGTTTCGGCGTTATTATGGTCTGGAGGACAGACCGGTAAGAGTAACCGAACCTTTTCAGATGCTTGGAGAAGTCGATGATGAATTAGCCAAAATCTGGAATATCGATGTGATTGGCGTGGGCGGCCGTACAGATATGTTCGGACACCCGCAGAAAGATTTTGTCGAAATGCGTATGCCTTGGGGACAAACGGTCTTGCTGCCCCAGTCGTTCAGTACAAAAGAGGAAAACGGGAACATTTATGTTTTTCCGCAGGGCGATTCCAACTGTTCGCCAACGGCGGTCATGCCCGCAGGAGGATATTTCTTTGATGCCATTGAACGGGGACCCGCTACAGAAATGGATGCAGCGTTGAACATTGAGGACAATCTGGAAGAATTTGCAAGGATGACAGACACCGATATGCCTTATTGGAAAGAAGCCCTGACTAAGGCGCGCGCTACCGGAAGGGCTGTTATCGCAAATATTGGAGGAACGGGCTTTGGCGATATTGCGCTCGTTCCGGGGCTGCAACTGAAAAATCCGAAAGGGATACGTGCTATTGCCGACTGGTATATGTCGACCGTCATGCGAACGGATTTTATACTGGAAATATTTGAACGTCAAACGGATATCGCATTGCATAATCTTGAAAAAGTAAACCAAATCGCCGGCGACTGTATTGATGTACTATTTGTTTGCGGTACCGACCTCGGAACGCAGGACAGCCAGTTCTGCTCACCCGAAGCATTATCGGCATTACACGGTATATCCTATCGTAAAATCAACGACTGGGTACATCGGAATACGAATTGGAAAACATTCAAGCACTGCTGCGGCGCCATTGTGCCCTTGATGGAAACATTCATTGAATGTGGTTTCGACATCATCAATCCCGTTCAAATCAATGCGGCGGATATGGATCCATGTTTCCTGAAAAAAACGTTTGGCGACCGGATCAGTTTTTGGGGCGGCGGCATTGATACACAGCGCGTGTTGCAATTAGGCTCGCCACAACAGGTCAAAGAGCAGGTGCATCAGTTATGCGATATTTTTGGGGCAGGCGGCGGCTTTGTGTTCAATACCGTGCACAACCTGCAGGCCAATGTGCCGTCCGAAAATGCTTTCGCCCTGATGGATGCCGTTTGTGAAATCCGTAAATAACAAATATGCACACTGATGGCACTGATTTAAAATAATCTGTGAAAATCAGTCTGATCAGTGTCATCAGTGTGCTTTAAAAAAATTGTTTATGTTTACAAAGTATAATATAACCCTTCGCGATCTGACGATCGACCCTCACAATACAGCCCCACTGCTGGGATACGGAGCCAACCTGCCCGACGACATCCTCCCCATGGTAACCGAAGTATTGAACGAAACCGCCGGTTGTTTCGATATTTGCGGCGGGTATCAAATCTTTGACCGGATTTGTTTCATGGAGGGCGGGAATCAAATCCAAATTGAAAACACAGACTTTACGGTAAACAAAATTGTGTATCATCAGTTGAAACGCAGCGAACAGATCGCCGTATTTGTTTGTACTGCAGGCGAAGGGATCAGCGAATGGTCGAAGCGCGTGTTGTCCGACGATCCGCTAAACGGTTTAATTGCCGACATACTGGGCAGCGTAGTCGTCGAAGCAGCCATTGATATGATACAGCAAAAGTTAAACGATGAAATGGTACAGACAGGCATGAAAATCACCAACCGCTACAGCCCCGGCTATTGCGGCTGGCACGTATCGGAGCAGCACAAACTGTTCAGCCTTTTACCGAAAGACAACTGCGGCATCCGGCTCACGGAAACCTCCCTGATGATACCGATAAAATCAGTCAGCGGCTTTATCGGCATCGGCGCCAACGTCCGCTTCAACCCTTATACCTGCGACTTGTGCGAAGCCGCCCATTGCGTCTACCGCTTCAAAAAATCGCGAAACAATTTGTTCTTGAATCAAGTTCAGGATGACATTTCGTAATTAGTAATTAGTAATTAAAAAAATGGATACAATTTTAAAAGTACTTTACATGC
>Ga0082212_10012422_pt1 | contig 10731 bp, 12 predicted proteins | sample TergutNt197P3_FD_71548 | JGI IMG/M metagenome (GOLD analysis project Ga0082212, IMG submission 71548) | Neocapritermes taracua P3 segment gut microbial communities from Petit-Saut dam, French Guiana - Nt197 P3 | ecosystem: Host-associated > Arthropoda: Insects > Digestive system > Gut ...
AATCTCTTCCAACAATTTTTTCAGATCCTCCATGCGTATTCACCTCCTTTTGCGCATAGTTAAGGCGCTCTCGAAAATTCTCAAAGCATAATGGTCCTGTTTCATGCTTTATTGTATATTTTGCAGCCCCCTAAATTGTCTGGAAACATCTGATAGAATATGATAATTGGTTTTGGCATTACCTTGACCAATCAACTCATCCAGCACAAACGGATATTTAGCTGTGGCCAATTCAGCACATGATTCTGCCCGCCGCTTATCTCCGGATACATCATAGAGAACAAATTTATTAAGCAAAACAGCCAAGTCAATAGGGCTCTCCTGACCAATCAAGTCGAATGTGTTTGCCGCATCCTCATAGTGTTGAGTTTCTAAAAATAAAATCCCCAGCTTGTTCACCAGCTTAGCCAGAAAGAGCTCATAAAAAGACTTCTGAAATCCTAACAAATTATTGGCTTGCAAAGAATCTTGACAAAATCGAATGCCCTCCCGGTAGCAGTGCTGACTCGCGGCCAGGTCTTTCTTTTCCTTATGGATGCTGCCTTCCAACAGAAAAAACCACGGAATCACCTTATATGATCTGCCCGCAGAGCAGTATTTTAGGGCCTCATCAAGCCTAGCCAAAAAAATATAAGATACGGCGATCATGGAAAATACTTCGGCTACTTTTACCGTCCCATATGTTTTGAGATCCATGTTAATGCGTTCTTTGCCCCTATCAATATAGCGATCCATTTTCTGGTAGAAGAAGTCTTCGTTTTTTAAGTACCCGTAATGATGAATGAACTTGGGCAAATACCCTATCTTTGCTAAAGGCAACTCAACCTGTTCAAAAATTTCTCCACTGTACCTGATAGCGTCATGGTTCTGGAAAAGCCGCAGAATCTGATCGCAATTCTCTTGCCGGACATTCAACAGGCTCGGACAACCGCCCGACTGTTCTCTGCACGAGCGTGTTACCGAATCGCACAGGGGAACATTGATGATGCCATCGAGGACAAACTGACGCTCTATCGGTTAGGTCGGCACGTCGCTTCGAGTGGTCCGCTCGTTCAGTATTTCGTCGGCATTGCGATTGAAGGGATGGCAGCAACGGTACCTGTCGGGTCGAATTCATCGCGTCCGCTCACGGCAAAGCAGATACAACGTCTTCTCGCCGGTCTCGACGCTTTGCCGCCGCGTACATCGCCCCTACAAGCCTGCGAGTGGGAACGGTACGTTGTGTTGGATGTCGTGCAATCTTATGCAACCGGCAACAACGACGTGTTCGCCACAATTGGGGGCGATTTCAAACTTCCAACGCAAGCGTCGCGCTCCGCACCGATTGACTGGAATGTTGCTTTTCGACGAATGAATGAAGCGTATGACGCTTTACAGGAACCGCCACCGCGAGCAAAGTTTCAGGCGATACGGGATGCGGTGGCAAAAAAAGAACCTTCTGCACAAGCGGATGCAACTAATAGCAATAGCATTGCCGACATGTTGCTCGCACGTTTGTTATTGCCAGCGGGGGATGCTATTGACGCGGGACCACGCCGTTCGGAATGTTCGGAAAACTTGCAACGCCTGGCGTTAGCGATTTCGTTGTACCACGTCGAAAACGGTAAATTGCCTGACAAGGATTGGGCGGTGCAGATTGAAAAATATCTTGGCAACAATCCAGAGCAGTGGTTTTCTTGCCCGTCGAAACCATCACTGAAAAATGCTTCGCTGGAAAGAAAAACAACGTATGCACTGGTGCAGTATGGCAACACATTGCCGAAAGACGCTGATACAATTTTATTGATAGAATTAGCCGAGCCGGTTCCGCTGGACTGGGCGGTTGTCCCTGTCGATATGGCAATGAAAGAGTTGAGACGTACTGATAAGCATTCCCATCTCAACGGGATGAACGTCGGCTATCGTAGTGGTGCCGTGCGGTTTCTATCGCAGATGATCAATGAGGCAGAGTTGCGTCGTCAGATGGGACAGAAATGACGAGCCGCGATGGCGGAGGCGATGTCGCGCGGTACTCCGCATTGAATTTGTGGCACAAGAGGTACTCCCCGGTTCCTTTTTATGCCATCGTACCAGCGAGGAAACCCGAGGAAAGAGCAAACTGGATATTGTAACCGCCAGTGTTGCCGTCAACATCGAGAACCTCGCCACAGAAAAACAGACCCGGCACAAGCCGGGACTCCATCGTTTGTCGATTCACTTCTTCCAATGTAACGCCGCCGCACGTTGCCATTGCCTCGTCAAAACTGCCGAGCCGTTCGACAACAAATGCAAATCCCTCTAACGATTGTTTGAGTTGGTGTCGTGTACTGCGGTCAATTTCCGCCGCCGCCGCTTCCGGCGAAATGCCAAGTTCCGAAAGGAGCAATAACAAGAGTCGATCAGGAATACCGAGCGGAGCCAGGGCATTTCTCAAAAGTTTTTTGCTGACAAGGAGTGATTCCAATCCGGCAACATTTCGGCAGAGCGGCAGACGAAGCGTATCCTGCGGTTCAAGGAATCGGCTTAAATCAAGGATGCCGGGGCCTGAAAGACCACGATGCGTGAGAAGAACGTCGCCGTAACCTTGCACGCCTGCTTGCCGGGTTTTCTTGCCGCCTCGATAAACATCAATCGGAACGCTCTCGAAAGAGATTCCTGCCGTATCGGCAAAGGGATAGTTCTCCACGACAACCGGCGTTAAAGCAGGACGCGGTGGAACAATTCGGTGTCCGAACTGCTCTGCCCAACGGTATCCGTCGCCGGTGGAACCAGTCTTGGGATATGACATGCCACCAGTCGCAATTGCTAGTCGCTTTGATGTAAAGATTTCCTGGTCTGTTTCGACGCAAAAATCGTTATCGATTCGCCGAACATCGTGAATGTTCACGCCGGTTCGGAAGTTTCCGCCGTTGATTTTGAGAGCGTCGAGTAATGCCTGAAGCACATCGCCGCTTTGCAGGGAGCGGGGAAAAATTTTGCCGTCTTCCCGCTCAAAAAGAGGAACGCTGTGCTGTTCAAAAAATCGAACGATTTCCATGTTCGGAAACGCAAACAGTGCTGGCTTGACGAATCGGCTCTGCTCTTTACCACCGTAATGGTTCAGAAAATCGTCCATCGTCCCGCCGTGCGTAAGATTGCATTGTCCCGAACCGGAGAGGCGCAGTTTCATCCCAGGTCGAGCGTTTTTTTCGAGAACGACGACCTGTTCACCGTGAAGAGCGGACATGATTCCGCAAGCGAGCCCTGCCGGACCGGCACCGAGTACAAGCATCGTGGTTATTGTACGCTTCTTCAAGAGCGTTTCCTATCCTACCATTGTCCCGTCAATACTTTTGGTATAGAATACCTGTCGTGTAACGATTCAGATAAAGCATCAATGACAACGAGTGTAGTTTTAGCGGGGGTCGGCGGACAGGGTATTCTGCTGGCAAGTGAAATCGTGGCACAGGCGGCTGTCGCGGCGGGATTCGACGTAAAAACCAACGAAGTCCACGGAATGGCACAGCGCGGCGGGTCGGTCATCGCACAGATTCGATACGGAAAAGAAGTATTCAGTCCGCTCGTCCCCAAAGGAACGGCAAAAGTTCTCGGTTCACTCGAACGAATCGAATGTCTGCGCTATGTCGATTATCTCGCCAAAGATGGCGTGGCAGTCATTTCCGACCAAAAAATCGTGCCGGTAACGGCTTCGACAGGCGGAACGCCCTATCCCGATGTCAATGAAAAAACGCTTGCCGCTGTTTTTCCGAGACTCGTTTATCTGCAAGCCATCAAGATGGCAACGGCACTCGACAATGTAAAGACCGCAAACATTATTGTGCTGGGAGCCTTGTCGAACTATCTGGATTTGCCGGAAGATGCTTGGGAAACCGCTATCCGACGGAGCGTCAAAGAAAAATTTATTGCGGTCAATCTCGAAGCGTTTCAGCAGGGTCGGGCTGTGAAGGTATAAAAATGGTGCGAACTCCGATTTTGATTAGCACCGGGACTACTACCCAGTTCGTTAATTTCCGGTAAAATAACGGGGGAGCGTGGTGTCCCTTCTTCTACCCGCCGTCCTTTCCGAGAGAGTCCAGTTTGTCCATACGAATCTACGCCCTGTCGAAACAACTCAATGTCGATAGCAAGGAAATCCTTGATGCGATTAAGCAACTTGGGATTGAAGGCAAAGGTTCGTCATTGGCAGGTCTGACCGAAGAAGAAGTCGAGCAGATCAAGAACAAACTCAACGCTCAAAAGGTTCCTAAAACGGCACAATCAGGGGCAGCATCCTTTCAGCGACCGGCGGTTCCCACCGATAAAAGGGTACGAAATCTTGACACCCACACAAGACCGGCTACACTTCCCGAAAAAACAGAGATCCCTGACACGGTGCCGGAACCCGTAGAATTGCCGGAAGAACATACAGAGCAGAAAATCAAACCCGTTGAATCGGTCGTTCCTGACGAAATTCCAGGTCCCGAACCTGTCCCGAAGCCGGAAGATTTACAGCGACATAAACACCTGCCGACACCGATTCAGCCGGTCATTCTTCCCAAACCCGTCTTGCCACCCCCTATCGGGAAAATTGAACTCCCGACCAAGGGTTCTAAAAAACAGGGGAAAGACAAATCCAAGCAATCGTGCGGACAATCACATCCGCCATCCGCCCCGCTCACGACGGGCTTCGCCCAGCCGGGACACGCCACCAATGTCCGTATGGACCCCAATTATCGGGGACCGATGCGGAAAATTGCCGAAAAAATCCCCAACATCGACGACTATCGGCAACGGTCCGAGGGAGACCGACCCGGACATCGAACGACCGGACCCGCCATTCACATGGCACCACTTCCGCAAGGGGCTTCGCAGCCGAGACCCTTACGCTCCAAGGAGCCGGCAGCGCAAAAACCGGACATGAAATTGCCGCCGGAACTCTTGCGGGGAAAAAGCAACGTTGTTGCCCAATCCATCGAGGAACACATCCGCAAGCACGAAGAGCGGTCTCGTAAAAAAGAAGAAGAGCGAAAAGAGCGCGAAGGGGGCAAAAAGACGGTCAAGCCCGGCACGAGAGGCACGGACGGAAGAACTCGTACCAAAGGAGGTGCCGATTTCGGCGGCGGCGGAGGTGGACTTTATGAACCGGAAAGAAAAAAACGCCGCGGCGGAGCAACGATGCGACGCGCCGCCGGCGATACCGACGACGATGGTGTCTATATCCCACGCCAGTTGAAGCGGCAGAAAATTCATGGTCGGTCAGTCAACACTGCCGCCCCGCGAAAAGGAGACATCGTGATTCAACTCCCCTGTACGGTCAAACAGTTTGCCGAACAAACGGGCTTATCCGTTGCCGTCATCATTCGGAAACTTCTTGAAATCGGCTTCCCGATGACGCTCAATTCGCCGCTCGATATGGAATCTTCGGAATTGCTTGCCGATGCCTTTGGTGTGAGCGTGTCGGTGCGGGAACAAGTTACATTGGAAGACCAACTCGTAACGGCACTCTTTGACGGAGAAGACCTGCCGGAATTGCTCCAACCGCGTCCGCCGGTCGTTACGGTGCTGGGGCACGTCGACCACGGAAAAACAACGCTGCTCGATTACATTTTGCACTTGAACGTCGTGTCCGGCGAAAAGGGGGGAATCACGCAGCACATTCGGGCTTACCGCGTCAAAATGGAGAACGGCGAAGATATCGCTTTTGTCGATACGCCGGGACACGAAGCCTTTACCGAAATGAGAGCACGCGGAGCAAACTGCACCGACATCGTGATTCTCGTCGTAGCGGCAGACGACGGTGTGATGCCGCAAACCGAAGAGGCAATTTCGCACGCCAAAGCCGCCGGAGTGCCGATTGTCGTTGCCCTCAATAAAATGGATTTGCCGGGTGTCAATCCTGACCGAGTGATTCAAGAACTCGCCCAGCACGATTTATTGCCGAGCGAGTGGGGCGGAGACACCGAAATTATCCGATGCAGCGGTTTGACCGGGATGGGAGTCGATAAACTTCTCGAAACGATTCAAGTCATTGCGGAACTGAACGAACTCAAAGCGAACCCGGATCGTCCTGCCGTTGGAGTGGCGTTGGAAGCAGAATTGCAAGCCGGTCAGGGAGTCGTCTGCAAAGTGCTGGTGCAAAAGGGAACATTGCGAACCGGCGATGTCGTCCTGTGCGGGTCGGCTTATGGTCGCGTCAAGGCAATGTACGACACGCTCGACATCAAGAAGCAGATCGACGAAGCAACACCAAGTACGCCGGTGCAATTGGTCGGTTTGGATGTCGCTCCCAAGGCGGGCAGCAAACTCTGTGTGCTGAATGACATTTCGGATGCCCGAACAATTGCCGAACAGCGGCTCGACGAGGAACGGCAAGGGGAATTGGCGGATGTCCAAGCCCACGTCACGTTGGAGACGTTGTTCCAACGTATCACGCATACGCAGAAGGTTCAAACGTTGAACGTGATTATTCGGGCAGATGTTCGCGGGTCAATCGAAGCGATTCGGAAGGAACTCGACAAGTTGAAACATCCCGAAGTGAAAATCAAAATTCTGCAAGCGATGGTCGGCGGTATTACCGAAGCCGACGTTCAACTTGCCGATGCGTCGGATGCCATTATCGTCGGATTTAGCGTTGTGCCGGATGAAAACGCACGGGTATTGGCAGACCGCAAGAAAATTCAGATTCGGCGTTATGACATCATCTACAATTTGACCGATGACATCAAAAAGGCATTGGAAGGGATGCTCAAACCGATTGAACAGGTCAAGGAGATGGGTCGGGCAATGGTACAGCAGGTCTTTTCGATTAGCCGGCTCGGAACGATTGCCGGTTGCCGGGTGATTGCAGGAATCATCGACAGAGATTGCCGAATACGAGTGATTCGGGAAAATCGAATTATCGGCGAATACCCGCTGGATTCGTTGAAGCGAATCAAGGATGACGTGAAAGAAGTCCGGGACGGCTACGAATGTGGTATCAAATTAAAAGGCTTTAATGATCTCAAAGAGGGGGACATGTTGGAAGCCTACAAAATCGAATCGATTGCGAGAACGTTCTAAATTTGTTGGTCTCTATTGCTCGCCGTCGGTTCCCGCGAAGACATTGCGTTTATGTATCTCGAATTTCTGTTCGAGTCCGATTGCCGTTGAGCATTACAGAAACATCTACATTGCAACCATAAAGTTTTTATCAGGAGGAAAATTTTATGGACAATAATTTATCCCATGAAGCGGTCGAACGAGTCCGTGCGATCCGAGACCCGCTCTATAAAAACCGGCAAAGCATGGTACAATACCACCCAAATAGATAAGTGTTTTTGGAGGAGTATGTCGGGAGAACATATTGATCTTGTCAGCGACCCGGAGGGACCGGACACCGATGATTTGCCGCAAGAGCCGCTTTCGGAAGTGGAACAATTGCGTCTTGAACTGGAAGAGGCAAAGAACCGAACGCTTCGTGCGCTGGCGGATTTGGAGAATTACCGTGTTCGGGCTAATCGGCAAATGGCAGAGGAGCGAAAGTATGCGAATATAAATTTTATGCGGGAACTTTTGCCGATTTGGGACAACATTGGTCGGGCGTTGGAAGCGGTTGCCACTTCGCAAAGCCTTGAATCATTGGTCGAAGGGGTTCAGATGGTGCATGCACAATTTTTGGAGGCATTGACGAAATATCACTGTGAAAAGATTGAGGCGAAGTTCCAGCCGTTTGATCCTAATTTTCATGCGTCGGTGGCGCAAATGCCGAGTGCGGAGCATCCGACGAATACGGTGATTGAAGAGGTACAGGTGGGTTTTCGACTTTTTGATCGAGTGGTTCGTCCGAGTCAGGTTGTTTTGGCGAGTAAGGTGGGGTCGTAATCTCCCTATTTACAAAATGTTCGGACAGATTATACTTTTTGCATTGAGCGGGTGGCGTAAGCCCCCGACTACGGCGGCGTAGCTCAGTTGGTTAGAGCAGCGGAATCATAATCCGTTCAAAAACTTCTTTCATCGCTGAAATGCAAGCACTTTAATGCGAGTCAGAAAATAATCGCACAAAAGTCGCACTGTTTTTATCCCACTGCCCTTTCCAAGAATTTTCGCGAAATTGGTCTTTGCAAACAGGAGTTACGGAAGTTGGAGTCGAATGAGGCGACAACGACGATGAACATGTTCCTGTTTGGCATGACGGAGTTGGCAACTTGGAATCGTGCGCAATCAGAACTGGTGGATCGCAGTGAGAGTCCGTGGGACGATGGGGAGCGTCGACCGTCGCATGCGGACAGGCGAAATTTTTTACGGCGAGCGATCCTAGCGAAGGATTTTTATGACGCTCTACGGGGAGCAAGATTAACAACGAAAATTATTCTCGCACTGGAAAAACTAATGCGACTCGCCGCATAACGTCAGGAAAGGGCAGATTCATTTGAACGAGTTGAAAAATTCATTAAGTTAATCCGAGAGCGCAACTGTCCCTAAAATACATCATGATGTTTACGATTCGTGATGCAAGCCGGGACGAATCGTGAGGTCGTAACAGAGTCCTCCCAGTATGCTGCCGACACATGGAGCCACAATATAAGCGATCCAAAATCCGTGTCCGTTCGGTCCCGGTATTGCTGTGCTCCCCCAGCCTGCCAAGAAGGCAAACAGTCGGGGTCCAAAATCTCTCGCCGGATTGAATCCCGCTTGCGTGAGCGGTGCAATCAATGAGATTAACATGGCGATTGTCAAACCGATGAACAGCGGCGTGAGGTGTGCCGCCGGTCGTGCTCCATTTCGATGATCGATCAACGCAAAAACGATGAACGCCAAAAAGAATGTTCCTATTGCTTCGGCAAGAAAGGCGACGAGCATTGGAACTCGTTTTTCCCAGCCCGGATTGTTTTGCCAATCGGCTGTGATGATGAGATTACCACCCGGATCACGTACACGATTGCCGGTCGTGTCCACCGTGGCAACTGCATGGGGCGATGAGTAGTATTCGCCGTAACATCGAGCAGTAACGATGCTCTTCGATTCGAGTCCCTTTGCATTTTCAAATGCTTCCATGCTTGGTGAAAACAGGACGAACAAGACAGCGGCGGCGCAAAAAGCCCCGGAAAACTGACCGATCCAGTAAGGCACGACATCCCGCAGAGGCATTTGACGATGTACGGCAAAAGCCAGTGTCATGGCAGGATTCAAATGTCCGCCGCTGATGGCACCGGACACGTAAATACCGAAGGCGACCGCAAGTCCCCAGACGACGGCAATTTGCCAAAGTCCCGTCTGTGCATCGTACAACGTAGCGGTGTGAACGACACCGCAACCGAAAAAGACCAAAATGAATGTTCCAATAAATTCGGCAAGAGGTTTTCGCATCGGGTATCTATCGACGTTGTCTAATATAGGACATTATCCTGTATTAGACCTAATTCTATACCGTGCTAATTATTTGGCAATAGGGGGGACGCAAAGAACACAAAATTCACGGAGCAAGTGTTCATTTATGCTACTACTCCAGCAATCCTAATTTTGTGTACATTCCGGCTGACCGGCGTGTCAAAAAACGCAGTCTTTGCACAGAAAAATCCACAATTTTAGGGCTGACAGGGTACTACCCTTCCACCGGAGAATCGTATGCTCAAAGCCATGAAACTCATCGGTTTCAAAAGTTTTGCTGATCGAACTCGTCTCGGGTTCGGCGAGGGCATTACGGCTATCGTCGGTCCCAACGGCTCCGGGAAATCCAATATCGTCGATGCCATCAAGTGGGTACTCGGCGAACAAAACAAGAAAAAACTCCGAAGCAACGACTCCACCGATGTTATCAGGCGGTGCCGCTGGTCGCTCTTGCAAAACTGCCGAGACCGGCTAAAATTGCAACTGTCCTATTCCTTTTGCAATGAATAAAAAAATGGGGAAAACATGTGCGGCTTGAAATTTCATATTCAAAAATACAAATTCTACGTTCAATTATACTTTGCAGGATCGGCACTCGGTTTTTTTGTTGTTGCTTGTGGCTTCTTTGCATATGCAATGGTTTTTTTATATTCTGAAGAGTATCAAGGAACCGTAGTTGAAAGCATTAGTGAGAAAGATAAAGAAAGTGGTTCATATCGATACCGCGCTAAAGTCGAATATGATGATAATACGGGAGTCAAACGCACTTTCATTTCACGAGTCGCCAGTAATCCTCAAATGTATTTTGTTGGCGATCAAGTTGTCGTGCTTTATAATCCAAACCTTGGGTGGACAACTATCTATAACTTCACAGAGATGTGGCTTTTTCCATTATGTTTTCTTATAGCAGGACTTGTTAACGCTACACTATTTTTGTGTATCTGTTACATTTGCAGAAAGGATGTTCGCAGACTGAAAAATGATGGAAAATCAGACGAAGATTTGAACGGAAACACAGGAGCAAAACAATGAGTGCCGTTAAAACATTGCAAATTAGAATAGTCAATCCGATGGCGGAACGCTTGATCGATGATCTTGCGTCGCAGAATATGATCGAAATTGACGAACCGGAAACGTCTGAAGACGAAACTCCACTAGACCGGTACAGACGTTGGCGACTAAAAGTCGATGAGCGGGAAAGGCGAGAAGGAACGTTCGATATAGAACCGCCCACGATGGAAGAAATCGTTGCAATTTGCAAAGAAGCCAGAGCGGAACGCTATGAAAGGAAAATGAAAAATGCGTCTGGTCATTGATGCGAATCTTTGGATTAGTTTTTTGCTATCGCCAGCTTCTCGATATCGGCTTGAATCAATTTACGATTCACATCGCTTGCTTGTCTCCGAA
>Ga0082212_10012423_pt1 | contig 10730 bp, 10 predicted proteins | sample TergutNt197P3_FD_71548 | JGI IMG/M metagenome (GOLD analysis project Ga0082212, IMG submission 71548) | Neocapritermes taracua P3 segment gut microbial communities from Petit-Saut dam, French Guiana - Nt197 P3 | ecosystem: Host-associated > Arthropoda: Insects > Digestive system > Gut ...
CGCGCCTGTATCTGCCTCTGCTGCGCGAATATGTATCTCATAATCCTGTCCCTCACCTGATCGCCCATGTCATAAAATATCGCTCGCACGTCGTATAATCCGGCGGCTATATCTAATTTATCTTCCTGTTTCGCGCTTAATACTTTCGCCGTCGCCGGAAGGGCTTCCATTCCGACGATAAGCATGCAGCTTAAAATCTTCCCCGACGCTATCTGCGACGTGCTTTTTGCCCTGAATCCCCCCGCGCTCAAATCTATCGTTTTGAGTTTCAGGTACCTGTCCTCCTGCTCGGCGTGTTCAAGGTCAAACTTTAAATCGTCGTAAGTAAGCTTGTCTATATCGTCGTCTTCGGAATCCAGCTGCTGATAATATACGTCCACAGACAGGGGCATCCTGAAAAATTCCCGCCTCTGCTCCTTTTCCGGATAAGTCATCGGAAGCACTTCAAATATATATTTATCATAACCGTAACCGGGCTTGCTTTTATCGAGCGTAATATGCTCCTGCGACTGGATTTCGAAACGGTCTGACGAAACGTTGGGCATAGCTTCCCTTATATTAATTATTTTAACCGTAAAGTTATACAGTGATTTTTTCTCCATGTATGTCATTAACACAGTTTCGCCTATCGCATATCCTAAATCGTGGCTTAGTTCGGTATAAACCCCTATTGTCAGCTTATATCCTCTTTTTGACAGAAACTTGGCTATATTTTTTAAACCGGTTTCGGATTCAGACGCTTCGGGCGTTTTATTCGGGAACATAAGAATCTGGCCCCTGTTAAATTTTATATCTATCTGCGGGTCGCGCTCCGGCTTATTTTTATTTTTATCGCCGAAGCCGAAATTAAATTTTGCCATAACGTCACTCCTTTATATAATATATAATATGCGTTCCGCGTGTACGCGATTTACGCGGCTTCCGCTTTTATAATTCCGAAAGACTGCAGCTGTATCTTCGGGTCGATTTCGCTTGTTGACAAAACCGTAATCCCGGGGAAAATCTGGTCGATAAACTGTTTAAAATATATTCTCACCAGAGGCGAGGTCATAACTATCTGCGCCGAACCGACGGCGTCAAGCTTCGGCAGGTTTTCAGACAGCGACGTTATTATGCCGTTTATCGTGACGGGGTCTATATCGAGATGAACTCCCGCCGCCGTCTTGCTCGCGCCTTTTATTATAGTTTTCTCGAGCTCCATGTCGAGCATAACTACTTTTAGCGTCCCTTCCTCCGCGTATAATCTTGTTATCGTGCGCTTTAACGCCTGCCTGCAATACTCCGTGAGCATATCCAAATCGCCGTCCGTAGCGCGTATATATTCAGATATTGTCTCAAGAATCGTGACCAAATCCTTTACCGGTATCTGTTCTCTTAATAAATTAGTAATTATTTTCTGGAACGCGGGAACAGACATTCCTACGCCTATTAAATCTTCGACAAGAGTCCTGTTTTTTCTCTTCACGTTTTCGAGCATTTCGTCTATTTCGTTGCGCCCTACAAGCTCGTGGGCGTGCTTTTTAATCACGTCTGATAAGTGCGTTATTATAACAGACTGCGGGTCTATAACAGTATATCCGAGCATTTCCGCGTTTTCGACGGCTGTCGCGGGAATCCATTTCGCCGGGATTCCGAACGCCGGGTCAACCGTGTCTATGCCGTCGATATCCGCGAACGCTCCCGACGAGTCCATAATTAAATAATATCCCGGCAGAATCTCGCCGCTCGCTATTTCCTCGTCTTTTATTTTTATCATATAACTGTTCGGGGTTATTCTAATATTATCTTTAAACGAGAATTTATCTATAACGACTCCCATATCAGTCGCGAATTTTCTTTTTAAAGATATTATCCTGTCATAGAAATTCGAGCCCTGATTTTCGTCTAATAACGGCAGTAAGCTATAGCCGAACTGCACTTCTATGGGTTCAACGTCCATATCGTCATATATATTCTGCGGGTCGCTGTATATTTCCGATTCTGTCAGCATAGGCTCCTGAGCGGCTGCGATTTCTGCGGCTTCGGCGGTTTTCGCCTCGGCTCTGCGGCTTCTTATCTGCATTATGCCAATCGCAATCCAGCCCGCCGCGATAGTTAATAAAAACCGTTTGGGCATTCCCGGGATAAGAGCCATGACTGCAAGCGCGCCGCCCGTTATAAACATGACTGCGGGTATTCTCGAAAACTGGTTTATAACGTCTTTGCTCAGGCTGTTTTCAGAAGCCGACCTTGTTACAATCATACCCGTCGCCATAGATATAAGCAGCGCGGGAAGCTGCGAGACGAGACCGTCGCCGACCGTCGCTATAGTATATACGCTGAACGGGTCCTCAACCCCGCTCATAAATCCGATTATAAGCCCGCCGACTATATTTATTATAGCTAAGATAATCGAAACTATAGCGTCGCCCTTGACAAACTTGGTCGCGCCGTCCATAGCCCCGTAAAATTCTGATTCCCTCGATATTTTTTCGCGTCTTTCCCTCGCCTGATTTTCGTTTATGACACCTGTGCTCAAATCCGCGTCAATCGCCATCTGTTTACCCGGCATAGCGTCGAGCGTGAACCTCGCGGCGACCTCCGCGACCCTTTCCGCTCCTTTTACGATAACGACAAACTGTATAATTAATATAATCAGGAACACGATAAAACCTACGCCGATATTTCCGCCGAGGACGAAATCCCCGAATGTTTTAATAACAGCTCCCGCTTCTCCGAATTTTCCCAGAATTAATTTTGTAGACGAAACGTTCAGAGCCAGCCTGAATAAAGTCGTGACAAGCAGCAGAGACGGGAATATAGAGAACTCGAGAGATTCTTTTATATTCATAGAAATAAGCAGTATTATCAGAGAGACAGACATATTTAAAATCAGCATTACGTCAAGAAGCTGAGCCGGAAGCGGAATAATAATCATAAAGACTATGACTATAGTAAACAATGAAACTATGTTATCAAAAACCCTGCGCATATTTTCCTGTATTCCCCCTCACTGTTTATAATTTTTATATAATTTTATGTATTAAGCGTCCCTGCGTTTGTCGATAAGCTTTGATATGTTCGCCTTTGTCTTTTTCGCCTCGTACAGGTGAAATATAATCTCGGCTACCGCCGCCCAGAATTCTTCCGGTATCTCCTGCCCTAATTCAACGGAAGCGTAAAGCGACCGCGCAAGCGGGGGATTTTCTATCGCCGTGACGTTATATTTTTGGGCTTCTTTTACAATCATGAGAGCTACGTTGTCCATTCCTTTGGCTATAACCGCGGGAGCTATATTTATTTCAGTATCATATTTTAAAGCTACGGCAAAGTGCTCCGGGTTTCTGATTACGACGTCGGCGTCTTTCACCCCCGCCATCATTCTTTCCCTCGCCTTTTTTTCACGGATACTGCGTATTCTCGATTTTACGAGGGGGTCTCCCTCTAATTGCTTGTACTCGTCTTTTACTTCCTGCTTTGACATCATGAGACTGCGCTCGTGTTCCCACCACTGATATATAAAATCTAAAATGCCTATTGCGACCATGCCTATTCCGGCAAAGAGCGCGACATCAAAAATAGCCGCTCCCAGCCATGCTATGCTTGTATTTATATCAGAAAGCATAAGCATGGGCATTTCATGTATTTTCGAACTTATGACAAGATAAACTATGTAAACTATAACGGCTACTTTCGCCATTGATTTCACAAGCTCGACCAAAGCTTTGAGGCTGACCATTTTTTTAAATCCCTCAATAGGGTTCAGACGCGAAAGCTTAGGCTTAATCTGGTCTGCCGTGAATATAAACCTCGTCTGAGAAACAGACAGCAGAATCCCGAGAATCACAGCCGTAAGCAGTATCGGCAGGGCAAGCAGCAAAACATTTATGACAAAATCAAATATCAGCTTTCCGGCTACTAAAACCGTAAATTCCTCCGTAGCTGTCGCAAGACCGATAAAATTAGTAAGAACGGCGTAAAAACGGCCGAACATATAACCTATGATAAATCTTAAAGCGAGAAAAGTCAGTAATATCATCATGCCGCTTATCAAGTCTTTGCTCTGAAAAATATTGCCCTTTTTTCGGGCTTCCATCCGTTTGTGGGGAGAGGCTTTTTCGGTCTTATTATCTTTGTTATTATCCGGCAAATCAAACACCTCCCCTGTGAAATAAACAAAGTTCGTTTATAAATCATATTTTATCATAAAAAATGCGTTTTGTAAAGCTTTTTACGCAATTTTTTATTTCCGTTTCAGCCAATTTAAAACAAACGCGAATCAAAAACAGTTATCCGGTGAAAGTTATCAGCGATTCGTAAACGCCGTCGTGTATCTGCCCGAGCATAATGTCGAAAAACCAGACTGAAACAGGGGCGCACATGAGCATGACGGCAAGCCCCGCAAAAATTTTTAACTGAAGCCCTACTACAAAAATATTTATCTGAGGCACGGCCCTCATTAATATCCCGATACCCGCCTCAGAAATCAATTCGGCGGCGACTACGGGAAACGCGAGTTTCAGGCTTAAAACAAAAATTTCTTCCAGTATTTTCATCAGGTAAATTCCGGTTTCCGCGTTAAAAGCTATAACCCCCACGGGGGAAAGCTCAAACGAAGCAAATAAAATCCCTGTGAGCGTAATATGCGAATTAGTCATGAAAAATAATATCATAAAAGCGATATTATAAAAATTTCCCGTTAAAGGCATCTGTATATTGCTCGCGGGGTCGTACATTTTCGACATTCCCAAGCCCATCTGCATGTCCATTATTTCTCCCCCGATAACTATGACCGAGAAGAATAAATTCATCACAAGGCTTATTAAATAGCCGAAAGCAAATTCTTTTACTATTAAAATCCCAAACATAAGCATGCTTTCAAGCTCTAAAGTCTGAGTCTGCAGAGCGTCAAGCTCGGGGTCCGACCTGATTACTAAAAGCGTAAAAACCGCGAGCATAAAAGCTATCGCGCCGCGGACCGTCGGGGGAATATTTCTTCTGCCGAATATCGGGCTGAAAACCGTAAACCCCAGCATACGCACAGTAATAAATAAAAATATATCGTATCTTTCAAAAATTGCGTTAATCGCGTCAAGCATTTCCGGCACCGTTTACATAAATTTAAATATATTCTGAAAGTGCTCAAGGACAAATTCTTTCATGACAGTCATCATCCACGGGGCGAGCAATATAAGAATAAGCCCCACGACTATTAATTTTGGCACAAACGTCAGCGTCTGCTCGTGAATCTGCGTCGCCGCCTGAAACAGCGATATTAAAAGCCCCACGCCCAGACTCACCGCGAGCAGCGGCGACGCTAATTTTAACGCGGTCATAAAACCCTCGCGCAGTATATCTATTATATCGGCTTCCGGTATCATGCAGATTCACCTCTCTTTTTTAATTAAAACTCGTCATAAGGCTAACCACTATGAGCCCCCAGCCGTCTACTATCAAAAACAAAATTAATTTAAACGGCATCGAGACCATTGCCGGAGGGAGCATCATCATACCCAGCGACATCAGTGTGCTCGCAACGACCAAATCTATTATAAGAAACGGCACGTAGATAAAAAATCCTATCATAAACGCCCGTTTTACCTCGCTTAATATAAACGCCGGAATTAAAACTTCAGTTTTTATTTCAGAAAAATCGTCCGGCATGGGTTGGTTTGCAATCGACATAAAAGTATTCATGTCCTCAGGAGTAACCTGGTCCATCATGAATCCGCGCAGCGGCTCGATTGCAAATTCTATAGCTTCGTCCATTGTTATTTCTTCGGCAATATACGGCTGCAGAGCCTCGTCGTTCATTCTCGCGAATATCGGCGACATAAGAAAAAACGTCAGAAACAGCGAAAGCCCTATCAGAACCTGATTGGGCGGGGTCTGCTGCAGGCCCAGTGCGTTTCTGGCAAACGACAGCACTATTAATATCCGGGTAAATCCCGTCACAAGCACAAGTATCGACGGGGCTAAAGCTATAACCGTTAAAAATATAAGTATATTAATCGAATCCGCTACGGTTGACGGCGAATCAAGGTCGCCGATAAAATCCGATAGAGTATTCGCCGCGTCCTCGATAGTGCCCGCCGAAATCTGCGTCATACTAAAAACAGACAAAATAATTACAAATATTAAAAAAAATATTATTTTTTTTATTTTTTTATTCTTCTTCGTTTTTATTCTCGTTTTCGTTTCCATCATTTTCTTTCTTGTTTTTAAAGTTAAACTTGTTTTTCAGAACGGACATAAAATCATTGCCCTCGTTCAGATTCTCACTGTCATTATTTATATCGTCGAGCGTCCCGAATTCTTCTTTTGAAAGTTCTGTAAGCATTTCTATTTTATCCCGCGTGACTCCGGCAATAATTATCCTGTTTTTCAGCTCTATAAGCAATATCTGCTTTTCGCGGCCGACAGAAATGCTGTCTGCTATCTTCATGTAAGCGCCGCTCCTGACCCTGCCGAGCTTTCTCATAAAATACTTTCTTAAAAAAAACAGGACGGCGATAATCAACAGAACGGCGATAAAATAATAAACCGCATAAAAATAAAAATTACCGCTGTTGTTTATCTTCCCCGCCCCCGAAGCCAAATCGCCCGGCGAACCGTTATTCACGCTTAAAAAAAATTCCGTTATCATAAAATTAAATTCACGTTCTAAATAATTATTTCACATCAAACAACAAAAAGGGTACAGCTTTAAAACGAACTTACCCCTTCTGCAAATCAAACCCAAATCAATAAAAACCGTGCGCGCGTCCGCTTCCGATTAGTTTATGTTATTTCCTGAATTTTCAATATTATTTCAATACTTTAGTAACCGTCGAGATAATTCTGTCAGCCTGAAACGGCTTGACTATAAAATCCGCCGCGCCTGATTTAATCGCGTCAACGACGTAAGATTCCTGCCCCATTGCCGAGCACATAACGATTTTCGCCTGAGGAAATTCTTTTTTGATCTCTTTAAGCGCGGCAAGACCGTCCTTGTTGGGCATAGTAATATCCATTATCACAAGGTCCGGCATAAGAGCCTTGTATTTCTCTATAGCCTCAACTCCGTCCTGTCCCTCTCCGCAAACAGTAAACCCGTTCTTTACAAGAATATCCTTTATCATCATTCTCATGAATGCGGCGTCGTCCACCAACAATATTTTTTTATCGCTCATAATAACACCTTCCGTATTTATTTTATATTTTATTTTATAAAATCTCTGTGATTTTCACGCCGAAGTTTTCTTCTATGACTATCACGCTGCCTCTGGCGAACAAAACGCCGTTTACGTATATCGCGACGGGGTCTGACGATTGATTGTCAAGCTCTATTACGCTTCCCTCGCCGTACTCTAAAATCTCGCTTACTTTTTTTGAAGTTTTGCCGATTTCAACCGTCACGTCAACCGGAACGTTTCGCAGTTTCGGGTTATTCTCCGCGTCCGGCCCGCCGTATCCGCCCATCGAGTCAAAAGACTGGAACTGCGCGCTCTGCATACTAACCTGCTGCATAGGAGGCTGGTAATACGGCTGCTGATACTGCTGCTGAGGATAGGGCGCCATCATCATCTGCGGCTGCATCTGCATTTGAGGCTGCTGCTCCATTCCCATTCCCGGCGGCGGCATTTGCTGCTGCGGCTGAGGCTGCTGAGGAGCGGGCGCCTGCTGCTGCGGCTGAGCCTGAGGCTGCGCCGCAGGCGCGGGAGCGTTTTCCTGTCCCGTTTTTTCTATTATATTCTGGACTTTGGCGTTTCCGCCGCCGTCCGACAGCCCGAACGCTTTTTTCGCCATTTCTATCATGTTCTCCGCGAAATTCATAGAACACGTAGTGAGCATCTCGCTGTTTATTATGTCCCCGACTATAAATTTAAACCGCGTGGCTATTATAGTCCCCGTCAGATTCTGGTTCGCGGGGTTATAATCCCCTTCTATTTTATAAGTCTCCGGAACTGATATATCTATCTGAGTATCTAAAAAATTCGCGAGCGACATAGACGACTGGCCCATCATCTGGTTCATGACCTCGCCTATCGCGCTTATGTGCATGTCGTTAAACTCAGCCGTTTCGTCAACTACCCCTGTGCCGCCCAGCATAATATCGACTATTTTCATAACGTCAAGCTGGCTGAGAATAAATACGTTTACCCCTTCTATGCCCTCTATATATTTTATCTCAACGCCTACCGCGGGTTCAAACGGCTGGTATATCAGCCTCTCTCCGGCGACGATTTCCACAACCGGAGCGGTTATATCCACTTTCATGCTAAGCAGGCTTGAAACGGCAGTCGCCGCCGCTCCCATGCTTATATTATAAATTTCGCCCAATATCCCTAATTCCGTGTCGTCGGGAATATATCCGCTGTACTCTTCGGGAGGCGCGGACTCCGCAGGCTGAACGGCTTCAGCCGTTTCCGCCGGAGCGGAAGCGCCGTCTCCGTCTCCGTTTCCGGTTTCTGCGGAAAGGTCGCTCATCATAGCTGCGATTTCTTCTTGCGACATTGTGCTGCCCATTAATTTATGCCCCTTTATATTTTTTTATGCTTTAAACCCAAATCCTAAACTAAATCCGTCTGCTGCAGCGGCTGAGTTCTGCGCAATACATTCTTTATTTTTACAGCCATCTTGTTTCTCTTTGTGCCGATTTCGCCGTCAAACCAGTCCAGCGTCCCTATCCTGAGAACCACGGGGCTGTCCACCGGCTTGTCTATCGGTATAACGTCCCCGACCTGAAGATGGGAAACCTCCTGCAAAGTCAGGGTCGTGTTGCCAAGAATACCCCTTACGTCAAGCTTCGACGTGTTTACGTGCTCCATAATACTGGTTCTCGTCTTTTCCGTGTCGACGTGCTTTCTCTTTCTGTTAAGCATTGCGTAATTAGCCGCTTCCCCGAGTATCGTATCTAAATTTATGCACGGGATACATATGCTCATAGAGCCTTCGTGCTCGCCTATTTTCACGCTCAGCAACACTATTATAACTATTTCGTCGAGCGGCATAATCTGCGTGAGCCTCGCGTTTGTCTCTAACCTGTCGAGCGTAGGGGTCATATCCGTTATATTGGCCCACGAGTCTTTTAAAAACCTGATAACCTGCCGGTAAAATTTTTCTAAAAGCTTTAATTCAATCTCCGTAAAATCCGGCTGTACTACGGGCGCGTCCCCCACTCCTCCGAGAAGTTTTTCCATTATAAGATAGCACGTATCTCTTTTTATTTCTATCAGCATGCTTCCCTCGAGCGGTCTTACGTCCAAAACGCTCATCATTATAGATTCAGACAGAGCGTTGCTGTACTCAAAATATTTCTGTTCTTCTATCGAAATTATATTCAGGGTACACTCCGACCTCAGAGTTCCCGACATAAAAGAAGACAGGTGTTTCGCGTAATTATCATATATTCTCGATATAGTCTGTATTTGCTCTTTCGAAAATATCTTAGGGTTCTGGAAATCGTGAGGCTTGATTTTTTTGTCTGTTTTTGGCATTACGGCGGCTGCAGCGGAAACGTCCGAGCCGCCGCCCGCTTCGGGTTTGGCTTCGTCCTCCGCCGGAGCTTCGCTGCTGAAAGACCTCAGTAACGCGTCTATTTCATCTTGACTTAGAGTTTCAGGCAATCTATTCTCACCTGCCTATATAATAAAATACTTTTCTGAATTTAATCTATATTAATAAAAATTTCAAAAGCAATATATAATATTATAGCATTAACTGTTTTGCGTGTCAATAGCTTTTCGCGCAATTAACATTAATTTTTTATTTTTTTATATTTTAATGCCATATTCTTGAATTTTTTTCATAATCTTTCATAATCCTTGCTTTTTTCAAGCCTGTCCGCCTCCGCAGTCCGCATTTTCGGCGGGATATACGATTCTAATTTTTCCTGAACCTGCTTCGGCGTTTCTTCGTTTATTATAGATATAACGCCCTCTATTATTATCTGCCTGCACAGAATTTCCTCTTCGCTTCTTTTTTTTAATTTGTTGCCTATGGGAAGAAAAATCAAATTCGCCATGAGAAGCCCGTAAAAAGTAGTCACAAGCGCGGCCGCCATGCCTTTTGTTATCCCGCCCGGGTCCTCCGTATTCATAAGCATATTTATAAGCCCGGTAAGAGTTCCAATCATTCCGAAGCCCGGAGCGAACGTCGCGCCTTTCTCGAAAAATTTCACCCCGGCTTTATGCCTTTCCGCCATTTTATTAAGTTCCGCCTCTAAAGCGTACCTCGCGTCTCCCGGGTCTTTTTCGTCAACCGCAAGCCCGATTCCCTTTCTTAAAAAAGCGTCTTTATATAGCGGCAGTTTTTTTTCGACATACAGCATGCCGTTTCTTTTCGCGTCGGCTGCAATTTCGACGATATCCGCTACGTATTTCCCGGGGTTGTGCGCTCTCGATAAAAAAGCCCTGAATAAAAGTTTCGGAACGGCCGCGAAAGATTTCATGGGGAAAGTTATCATCAAAGCGGCAAAAGTTCCTCCCACAGTTATCGCGACCGCGCTCGAGCTTATAAAATTATCAAGCGAGCCTCCGTCCCAAACGCCGTAAAACACAAGAGCCGCCGCTCCCAGAAGACCGATTACAGACATTATATCCATATTAACAAGTTTACCTTACTTTATTTGCTTTATTTGAGCGTTGTCCGGGTTTTAACCGGGGAACGGAATTTCGTCCCCGAACTCGTATGAGTTAAACAGTATCTGCGGTGAAATCAAACCCGCTATTTTATAATATTCGGATATGTTCTCCAATAATTCCTCAACG
>Ga0082212_10012424_pt1 | contig 10729 bp, 4 predicted proteins | sample TergutNt197P3_FD_71548 | JGI IMG/M metagenome (GOLD analysis project Ga0082212, IMG submission 71548) | Neocapritermes taracua P3 segment gut microbial communities from Petit-Saut dam, French Guiana - Nt197 P3 | ecosystem: Host-associated > Arthropoda: Insects > Digestive system > Gut ...
ATCGTAGAGGCTGCGGCCTGATTCCCCCTTGCGTTTTTTCAATTCGTCAATATAGATGGCGTCCGCCTCCCGGAGAATTTCGCACTTCTCGTGGGTTACTTCCCCCAGAATACGCACGGCAAGTCCGGGGCCGGGGAAGGGATGGCGGTTGATTACGTCCTCGCCCACACCAAGAAAGCGGCCCAGAGCGCGGACTTCTTCCTTAAAAAGTTTTTGCAGGGGCTCGATCACAAGGCCCGCCTTGCGTTTGGAGTCAACCAGGGGGCTGGCCACATTGTGGTGGCTTTTTATTACATGGGTCTTGTCGCCTCTTCCCTTGCCGCTCTCTTTGATATCCGGGTAAATGGTGCCCTGGGCAAGAAACGCGTTTGACAGAGCCAGGCGGGCCGTTTCCCGCTCCTGAATGGTGATAAAAGTATCCCCTACGGCTTTGCGCTTGGCTTCGGGATCTGTAATGCCCCTCAGGGCCATAAAAAAATCTTTCTCGCAGTGAACGATGTGGAGGTTTTTCGCGCCCAGATGTTCAAGGGCGGCCTTGACGGTACCGGTCTCGTCTTTGCGCATAAGCCCCGTGTCCATGTACATGAGGTGTACCTGATCCGGATCGAGGGTTTTAAGAAGCAGCGCTCCCACGACGGTAGAATCCACACCCCCTGAAATAAGGAGCAAAACCGGGTTCTTTCCGGCTTTTTCGGCAATGGAAGAACAGGTTTCTTTGGCGTATTGTTCCATGGTCCAGTCAGGGGAACAGCCTGCAACGCCAAATACAAAGGCCGCGATAATCTCAAGGCCCCTTTCGCAGTTGGTTAATTCCGGGTGGAAGAGAAGGCCGAAAAAGGGTTTGGACTCATGGGCAACAACGGAAGGAAACCCCGCCGCGCTGACACCGTATTGTTTGAAGCCCGGCGGAAGCCGGGTAAGGATGTCGCCGTGGCTCATCCAGGCGGTGATTGACCATTCTCCCGAAGGCGAAGCCCCGCTGCCTTTCCGTATTGATTCCAGAGAAACTGAAGTATCAAAGGCGGCAAAAAAACGCTTTGTCCTTTCAAAATCCGCAAGCCCCTCGTCCGGGGCAGGAAAACGGCCCTTTACGTTTACCTCTCCGTATTCTTTCTTGATTGAAGCTTCCACCAGCCCGCCGTTGTCATGGATCATGCGCTGAAGCCCGTAACAAATCCCCAAAAGGGGAAGGCCGCAGGTATAGACTTGTTTGTCCGGGACGAGCCCTTCTCTGGTGTACACCGATTCGGGAGAACCGGAGAGAATAATGCCCCGGACGGTATCGCCTTTACCGTCTCTTCCCAGAAGTTCGTCAGACAGAGGCGTATCCCCGGGGATAATCTCAGAATAAACACCCAGTTCGCGAATTCGCCGTCCAATGAGCGCCGTCGTATGGCTCCCGAAATCAAGAACTAAAATTTTGTCCATTTCGCACCTCGTAAATTTTCAACTCGATAATACAATACAACCGGTTTTTTTTCAATCTACTCCCTATCGCCCTTTTTCCCCTCCTTGAGCCCATTTTAATACGGTTGCCCTGAATCATATTCCTCTTGAAATTTTTGCAATCCTATTTTATTATATAAATTGAGGAGTTTGTCATGATTATATGCTGTGGAGAAGCATTGATCGATATGGTTCGCTCTCCCGAGGGAGAGGGGTTTTTGCCCCTGCCCGGGGGAAGCCCCTACAATACGGCTGCCGCTATAGGCAGGCTGGGGGTCCCGGTGAGGTTCCTGGGGCGTTTTTCAACAGATTTTTTCGGGGAAATCCTGATTAAACGGCTCAAAGAGAACCGTGTGGGGAACGATTTGATAATCCGTTCCGGACAAAACTCCACCCTGGCTTTTGTCAAGCTGGCAAAAGGCAAAGAGCCCCAATACGTTTTTTACACAAACGGGACAGCCGACTGCTCCCTTTCGGTGGAAGATCTGCCCCCTAAGCTGCCTGCCGATACCAGGTGCATACTTTTTGGTTCCATTGCCATGACCATGGAGCCGATAGCGTCGGCCATTGAGGCCCTGATCCTCAGAGAAGGGACGCGGAAAAGCACGGATCAAATAGACGGGGCGCCGGTTATTTCCTTTGACCCAAACATCCGGCCCTTTATGATTAAGGACCGTTCTACATACATAGAACGGTTTGAAAAATGGATAGCCGCATCCACCATAGCCAAAATTTCGTTTGAAGATTTCGCGTATATTTATCCCAAATTGGAGGTAGACCGCGCCCTTCAGAAGATAATCGCCATGGGGCCCCGGCTCGCAATATGTACGCTGGGAACCAAAGGCGCCCTTGCGCTGCTCAGGCGGAATGACGGAAGCGTAATCAGGGTCAGCGCCCCGGTGGTGGATCTTCCGGTGGTGGATACCATAGGCGCGGGGGATACGTTCCACGGGGCCTTCCTCTCCTGGCTTGAGATCAAAAAGAAAATGTCCCGTTCCGCCCTGGTTAACCTGAGTGAAACCGAGCTGTACGATGCCCTCTTTTTTGCCAACAAAGCCGCTTCCATCGTTTGTTCCCGGCGCGGCGCAGCCCCTCCCACCCGAAAGGAAGTGGAAAGCCTGAAACTCCCGGGGCAAAAAGCCATGACAAAACCGGCGGCGAAAGCCGTATCCACAAAAAAGACTTCCAAAACAAGGGCCGCGCCCATGAAAGCCCCGAAATCAAAGGCAGGCGCAGTGAACCCGCACAGGGACCCCGCAGGGTCGAGGCTCTCCTCTGCCGGAAAAGCTGACAAAAAGAACGTTAAAAAGAAGTAATGGGGGGCAATAGCTTCGGGGTCCTCTTTCAGGTTATCACCTTCGGGGAGTCCCACGGTCCGGCTGTGGGTTGCATAGTGGACGGCTGCCCGGCGGGCCTTCCCCTTTCGGCGAACGACATAAACCGGGACCTTGCCCGCCGCAGAGGCGGCCTGGGCGGATCTTCCACAAGCCGCAGCGAAAAAGACGAAGCCGAAATTCTCTCAGGGGTCTATGAAGGGAAGACCCTGGGAACCCCCATAGCCGTTCTGGTGAGGAACAAAGACCCGCAGCCCCGGGATTACGACAACTTAAAAGACCTTTACCGGCCGGGACACGCGGACTGGCCCTGGGAAGCCAAATACGGTTTCAGGGATCACCGGGGGGGAGGCCGGGCTTCCGCACGGGAAACGGTGGGGAGGGTAGCCGCCGGGGCTATTGCCAGGGTTTTCCTCGCTTCCATAGGCATTGAAGTCCGCGCATGGACATCCGAAGCGGCAGGGGTGAGCGCCCCCGGCGAAAATGACAATGCCTTTAGCTGGGACGAAATTGAGAATAATCCCCTGCGGATGCCGGATAAGGCCGCCGCAGACTCGGCCACGGAAACAATTAAAAACCTTAAAGCCCAGGGTGACAGCGCGGGCTGTACCGTTTCTTGTTTAGCCCGGAACCTGCCTCCCGGCCTCGGGGAGCCGGTGTTTGACAAACTGGACGCCCGCATTGCCAGTGCCATGCTTTCGCTGGGCGCGGCCAAGGGAATAGAATTCGGCGCGGGCTTTGCCGCCAGTAAAGGGCGGGGCTCGGCGTTAAATGACAGTCTCGTTTCGCCCGGTATCTGGAAAACCAACAATGCCGGGGGCGTCCTCGGCGGTCTTTCGACCGGCGCGGAACTTCGCTTTACCGTGGCCTTCAAACCGGTTTCCTCAATAGCGAAATCCCAGGAAACAATCAACCGCCAGGGAGAAAAAACGGAACTGCTTATTCACGGCCGCCACGATGCCTGCGTTGCCCCACGGGCGGTTCCGGTGGTGGAAGCCATGACCGCCCTTGTGCTGGCGGATTTTATTTTACTTCAGAGAAGCGCCAGGGTTAGCTAAAAACCCCCAATACGCCTTGCTCGTTACCCATTTATTACCAACAGGTTTTATGTTAAGCTCATTTTCGGAGTTGTCATGAAAAAAAATACCCTTTTCCGTCTTTACACTCTATTTTTTCTTGGAGCCATTTTTGCGGTTTTTGGTTTTGTATCATGTAAGGGTTCCAAAAAAGATGCTGCCGCAACCACGGTTTTTTCCGCCTCCCATGTGTCGCAGGGGAAAGCGGCGCCGGGGCTTGGAGCTTACCGGATTGCCTATTACGAAGCCGTAGGCGGGGAAGGGGTTGCAGCCGGGAGCATCCAGGAGAGTAATGAGCCTTTCAGGATTGTGGATTATGGCCCCGACGGGGAACTCCCCTCGGAAATAAAAAAACCGTCAATATACGCGGTGTTTTCCCAGCCCGTGGTTCCCCTTGCGAGACTGGGGGAACCTATAAAGGAAGATGCGGGGCTTTTCGCTATTGAGCCTCCCCTAAAGGGGGTGTACCGCTGGTACGGGACCAAGCTTCTTTCCTTCGAGCCTGACGGGGAAGGCATGCCCCAGCGGGAGTACAAGGTCACGGTATCGGACAGGATAAAATCCCTGGGCGGCAAGAGCCTGGAAGGGGAAAGATCCTTCAGCTTCGAGACTGAGCGGCTAAAGCTATTGGAATGGCGATTAGGCACCGGTGAAACCTGGGTAAGTTCGTGGGACGCTGATCCTTTGGAAGCCAAAAATATGAGGCTCATTTTTTCCTATCCCGTTAACCTTGAAGAAATTGCCAAATGGATTGAGGTGAGCGCCGCCTCCCGGACCTTCCCTTTCACTCTCTCCCGGCCTTCAGAGATTGATGATAAACGCTACAGTGCCGGACAGGAAGTACTCCTTTCGCTTAACGGCACGCTTCCCCCGGATACGGATGTAAATGTACGCATCCTTGAAGGCGCACGTTCAGAAGCCGGCTGGCTTGGCTCAAAAGAGGACAGGGTTTTCAGCTTTCATACGATCCGGCCTTTCAGACTTGATAGTGTTTCGGTTCGTTCCGCCGCCAGGCCCAGAACCGAGGAAGGGGATTCCATTCCAATAGCCCTTGAATTCAGCCATCCTGTGGACCCGGAAATCAGCTCGTCCCTATTTTTCGTTCAGGGTATGCCTTCGCTTACAAGCGAAAATATTCACGTGTACGGCAGCACGGTGGTAATAAACAAGCTTCCCCTGGAATATGAAAGAAATTACCAGGTGCGTATTTCCGGCAGCGTAAGGGATGTTTATGGCCGCTCTCTGGGGAGGATCGAAAACGTTATCGCCGAGGTAGGCCAGGCGAACAGTTACGCGTACTTCCTCAATACCGGCTCTAAAATGCTGGAAGCGGGCTTCCCTCCAAAAGTGGTTTGGGAAACCCAGAACCCCCTGTCCCTCCGTTCATTGATCACTGCGGCCTCGGGACCTTACGAGCGCATTCCCTCTGCGGCGCTGCAAACCCGTGATATATCAACAATACCGAAAAATTCAAAACGCTTTTTTATAGAGGACCTGGCGCCGTTTCTCGGGCCCGGGGGGAAGGGCAGCGCGGCTATGGGCTGGGAATACGAAACCCGTTCCCAATGGCAGCCCGACAGGATATACAGGGAAAATACCTGGCTTACGGTACAGGTTACCGACATAGGCATAACCATGCGTTACGCCTACAACATGGTTCTGGTGTGGGCAACGAAGCTTTCTACCGGCGAACCCGTGGCTGACGCAAGCGTTGAGCTTATGGAGGGTAATGCCGTGATCCGGGAAGGAAAAACCGATGCCCAGGGGCTTGCGGTTTTTGAATTCCGGGACGGCGAATTTGTTTCGCGTTTTACCGATTTTTATCCCTATTATGGCGCAAATGACTGGTCGAAGGGTTTCCGGGTCAGGGTGATTGAGGGCGGCGGCGCAGCGGCAGGGGGGGATCAGGCGGAATTTATTCCAAACCAAAGCCATAACCTCTGGCGTTTCAGCGTTGAAGCCTCTGAGACTCCTTTTGAAGTGGAAAATGACAAGGCCCTGATTTTTCTCTTTACCGACCGGGGTCTATACAAACCAGGCGAAACCGTTACGTTCCGGGGCATAGACCGGAATCTTTCCCGGGGGAAATTCCTTCCATACGAAGGCGCGTACAACATCGAGGTCTCTTCCGGCAGCCATGATGCGCAGGCAATAACTTCCCTGAGGGGGGCCACAACGAAAAATGGCGGCAGCCACGGCTCCTTTACGCTTCCGGGCAATATCGATCCCGGCAGCTACGTTATACGCTATAAGCGCCTGAGAGGCGGTAACCAGGAACAGACCGTTGCCTTTACGGTGGCCAATTTTGAGCGCCTCCGTTTTGAGGCATCCCTTAAATTCCCTGACCTTCTGTTTTATCAGGGCGAAAAAATCTCAGGCCGGCTTTCCGCTTCCTACCTGGCGGGAGGCGGCCTCGCGGGCGCTCCCTATACCTACTACTGGAGCAGGGAACTTGCGGGCTTTAACCCCGGCGGTCAGTGGCGTAACTGGCGTTTTGGCCCAAATATGTATGACAACCGTTATTTCGCGGCCCAGGGCGAGGGAACGCTGGGGCCTGACGGCAGCGCCGATATAGCGCATAACGTTGACGCCGATGGCGGGGAAGGGACAACCTACCGTTACCGCCTTGAAGCCTCGGTTCAGGACGCCGCAAGGCAGGAGATCTCCGCCCGGAGCGCGGCAATAGTTCATCCCGCTGCTTTCTACATCGGCTCCCGGCTGGATGCCGGAACCCTGAGAGCCCCGGATCTTGGCGGTTCAAATCCTTCCGCGTATTTCCTCCAGGCGGGATCGCCTGCCACCGTGAGCTGGGCTCTTCTGACGCCTGAAGGGGAACCTGCAAACCGAATGCCCGGCGAGGCCCCGGCAATTTCCTTTACGCTGATCCGTCATGAGTGGAAGCAGTCCCGTCAGGCAGGCATCGGTGGCAGGATCAACCTCAACTGGGAAAGGGTTGAGGAAACCGTCATGGAACGGAGCATCAGCCCGGGTAAGGAGCATACGGGGGTCATTTCCTTTACCCCCGCAGAAAGCGGGCAATGGGAGGTCCGCCTTGCGAGTAAAGATTCCCAGGGCCGGTCCGTGCTTACCCGTTACGGTTTTTATGTGACCGGCGCGGGCTGGGTGCACTGGGGCGGGGGGGACGCGGACGATATCACCCTGACACCGGACAAATCTTCCTACGCTCCGGGTGAAACCGCGAAACTCCTGGTCCGTTCCCCGCTGCCCAAGGGGAAGTACCTCCTCACCCTGGAACGCGAAGGGATACTCGAAGAAAAGATCATCGAGCTTGACGGCTCCGCCCGGACTATCGACATTCCAATAAAAGAATCATACGTACCCATCGTGTACGCGGCCATCGCTTCTTTTACGGTCCGCTCGGGGCCGCCGGAACACACCTACTATGAGCCGGATCTGGACAAACCCAAGGGGCTTTTCGGCCTTACAAGCCTCTTTGTGGATCACGAGAGCCGTCACTACAAAATTGAAATTGAAAGTTCCAAAGGCTCTTACAGGCCGGCGGAGGAGGCGGAAGTAACCCTCACGGTAAGCCAAAACGGCAAGCCCGTTTCCGGCGTGGAACTGACCTTCATGGCTGTTGACAGGGGCGTAGTGGATCTCATCAACTACCATGTGCCCGACCCTTTGGCCTATTTCTACGATCCCGGGAATTTCCCCCTGGGCGTCCGGGGCGCGGACAGCCGTTCCCTCCTTATCGATCCCGTCACCTACAGCCTGACCGATCTCCAGGGCGGGGATGAAGAAGACAGTTCCAAGCTTGACGAGCGAAAAGATTTCAGGCCCACAGCGGTTTTTGAACCCTACCTGGTCACCGGGCCGGACGGAACCGTTAGGGTGAAATTCGGCCTTCCCGATTCCCTCACCACCTACCGCTGTACCGCAGTGGCGGTGGGCTTGAGCGATTTCGGTATTGCCGAGCAGGACCTGAAGGTAAGCGCGCCCTTAACGGCAGTTGCCGCCCTGCCCCGGAAGCTCCGCTGGCGGGACACGGGAACGCTCTCCCTCATACTAACCAACTTGGACAGGGACGCTGTCGAAGCCAGGGTCTCGGCGGAAACCGAAACGATAGACGGCGGCGCCTGGGACACGGTGCTTGAGATAGACGGGGCTAAGGAACAGATAGTAAGGATTCCAAGCGGGGCTTCGGCGGAAGTTTCTTTCAAAGCCGCAGCCCTGGGCGCGGGGGAAAGCAGGATCATCTTTACCTTGCGCTCCCCGGCGGTAAACGAAAGGATTATCAGAACCATCAGGGTAGACAGGCCGGTGCTTTACGAGACTGTTACCGCCATCGGAAACCTGGGAAACGATAATCCCTTTATTGAAGAAGGGGTGGTTCTTCCTTCCCTTGTCCCTGAGGGAACCGGAAGCTTTTCGGTTTCCCTTTCCGTTTCCCGGCTTGCCCTGCTCAAAGAGGCGGTGCGCTATCTTCTTGATTACCCCTACGGGTGCCTGGAACAGCGTACCGCGTACCTTCTTCCGTTAGTCGCCTTCGGAGATCGGCTCGAAACCTTTGAACTTGAAAGCCCCGTACGCAACCGGAAAAAGCTTATTGAAGACGAACTAGCCCTGCTCGCAAAAAGCCAATTACAAGACGGCTCATTCCCCTATTGGCCGGGCGGGCAATACGGCAATGAATATGTAACCCTCCGGGTCGCCCACATCGCCGCTCTGGCAAAACAGAAGGCTTATACGATCCCGCAGGATCTTGACACCCAGGCCATACTCCGGTACATCGTCAGCCTTGACGAAACCGGGCGGCCCTTTAATAACGATCCATTCCTCAAAGGCTACTCCCTCTGGGTCAGGACCATGTATGGGGAACGGATAGGCACGGAAATTTCCGCCTATTTCAGACGGGGGGATGAACTGGGAATTTCCGGCTGGGGATTCGCGGGGCTTGCGGCCCTGGAACTCGGGCTCCGCGATCTCGCTTCCACCGCCCGGGACAGGGTTAGGCGCTTTATACGCCCCGGAACCCGCAGCCTGGATCTGACCGATACCTACGAGCGGCAGGGGAATTTCTGGGGCTTCGATTCGGATCGTTATGCGATAGCCCTCATGCTTTATCACGCTTTAAGCCCTGGTGACGACATGACCACCCGGCTGGCTAATTCCCTTATTGAACGCCAACGCCGGGGAATCTGGAACAATACCTCTTCTTCCTACTGGGCTGTTCTTGCATTTGGCCGCATTGCCGACGCCGAAGAAAAAGAGTCAGGGGATCTCAATTCCCGCGTCTCTCTGGGAGGAAATCAGCTTTTGGAAGCCGCCTTCAATGCTGCCAGCGGCCTTCCTACTTCCCGTACCTGGGCTTTTGGGGAAACTCCCCTTGACGCCATAGACCGGGATGCCCTGCTCCCCCTCAGAATCGAACGTGAAGGGACGGGACGGCTCTACTATACCGCGAGCCTCAGGTACGGAATCCCCACAGAACTTGCCGCCGCCCGTGATGAGGGCCTCAGCGTCTTCGCGGAGACCCTGGATTCCGCCGGGAACCCGGTCAGGGACGGCGTACTCGTTCCCGGAAAGACCTACACCCGGAAGGTAACGGTTTCCAGCTCCCGCGATCGCACGTTTGTGGCCCTCAGGGCGCCGATCCCGTCAGGGGCGGAAATCGTGGACGCGGTTTTCGTCACCAGCTCCACGGTCCCGCCCATGGAAGAGGAGAGCGGAGAGGAATACTGGTGGAATTGGGAAGCGCCGCCTGTCCGGTTTATCATGGATGACGAAGCGGTGTTTCACTGGGACAGTTTTCCGGCGGGAAAGAAAGAGGTTGAATTCCGCTTCCGGGCGGTGATGCCCGGAATATATCCCACCCCGCCGGTTCAGGCGGAATGTATGTACGAGGAAGAAATCTTTGGCCGGGGGGCCGGGGAGCTGTACCGGATAGGAAGGGAGTAACAGGATTCGAATAACATTGGAGGCATTATGAATTTCAATATCAACATTGCCCAGCTGTGGGAAAAGTACGGTCAGCTTTTTTTGGATATGGGCCGCAGGATCATAGTTGCGGTATTGATCATCATCGGAGGGAAAATCGTTATTTCCCTTTCCCAGCGGCTGATCCAAAAGGCGGTCACGGGAAAACTCAAAGCCGATGAGACCCTCGCCTCGGTTCTGAAGATGGTAATTCATTATGGAGTAATTCTTATCTGCCTCATAATGATTCTGGATGACTTCGGGATAAATACTACCGGCTTGTTTGCCCTTTTAGGGGCGGCCGGGGTCGCGGTAGGCTTCGCCCTCAAGGATACCCTTGGCAATATCGCGGCGGGGATCATCAATCTCTTCCTCCGGCCATTCCGGAAAGGGGACTTCATCGAATGTGGCTCTGTTATGGGTTCCGTTAAGGAGATGGGGCTCTTTACCACCATTCTGGAAACTCCCGACGGGATTTTTATTTCCGCCCCCAATTCCAGCCTCTGGGGGGTCCCCCTGAAAAATTATTCCCAAAATGAAAGGCGGCGGATGGATATTACCGTTTCTATTTCCTATTCAGATTCCATTGACGCGGCTTTCAGGGCCCTCACGGAAATCATCAACCGGGAAGACCGTTTCCTTAAAGACCCCCCCGCGCAGGTCATGGTTCAGTCCCTGGGGGATTCAGGCCTGGGCATCACCCTCCGGGCCTGGGTGTCAAGCGACGAGTACTGGAACGTATATTGGGATCAGATGAAAAACATGAAAGAAAAGATACAGGAAGCGGGCCTTACCATCGCCTTCCCCAAACGGGATATTCGTCTGGTCAAAGACAGCCGGGATCTTCTGTCGGAGAGCCCTAAGGATAAACCGTTAGCCAGGGAAGCGTGAGCGGTGCAGCAACCGGCGGTGCAAAGACCGGGATTCCGTTTT
>Ga0082212_10012425_pt1 | contig 10729 bp, 9 predicted proteins | sample TergutNt197P3_FD_71548 | JGI IMG/M metagenome (GOLD analysis project Ga0082212, IMG submission 71548) | Neocapritermes taracua P3 segment gut microbial communities from Petit-Saut dam, French Guiana - Nt197 P3 | ecosystem: Host-associated > Arthropoda: Insects > Digestive system > Gut ...
GTACAGGCTCATTTCCTTGCCGTTGAACATGACGGTCTTGTCGTTGTACTCACGCAGCTTGCCGGCAGTGTATGCCGGATCTGACAGCCCTTCAAAGAACGGGAAAAAGCTGTGCCGGCAGTTCCATCCGCAAAGCCCCGCGCCAGTGCCGTACCCGGTGCTGCCGCGGAAGTCCGGGTGCTCCTTGTCCTTGCCGCTTACCGAAAACACGCGGCCTTGCCATACAGCATGGTCGGGGCGCGCGCCATGATGCGCGGTTGTCTCCACCAGGTCGGTATCCATCTGGGACATGTTCTCAAGCTGTATCTCCGCGCATGTCTGGTTGACGCCCGTAAGCACCGCCCTCCGAAATGCTACGTCCATGTGGTCAACGTGCCCGGTCGGGTACACGATCGAGCCTATCCCGTTTTGCGTGAGCGTCCGGATCCCGTCCTTGATAGCCTGCTGGTACGTGAACCCGCCTGACGCAATCTTCTGGTAGGCGAGATTCAGCGTTTTCTCGAACAGCTCGCGTGACGGCTTCGTCGAACAGTTCCATGACACGTCTTTCTGACATGTTCAGCATCCGCGACAGCTCCGAAACGATCCTGTCCCGCGCAGCCCCCAGAAGCTCCAGCCTAAGCGCCTGCCAGTTCGTGGCGCCCGTCACTCCCTCGAGGCGGGCCATGCGCCTTGCCATGTCGTTTATTATCGCCTGCCCCGTCTCTGATATTAGCCTGACCGCTGCTTCGCCCGCGTCCTCAAGCTGGCGGAACGTGAGCATTACCCGTCCTCACCGGGGAAGTAGCTGCCCCGCCCATATACAGGGCCCTCGACCTGCGTCATGGCCTTGGCCGTCTCTTCGTCCTCGCCATACCACTTCATCCGGTACTCGTACCTTTGCATGATCCCGTCCAGCACGTCCTGTTTGTCAGCTTCTTTTTTCTCCTCGTCGCTGATGATGTAACCGTCGGAAAACTCAACTGTTATGACAGCATCGGGATCGACCGGCTGCCCCAGGATGTTCCTTCCTGCCCACAGGATGGCTTTTGGCCCTTTATTCATAGTTTGTGAAATTAAGGGCGTGAATATGGTATAATCCTTGGAGCGATGCGTACACTGATAAAAATCATCAAACAGCATATCACTTGGCGGCGTCAGCTGATCAAGCTCGCCAAAGCGGATATCATCAAGACTTACTCGGGCAGCGCGCTCGGCTGGGCGTGGGCATTCATCAAGCCTATGGTCTTTATTTTCGTACTGTGGTTCGCATTCGGGATAGGCCTCAGGATGGGCGGGATCATGAACAATGAATACCCATTCCTACTCTGGCTTATAGCGGGGATCATACCATGGTTCTATATGGATGAAATGCTTTTGCAGGGGGCCGACTCGCTCAGGTCGTATAATTACCTTGTCACGAAGATGCGCTTCCCGATCGCGACGATCCCGACGTTCGTGGGGATATCAAAGACCTATGTGCACCTGTTCCTTGTAGGCCTGATGATGATATTTTTCCTTTGTTATGGCTTCAAACCGGATATTTATTTACTGCAGCTGCCGCTATATATGCTCTGCATGGTGCTTTTCTTTATCGCCTGGGCGCAGTTTGCCTCGGTGCTCACATGCATGAGCAAGGATTTTTACAACCTGGTCGGCGCGGCGACGCAGGCGCTCTTCTGGCTTTCCGGCATACTCTACGATGTAAGGACCATGCATATCCCGGAGGCGCTTAGGACCTTTTTGCTTTTCAATCCGATCACATTTATATCCAACGGTTATAGAAATATCTTTATCTACAAAATATGGATATGGGAGGAGCCAAGGGTACTGCTCTATTTCTTTATCGTATTGATCATCATGGCGAGCCTGGCGCTCTGGGCCTACCGGAAGCTTTACAAGGAGATCCCCGATGTCCTCTGATAAAGTAATGATAAGGCTCAGCAATGTCAGGAAGCTGTACAAGCTGTTTCCAAACGATAAGAGACGGCTGCTTTCGGTTTTTTCAAAGAGGGTCAAGTATATTGAAAAATGGGCTGTCGATGATGTCAGCTTCGAGGTCAGGGAAGGGGAGGCTGTCGCTATATTCGGCGTCAATGGCGCCGGCAAGTCGACGATACTCAAGATGATCACGGGGGTCGCTTTCCCGACCGAGGGATGGATAGACGTTTACGGGCGTGTAAGCGCGCTGCTTGAGCTGACGGCTGGTTTCGACCCGCAATTGACGGGAAGGGAAAACATATATCTCAAATGCCAGCTTATGGGCATGCGGGACCACGAAATCAGGGCTGCTGAACAAGCAATTGTCGACTTTGCCGAAATCGGCGAATATATAGACCAGCCGATAAGGACGTATTCAAGCGGCATGCTGTCACGCCTCGGGTTTGCGATCAACGTAAATACAGACCCCGAGATATTGATCGTTGACGAAGCATTGTCAACAGGCGACAGCCGCTTCCGTAAAAAGTGCCTCGAAAGGGTCCGGGGCATAATAGAAAACAACAACGTTACACTATTGTTTGTTACTCATGCGACAGAAACAGCAGTGAACTTTTGCGATCGTGGCCTTGTTATGGAAAACGGCAAGGTCACCTATGACGGGCCGATCAAAGACGCGGCCGAACTATATGAGGGGGGATCATATTGAAACGCGCAGCAGTATTTGTTTTTTATGACAAGTCGGGTATTTGCGACGACTATGTCGACTACTATCTTTCCGAAATCAGCATGAACTGTGAGCGGCTTGTGATTGTCGCAAACGGTTCGATCACTCCAGAGGCCCGCGATATACTGTTCAGGCACGCCACGCCCGGCGACGTTGTGGTGCGGGAGAACAAGGGCTTTGACGCCTGGGGGTACCGCGCGGGGCTTATGCACATCGGCTTTGAATCGCTTGCGACCATCGACGAGCTTTTGATCACAAACGATACGGTCTTCGGGCCGGTGTACCCGCTTTCCGACATTTTCGCCGAGATGGAGAAACGCGAGGAGCTTGACTTCTGGGGGATGACGCAGCACCCTGCCTATGAGAAAGAGGATCTCGTCACGCGCAACAACCCCTATGGGTTCGCGCCGGAGCACCTCCAGACCTATTTTGTCGCCTTCAGGAAGACGCTTTTGGGCTCCGAGGTCTTTGAGCGGTTCTGGCGGAAACTGCTGCCTGTCGACAAGTATGAAGAGGCGGTCGGCAAGTTTGAGACGATCATGACGAAGCTCTTCTCTGACGCGGGCTTCAAATGGGATTCGTTTGTCCATACAAATGATGTCGCGACAGACGATCCGAATTTCACGCTCTACTGCCCGGCGACGATGCTAAGAGATCACAGTTTCCCGTTCCTGAAATGCCGCGTATTTAAACAGGATACGCTGACGCTGAACGCCGGCGAGCAGCCGCGTGACGCGTTTGACTATATCAGGGACCATACGGACTACGATGTGGATATGATATGGCAGTCCCTGCTTAGAAAGTATGACATGTGCGATTTCGTGAAATCGCTGGCGCTGACCTATATACTCCCGCAGGACAGCGACTTGCCGTACAACCTTCCTAAGGGCAGAAGGGCGCTGAGGGTCGCGCTATTCATGCATATCTACTATCCTGAGTCCGCCGAGATGGCAGCGGGGCTTGCCTCAAGGCTGCCGGACGGCGTCGACGTCTATGTCTCTACGGACAGCGAGGAAAAGGCGAAGACCATCCGGGCTGTATTCCGCAACAAGCGTTCAGCCAAAGGCTTTTTCGTCGTTGAGAACCGGGGCCGCAGCGAGAGCGCCCTCATCATCGGCCTGTCGCAGACCGCCTTGAGGTATGATATCGCCTGTTTCTGGAAGGAAAAGGTCAGCAGGCAGGTCGATTACCACGCATCTCTTGGGTGGGGAGCCAAGATCGACAGCGCCTTGCTCGCATCAAAGACATATATTGAAAACGCCATAAGGCTGTTTTCGGCGAACCCCAGGCTGGGGATGCTCTGCGTGCCGGAGCCTTTCCACGCGATCTATCACTGGGTGCCGGGCCATGAGTGGGCGGCCAATTTCAAGAATACAAAAAAGCTGGCGGACAAACTCGGGCTCAAAGTGCCGATGGACAAGGACGCGCCGCCGGTGTGCTCTTTCGGCGGGGCTTTCTGGTTCCGGCCGGTTGCGCTCAAGAAGCTGTTTGACCATCCCTGGAAGTACGAAGACTTCCCGGAGGAGCCGCTCCCAATCGACGCGTCGCTGCTTCACGCAATCGAAAGGATCTACCCCTTTGTCTGTCAGGACGCGGGCTACTACCCGGCCTTTGTTATGAGCAGCCGCTACGCTTCGCTTGAATACACAAACCTCAAGCAATACCTCTCGATGTACACGTTCAGCGCGCTTTACGCGGGGCATGAGTTTGACGACTATGTGCAGGCGACGGACTTCCTGCTTGCGCTGGGCGCCCGCCCGGTCCGCACGATCATGAAACACGCCATCAAGCGCAAGATGCCACGCGGGCTTTACATCGCGGCGCTTGGCGCAAAACGGGTATTGTTCGGCCCTGACCGCGCCGGCGCGCGCAGGGAAGCCCATTTCAGGATGAACCGGAAAAAGTACGCCAAGCAGCTCGAGAAGAAGATCAGGCAGAAGCCAAAGCCGAAATGAAGATACTCATAACGGGGAACAAGGGCCAGCTTGGAAACGAGCTGACAGGCATACTTGAGGATATGCGAAGCGAACTTGGGGCGATACCCGAGGCATATAGAGGCGCCGAGGTCGTCGGCATAGATATCGACACGGTTGATATTACGAACGATGCTGCGCTCTGTGAATTTGCCTCAGGCCACAGGGACGCGCCTTTTGACCTCATCATCCACTGTGCCGCGATGACGAATGTAGACGGCTGCGAGGCCGACTACGAAGCCGCGTATCAGAGCAACGCTGTTGCCCCGGGCAATATAGCAAGGTTTGCGGAGGGGCAGGGCGCCAGGCTTGTGCATATCTCGACAGACTACGTTTTTGACGGCGCCGCAAAGGCCCCTTACACCGAAAATGATGAAACGGGCCCGGTTTCGGCTTATGGGAAGACCAAGCTTATTGGAGAAAAAAACGTACAGGAGGGGTGCAGCCGCGTCTTCATCGTGCGGACATCCTGGCTATATGGGAAAATCGGAAACAATTTTGTAAGGACGATCAGGAAGATCGCTTCTGAAAACGAGCGCATCACTGTGGTATGCGACCAGGTCGGCAACCCTACCAACGCTAACGACCTAGCGCACCATATTTTGAAAATTGCTGCGGGGGGCGCACAAGGCGGCGCCCCTTACGGCATCTATCATGTCACGGGAAACGGTATATGCTCCTGGCATGAGTTCGCGGAGGAAATCGTGCGCCTGTCGGACCTCACATGCGAAGTCGCGCCCGTAACGGCGGAGGAGTACAAACGCCCCGCGCCCCGGCCCGCGTACTCAGCGATGGACAACGCACGCCTGCGCGAAACTGTCGGTGACGGGATGCGGCACTGGAAAGAGGCCCTCGCGGCATATATTGATTCAATCGACCATTAATAAACTGTAACCGCAAGTGTTATTGTCCGCGTCGCTTGCAGCGGCAGGTTTGTTTTTTGGCATTACTTTTTCTTTATGTCATCGAAAAAGTCATATGTGATGTTCTTACTGTTCATATGGTTGGCTGAGCTTGTCAGAATCAGCACGATATCCGGGTCGAACCCCAGATAGTATTCCGCAAAATCGCCTTTATACAGGCGCATGTCCAGCTCATCGCATGTGCTGAACACAAGCGGCAGGAAGGTGAAGGGGACATTTGAGAACGAATCGCCGATGGCCAGGACCTTAAGATCGACAGGCGCCCCTTCGTTTTCGTAGTGTATATAGCCCTGGCTGCCGTGCCCGTACGCGGCGTAAGGCTCTGAGACGAAGTACTCCGGCCTCAGTTGTTCCCTGTCGAAGGCTATCTGATCAAAAGGCCCCTTCTCGTACAGGGAAAGAGCAGGTATCTCAACAGTGATGTCGGTTTCAAACTTCGGCGTGATGACCGAGATGTCGTCCAGGCCCGCAAAATACCTGCCGGTCCTGCGCCCCTCGGTACCCAGGACGATGTTTTCATAGACTTCGATATTGTACTCATTTATGTCTGTGTACATCGGGTTGATGGGTTCTATCAAACCTGCCTGCACAAAGTATTCAATAACTTTTGTATATGCCCAGAACCCCGTTTCCGGCGTCCAGTGGTGGTCGGTCACGAAGAAGGCCTCTGAATGGTCGAGCCCTTCCTCTATCAGCTTTTCCCGAAGGTCCATGGCAGGGACGCCGTTTTCACCAAGCATGTAGAACAGGTCATCCGCGTTCTGGTTTGAATAGTCTGTATACCCGGCAGGCAGAAGATTCTGGCCAATGGGCAGCTGGTTTGGCGCCGCGGCAAAGAGGAAGCCGGAGCCTTTCTCTTTTTGCCTCTCGTATATCTTCGTTACCTGCCCGGCGCCGCGGGCAAGGTCACGCCTTATGTTTGGCCCGTTGATCAAATGCCCGTTGTCAAGCTTGACCGCCTCGTTCATGTACCGCTGCCCCATGGCGCGCGCCATAAACCCATTCAGATTGATGTAGCCGCCTTTGTTAATGAAAGCCGGGCCCATAAAATCGAGCATGCTGCTGTAGGAAGCTGAGACTAGCTCCTGCGTCTGCTCGGCCCCTCGCTCTCTGTCGGTGAGGAAAGAGGCGATGTTTTTTGCCGTCTGCGGGAATGTGGCAGAGCCGATAAAGAAGATTGCCGCCAGGAAGACAGCCGCCAGCACTTTTAAGTGGGCAGGCTGCCGTTTTGTATTATTAGGGGAGGTCGTGCTTTTCATTATTTTAATCCCTTGTACCCTTTATCAGCTTGAGCCTGGTCAGTCAAAGCTGTATCAGCCGAAGCCTGGTCAGTCAAAGCCGTATCAACCAAACCTGAATCAGCCAAAGCCAGGTCAGCAGAAGCTGTATCAATCGGCGCCGGCAAACCCCTACTGCGGAGTCGCCTGTACACTAACTGGTATGAGGCGAGGAACAGGGCTGCCTGTACGGCGTTTGCGGCCACAAAGGCCATGATGGCGCCATCTACGGAACCCCCGGGGATGAAGGCCGCCCCCGCAGCGAATACCGAGGCAACAGCAACCAGGTAGTTGAAAAGCTGTATCTTGAACCTGCGCATGACGGAGAGGATGTTTGAATATATCATTGTGACGGTATTGATCGTGCCGGCCAGGACGACGAGGGTCAGGCCTATGCGGAAGGGGTAGAAGTCCTTGGCATAGAGCCAGCCCATCACAGGGCAGCCGACAAGCCAGGTCGCAAGGATGGCGAGGGCGCCGAAACCGAGTGAGACGAGGATCAGCTTCGTCACGGTCCGGTTGAACCCCGCGTATTCGCCGGCCGCGAAGCGTTCCGACAGCGGCACAAGCTTGGGCTGTATGACGAACTGCACAAAGAGGTTGAGCATGGTAGCCGGCATTATGACGATGCCGAAAAAGCCAAGGTCGCTGGCGGTATGGTAGGCGTCCACGTAATACCTTGGGATATTGACCAAAAGGTTTGTCAGCAGGGCGAAGGAAAAGATATATATAGAAGCGCGCAGAAGGATCAGGCCGGGTTTGATATTCCCGGAAAAGATGCGTCCGATTTTTTCAAGCCCCCTCATACGCGGTATGTCATAGGCCGCGATAAAGAGCGCATTGGCGGCAAGCAGGCATATGCTGGACAAAAGGATGCTCCCTGTTGCAATATCGACGGCCACAAAAGCGGCAAACCCTAAAGCCGCCTTCAGCGTCATGGAAATGCCGGCAAGGAAAAGCCTTCCCTGCCGCTGCATCACCCCGTACAAAGGATCCGCAATTGCATCGAGTATTTTGTAGACCACGAGCGACAGCAGGAGGAATATGCGGTCACGGTCATACCCGTTGACGGCTACAAATACTACGGCCGTGATGAACATTGCCGCCGACGTGATGAATTTCAAAAAGATATATGTCCGGCTCTCAAACTCGCCGTTCACATCGGATACCTGGTAGATGCGCCCACCGAAAAGGCCGATTGTGAAAAACATGATCGAGAACGAAAAGCAGAGCGAGAAAAGCCCGCTGTCGCTAATGCCGTTGATACGCGTCACGACTATGAGCAGGAGCAGCGAGATAAAAGTGTTCGCCGCGGTACCAAGGGTGTTCCAGAAATAATCCTTTTTGGTGTTGCTCATAGGGCGACCGTCCCCCTCGTAGAAATAATGGACCAGGCCGAAACCAGGACGAAGATGTGCAGGCAGCAAGCGGCCAGGACGAGCATTCTGTCAGACAGCCAGAAGGGGCGCACGGGCTTCTTCCACCGCGCCGCAAACAGTATGAACATGGGGAAGACCGGGAGGAAATACCTGCCTTGGATGCCGCCGATCTCCCACGCCCCGACCGCGGTCCACGAGACGAACATGATGATTGCAGTGCCCAGGGCCGCGAGCAGGAAGATGACCGGGAACTGTATGCGGTCCCGCAGAAGTAGGGTGGGCTCGCTATGATCCCGGAGGAGTAGGTCTGGGCCGTCGGTTGCGGAACCCCGGCGCCCGCCTGCAATGAGGAACGCCCCTACTACAGAAAGCGCAAGGAAGGCGTCTACAAGCACCTTGTTGATGTATATCTCAAGCCAGCCAAGCCCTGAACCAATCATTGAGTGCAGGTAGAACTCAAAGTATTTTTCGATAGTGTGCTTGCAAGTCCTCGCGAACAGAACGGGGTCGGCCATCAGGCCCGGGATCCCGTAGACCTCCTCGCCCGGCAGGATGACCACCGGCACCCCGCCGTCTCCCCGGTGAAGATAGACGTAGAGCGCGACAAAGACCGTGCCTATACAAACGGTGGCTACGAGCACGCGGAATGACAAGGCGATTTTTTTCGTTTCGAAGCAGCGCCCGGGCAGGAAGAAAGCGAGCATCAGCATGGGTATGAAGACGACCTTTGGCGGGCCGAGCAGCGCCATCGTGAGCAGGAGAAGGAGAAGGTCGCGCATCCTGGCGGGGGCCTTTGCGTACGCGATCCTCAAATACTGCGCAAGGGCAAGCATGGCCAGCGCCATCGAATAGACGTCGCTGTTCAGCGAAGCGGCCAGCTCTATCGCCATAGGGTAAAGAGCCACTAGGGCTATGACGCCGCGTCCGATCGGGGCGATCTTGACCGCGAGCCAGACGCAGACTGCATAGAATATGAGGTTGAAGATCCGCCCCAGCAGGTACAGCCATTCCGGGTTTGCGTGAAGCGCGCGGCCGAGCAGCATCCCAAGCGTCTGCGGGAAGTAGATATACGGGTGGGGGACCCCGGAGTCGCGCCACACATCGACGATTTCCGCGCCGCCCTCCGGCAGTGGCTTGAAAAGCTCCTCGCGGAAGTACTGTATGGTATGCGCATCGGGGAACCTCGAATAGTCATTCACCATCTTTTCGTCTGCCGCGCGCATGGCCACGCTGTGCACGTCCGCACTGGTCTCCCCAAGCACAGCGCTGACGTTCTGGTAGGCTGCCCTGAAATGCACGGACTCGTCCGGCGCCGAATTTGGCGGAAGGATGAAAAGGTAAAATGCGCCGATGATAAGTACCGCAAACAGCGTCAGTTTTTCAAGGGGCAGGCTATTCAAAAAGCCTTTGACAGCAAGGCTTGTATCGTCCGGTTTCATGGCGATAGTGTATCACCTATGCCGTTGCTTGTGCAAACCTGCGTGTGTTGGATGTGAAGGATGTGAAGATGGCCAGGTCAAGAGGGGGGATTGATGATTGAGGAGGCGAAGGAGCCTAAGTTTCGGTCCACAGCTTCAAGCACAACAATATCCGGTTCATATTCGTCAACATATTCCTCGAAATGTGCACTATTGGTATAGTGGATCAGTATGGTATTCCCAAATTGTTCGGGTATATACTTGTGTAAAAACATCTTTGCTTGATACCCTATCCCAGAATAACTGTCACACATAATAAGGATTGTCGGTAGAGTTGGGTCATTGTTTTCATATGCTTTATTTGCCCATGAAAAGGGCCAGGCCAACTCGAAATTATCAAAGAAATCCGAATCGAGCCGGCGGGATGTTTCTTCATGTTTTAGCGATATACGGGGCGCCCCTTCTTCGTTGTAGATGATGTAAATATCGTCTAATGTAAGGGGTTCAATAGTCGGCATATATGTTTTAATGTGGTTCGTTAATTCCCTGTAGGCAAAAAAGGCCCCGAGTTCGTTGTAATGTGTCAGATCGCCGGTATTTTTGTTGTATAGAAGATAGTTGTCTTTCTCGGCTAAAAGGCATTCTTTTATGTTGAATATATCTGCATGCGTATTTTCCTTGAGATAGTCTGTAAGGATGTCCAATTGCGCAGGTTCAGGGCCGCGCACAATAGATTTCGGATAATACTCGGGATAAATTGATTCTTTGTCTGTACAAATCATCACTATAAAGGGGACACCCCTTTCGTCAAGGCATTCATTCATCTCGGCCAGCCGTGAAGCGACTGCATGCAATTGGGTATCATTAAGTATTGGGTTCCCTTGGTATATCGATATCAAATCAATCCATTCACCCTTGGCAAAAAAACGATGCCCCTGCTCCCCAATCAGATATGTGTTAGCACCCTCGGTGTACTGCCCTCGGGTTTCGATCCGGTCAATATGCCTGTACAAATCAATCATGCCTGGCCGAAACCCGGTATTGTCAGAAAACCAGCCGTCGAACTGCCTTATGAAACGCACCGGGTCTTCGCGCAGCTCCGAGGCCGGGGGGCG
>Ga0082212_10012426_pt1 | contig 10729 bp, 9 predicted proteins | sample TergutNt197P3_FD_71548 | JGI IMG/M metagenome (GOLD analysis project Ga0082212, IMG submission 71548) | Neocapritermes taracua P3 segment gut microbial communities from Petit-Saut dam, French Guiana - Nt197 P3 | ecosystem: Host-associated > Arthropoda: Insects > Digestive system > Gut ...
TTCGGGCGGGATGCGCCAGCGCGTCATGATAGCCATGGCGCTGGCTTGCAACCCCAAGCTCCTGATAGCCGACGAGCCCACGACCGCGCTCGACGTCACGATCCAGGCCCAGATCCTGCGGCTGATGAACGACCTGAAGGCCGAGTTGCAGACCGCGATAATGTTCATCACCCACGATCTGGGAGTTATAAACCAGATGGCCGACGACGTTGCGGTCATGTACTGCGGGCAGGTCGTGGAGGTCGCGCCGGTAGACTATATCTTCAAGCCGGTCACCGACTGCTCCCACCCGTATACGGAGGCGCTGCTTACATCCATCCCGCTGCTGTCCGGCAACCAGTCGGAGCGCCTCGACGCGATCCCCGGCGCGGTCCCGCACCCGCTCGACCTTCCCAAGGGCTGCAGGTTCGCCCCGAGGTGCAAGTATTGCACTAAAAAATGCGAAGAAGAACTGCCCGGGCTCACCGACGTCGGCAGCGGGCAGAGCGTACGCTGCTTCTATCCAAAAAAGGGGGTGCGTTCAAATGGCTGATACGAGACAGGTTCTGCTCCACCTCGAGGACGTCAAGATGCATTTCCCGATAAAGGGCGAGAAATTCTTCAAGCGGGAACGTAAGTTCGTCAAGGCCGTCGACGGTGTGTCTATCGACATCTACGAGGGCGAGACGTTCGGGCTGGTTGGGGAAAGCGGCTGCGGCAAGTCGACGCTGGGCCGCGTCATGCTGCAACTCTACGACCAGACCTCAGGGTCGATCCGCTACAGGGGCGTGACATTGAATGACTACGCCCCCGCATACGCGCTCAAGGACGCGGCAAAAATCACCTCGGCCAGGGGTGACGCGGGGGAGCTGGCGAAGAACTTCCCGAAACAGGTCGGCATCTGCGGCGGCCTGCTGCTCCACGACGACCTGTCAAAGATCATGCGCGTGACGCGGTCGAACATCCTCGCCGTCAAGGAGGTGTACCGCCTTGAGACTCTGCTGCAACTTAGCGAGATCAAGCGCGACGCCTACCTCGGGAGCGAAAACCTCACAAACATGGAGAAAAGAAGGCTTGCCGGGCTGGAGCGGAGGATATCCAAACTAAGCGCGGCGCTTGAAGGGGCGAAAGCGGCCCGCGACGCCCTGGACGCCGAGCTTGCCGATTTGGCCAAACTGTGCGAGGGCAAACCCGGTTTCGAAGAGCTCGAGGGGCTGCGGGACGTTTCGGTCGACCTCAGCCGCCTGTCGAAAGAGGAGATGCGCCGCCTGCGGCGGTACCTGCAAATCATCTTCCAGGACCCGTACTCCTCGCTCAACTCGCGCTTCTCGGTCGGCCAGATAATCAGCGAGGCGCTTGTCGCGCACAACATGTTCAGGCGCGGATCCCGGCAGCTTGAGGAGTATACGCTGGACCTTATGGATAAATGCGGGCTGGCAAACTACTTCATCCACCGTTACCCGCACCAGTTCTCAGGCGGGCAGCGCCAGCGCATCGGCATAGCCCGCGCGCTCGCGCCCCACCCGAAGTTCGTCGTCTGCGACGAGGCCGTCAGCGCGCTCGACGTCTCGATACAGTCCCAGATAATCAACCTGCTGATGGACCTCAAAGAGAGCTCGAACCTCACATACCTGTTCATATCGCACGACCTGAGCGCCGTCAAGTTCATCAGCGACCGCGTCGGCGTCATGTACCTTGGGAATATCGTCGAGCTTGGTCAATCCGACAGGATCTTCGCCGAGCCTCTGCACCCATACACGAACAGCCTGCTGGAGGCCATACCAACGACCGACGAGGCGTCGAACAAGGCCCTGCAGATACTTGAGGGCGATATCCCGAGCCCGATCGACCCGCCGCCGGGCTGCAAGTTCCACACGCGCTGCAAGTACGCGGCCGATATCTGCAAGACAGACGTCCCCGAGTGGCGCGAGCTGCGGGAGTCGCACTGGGTCGCCTGCCATTTCCCGGTCGGCTGATCCGGTTTGCCGTGCAAGGAGTTACAGTTCACGGGTAGCCGGGAACAGTAACTGTAAGTATGAGGGGGGCTTGACCTTATGGGCCTGATAGACCGCTACAAACAACACCTGCCCAAGAAAAAGACAAAAGAAGAAATCGCCGAACACATCAGCGGCATCGAAGAAGTCGGCCTTGAGAAAGGCGACCTGAAAGCGATGATCATAGCCGCCTTCATCACCTTCTTCCCCGTCCTCATCATCGCAATGATCGTATTCTACGGACTGATATGGCTCCTATTCGTGAGATAAGAACTGCATAAGGCGCAGATACAAACGGTTCGCACTTTCCGATTCTGTCTTGAAAAAGTTGTAGGGTTCTTGTTAAGGGAACGGAGGAACTGCTATGCTGGATAAAGGAACGGTTATAGATACAGTCGAGCGATATACACAGGCTGTAACAAAAGAGTTTTCGCCGTCCGCTGTAGTCCTGTTCGGTTCATATGCAAACGGTACTCCGCATAAGGACAGCGACATTGACGTTGGCGTAGTGTTCAATGGTTTTACAGGAGACTGGCGGCAGACAGCGGCGAAGTTATGGCGTTTACGGCGAGGGGTCAGCTTTGATATCGAACCGCACTTACTTGACATCGCAAACGACAAGAGCGGTTTCGTAAAGCACGTTATGAAAACGGGGCAGATTATCTATCAAGCATAACAAACGACCACAGCAACAAAACATTCAGCACAGACCCGGCAATCAGACTACCCGGGAAGCTTAACGGGGCGGTATTTAAACGATACCGCCCCGTTGTATCTATTGACATAGACGAAATGATAGGCTAAAATGTGAAAAGTTGATATAAATTTATACCATAACCTGAAAAATATACGAAAGGTGGCAATATTAGTGTCAAAAATGGTAGAAATACGCTGGCACGGGCGGGGCGGACAAGGCGCAAAAACCGCGTCGCTGCTATTGGCCGACGCCGCGTTCAACACCGGAAAGTACGTGCAGGGCTTCCCTGAGTACGGCCCGGAGCGCATGGGCGCCCCAATAACGGCGTATAACCGGATCAGCGACGAACGCTGCGCGATCCACTCGAACATATACGAACCCGACTACGTCGTGGTCGTGGACCCGACACTACTATCATCGGTCGACGTCACGGGGGGCCTGAAAAAAGAGGGCGCCATCATCGTCAACACCGACAAATCCCCCGCCGACCTGAAACCATTGCTGAAAGGCTACGAAGGGAACATCTTCACCATCGACGCGGGCACGATATCCGAGCAGGAGCTTGGCAAAAACTTCCCGAACACCCCGATGCTGGGCGCGGTCGTGAAGGTCAGCGGCGTTATACCCGAGGATGAGTTCGTCGCGGATATGGAATCGTCCATGCACCATAAATTCGCCGCGAAACCCCATGTGATTGAAGGCAACATCAAGGCGCTGAAACGCTCGATGCAGGAGGTAAAAGGATTATGACCAGTGAAAAAAGCCCGGGCCCCGACCTGACCTGGAAAGATATAACGGCAGGCGGGTACGTGCAGGGCGGCGGGACTTCGTTCGGTTTTGGCACCGGGGAATGGCGAGTCATGATCCCGGGCTGGGTCGAAGACAAGTGCAAGCAATGCCTTCTTTGCTTCCCAACCTGCCCCGACAGCTCCATCCCGGTCAAGGACGAAAAACGCCTGGACTTCGACTTCGACCACTGCAAGGGCTGCGGCGTATGCTGGAAAGTGTGCCCGTTTGGCGCTATCACCTTTGAAAAGGAGGATAAGTGATGTCGATCCGTGAAAGACTATCAGGCAACGAAGCCGTCGCCGTCGCGATGAGGCAGATCCACCCGGACGTCGTCGCCGCCTACCCGATAACGCCGTCCACGGAAGTCCCGCAGTATTTTTCGCAGTTCGTGGCCGACGGCAAGGTCAAAACCGAGTTTGTGGCCGTCGAGTCCGAGCACAGCGCGATGACGGCGTGCATATCCGCTGCCGCATGCGGCGGACGCGCGATCACGGCGACCTCAGCCTGCGGCCTCGCACTCATGTGGGAGCTGCTCTACGTCGCCTCGGGGACGCGCGTGCCTGTCACGCTCGCGGTCATAAACCGCGCCTTGTCGGGCCCGATCAATATCAACAACGACCATTCCGATTCGATGGGCGCGAGGGACAGCGGCTGGATCCAGATATACTGCGAGAACAACCAGGAAGCCTACGACTGCCAGATCATGGCGCCCCGTATCGCGGAGCACAAGGACGTGCTGCTGCCGGTCATGGTGTGCCAGGACGGTTTCATCACATCCCACGCGATAGAGAACATCGAGCTCCTTGAGGACGAGAAGGTGACGAAGTTCATCGGCGACTTTGTCCCCGAATGGTCGATGTTTTCCGGGAAGCCGACGTCGATCGGCCCGTACGACACCCCGCAGTACTACTTCGAGCACCAGTACCAGCGGGCGATGGCCATGGTGAACTCGAAGAAGGTCGTGCTCGATGTTTTCAAGGATTTCGAAAAGCTTACCGGGCGCAAGTACGAACTGTTCGAGGAGTATAGGATGCAGGACGCCGAGCGGGCGCTCATCGTGCTCAACTCCAGCGCGGGGACCGCAAAAGCCGCCTGCGACCTCCTGCGCGAGAAGGGTGAGAAGGTCGGGGTGCTCAAACTCCGCCTGTACCGCCCCTTCCCGTTGGAGGAGCTTTCAAAGGCCATATCCCACCTCAAGGCAGTCGCCGTGATGGATAAGGCCGAGAGCTTTTCGGCGTGCGGCGGGCCTGTTTTCGCAGACGTCCGCAGCGCCTGCTACGATCTGGACAAGCGCCCCATGATAATCAACTTCATCTACGGGCTTGGAGGCCGCGACGTACGTATCGAGGATTTCACATTCGTGTACGGCGAGCTTGACAAGACCGTCAAGGCCGGGAAGCCCGGCAACATCTACCGCCATGTCGGCGTAAGGGGGGTATAGGAGATGGCTTACAATCTGAAAAAAGAGGCTACCAAGCCGGAACGCTTCGTAGGCGGGCACAGGCTATGCGCCGGGTGCGGCGCGGGGGTGGCGGTGCGCGGCGTGCTGCGCGCGCTGGAAGATGGCGACCGCAGCGTCGCGGGCGTCGCGACCAGTTGCCTCGAGGTCTCCAGCTTCCTATATCCGTTCACCGCATGGCAGGACTGCTATATCCACTCCGCTTTCGAGAATGTGGCCGCTTCGGTCTCCGGCGCGGAGGCCTGCTACCAGGCCATGAAGCGTAAGGGGAAGATGGAGGACTCCTACAAGTTCATCGCATTCGGCGGCGACGGCGGCACATATGACATCGGGTTCCAGAGCCTTTCCGGCGCGATGGAGCGCGGGCACGACATGGTGTATGTCTGCTATGACAACGAGGCTTACATGAACACCGGCATACAGCGCTCTTCCTCGACCCCGAAGTTCGCGGAGGTGTCGACCGCCCCCGTTGGGACGGTGATCCCGGGCAAGCCGCAGAACAAGAAGGACCTTACCGAGATAATCGTCTCGCATAACATCCCGTATGCCGCGCAGACCACTTTTATCACGAATTTCAGGGACCTGCACGAGAAGGCGCATAAGGCGCTGTATACCCCCGGCCCGGCGTTCCTGAACATCCTGGCCCCATGCCCGCGCGGCTGGCGCTACCCGCCGGAGGACCTGATGGCTATCTGCAAGCTGGCTGTCGACACCTGCGTCTGGCCGCTCTACGAGGTCGTCGAGGGCGAATGGAAGCTTAGCTACGAGCCGAAGGTGAAGCTGCCGGTCGCAGATTACCTGAAGCCGCAGGGCAGGTTCGCGCACATGTTCGCGAAGGGCGCCGAGTGGATGATCGAGGACACGCAGGCGTTTGTCGACAAGAAATGGGAAAAGCTGCTGGCGAAGTGTAAATCCTAGGCGATATTGCGAATCAGCAAGGGAGGGGGCTGTCCCCCTCCTTTGCCTTTATCCTGACCCGCGCCCACGCCGCCGGAATCGCTAAAGTGCGCAGAAGCGACGGGGGTATCACCCGCTTATCCAATATCAGCCAATGCCGGCGCGTTGAGTTTCTGTCAGAAATTCAACGCGCCTTATGCGCTTTTGTTGAGAAAATGTCAGAAATTTAACGTGACATTTGGGTTACGGGCGTTTATAATAAGGGGTATTGATCCCGGGGCAAGCCCCGGTCCCACCCCCGCAGCAGAGACTTCGGGGTATTATACCCCTTGATGTCTTCACTCGCTCGGTCATGCCCCGCAAGCGCGGCACGACACTCGCTTCGTTCGACAATAAAATCCGGTGAGAATAGGTAAGCAAAAGACAGGTAACGCCAAATAATCAATGAAAACAAAAGACGGGAGAGGAGAAAACATGAAAAGACTAATTACGAAGAAGGGCGTACCCTTCATACTCGCGCTGGCGATGGTAGTCAGCCTGTTTGCAGCGATGCCGCTTACAGCGAGCGCGGCAATCATTACGAGGCAGCCCTCGAACAACACGGTGACGGCGGGGGACTATGTGAACATCTCTTTCGAGAGCCCGGACTATATAAATGTAATGTGGCAAATGTCCAAAGACAATGGGAGTACCTGGATACAATTGCAAGGTAATGCTGACGAGGCGGCCTATATCAACACTGACACCGCTGGTACGCCGGCACTGATTCTCTACAACGTGCCTATGCATTACAACGGGTACCAGTTCAGGGCCTGGATATTGTTTAGAGATGCCGTCAGCTTTATGTCCGACAAGATGACGTTGACGGTCAAGGCGCCAATCGGCAGCCCTGTCGAGGTAGGGTCTGAGGCGCACCTCGACGTCACGGATGAGGCTGAGAGGTTAGCCGAGGTAAACAAAGGGATAAGCCTGACAGTCACCGGCTACCAATGGCAGATACTGCAAGGCTCGGGCACCTCCCGGAGCTGGGACAACATATCAGACGGCGCGAACTACGCAGGAACGAAAACCGCGACGCTGGTCATCAAAGACGCGCCCAGGAGCCTTGACGGGCGCATGTACCGGTGCCTTTTTACTTACACATTCAATTACGGCTCCGGTACCATGTCGGCCACCGCCGCCTCGTCGTCGAAGTTCCTGCTGAGCGTCACGGACGTCCCCCCGGGCGTGCCGACTATCACGGTAGACCCGAAGGACTCTACAGTCAACGAGGGCAGGGACGCGACCTTCTCGGTCACGGTGCAAAGCACCGCGGCCAACCCGCTTTACGAGTGGCAAGTCTCCACAAACAATGGCGTATCCTGGACTAATATCGATACGACAAGCTTCCATTACAGGAACCAGAACGAGTCAACTCCAAGTATTATGTATATCCGCAATGCCCCCGTGTCGTTTAGCAATTACATGTACAGGTGCACGGTGACCTCCGGCGGGAGGACGGTATCTTCGAAAGGCGCGACCTTCAAGGTCAACGCCGCCTCGGGGCCGCCGGTGTATAACACAGGGGGCTACCCCGCCCCCGTCGACAGGACGATCCCCGCAGGCGCAAGTACAAGCTTCTCGACGAACTTCTCGATAAACCCCATCGCGCCGACGAAATATGAGTGGCAGGTCTCCATCAACAACGGCGCGAGCTGGGTAAAGATTACAGCAAGCAGCGTCTACTCCGACGTCGACAGATTGGAAATAAAGCTTGAAAACGTCCCGATATCGTACAACGGCTACATGTACCGTTGCGTCGCCTCCAACAGCAAAGGCGAGCTCACCTCGCCGAGCGCCAAGCTCACCGTCGTCGCAAGCACGGGGGAAACGAAAGTGACGAGGCAGCCCGTCGACTGCACCGTGGTCGTGGGCGGGACCGCGACGTTCACCATTGAGACCTCTGGCGGGGGGGAGGCCAGTTGGTCCTGGACCGTAAACCCCAATAACTCGACAATCCTCGACGTGCAGTTCGGCCTTTACGACCGCGAGGGGATGACCATTGACAACCACGCCGCGTTTGCCGGCACAGTCGTCACCGGCGCAACGGCGAACACCCTGACGATAGCAAACGTGACCAAGGAGATGGACGGGTGGCGGTTCTTCTGCAGGGTTTTCGGCTATGACGCGTCGGGCGCCGAAACCATGTTCTTCTCTGAGGCCGCAACACTGACGATCCTCGACAGCGGCGAAGCCCCGACGATTACGGGGCCCGCGTCGTTGAGGCTCAAAGTAGGCTACGAGGCGGCCTCCTCGGGTCTCTTCACCCTGACGGGCGAGCCGGATCCGGTGGTGACAATAACCTCCGGCAACCCGAAGATTGACTGGAACGACGAAACTAAGAAACTCGACATCGCGGCGGGGCTCGAGGCCGGCACGTACGTAGTTAAGCTGAAGGTTTCCAACGGCGCATCCCCGGACGCCGAGTTCACCTTCACGCTCACAGTTGGTGACAGCGCCGGGTCGATGGCGAACTTCGTAAAGTCGAGGACATACTCACAGTCGCTGTTCACGGATATAAACGAGAACGAGTGGTACGGCGTCAACGGGCAGAAATTCATCTCCACAGCGTACGAGTACAACCTTGTCAACGGGATGGGCGGCACGACGTTCGCCCCCGGTAGCAACTTCTCCGTCATGCAGGCCATAGCTCTGGCCTCGAGGATTCACAGCATATATACGACGGGCAATGACATCGTGCAGGGCGAGCCGTGGTACCAGGCGTTTCTGGACTACGCGACAGCCAACGGGATAGTCGCGGCGGGTCAGTTCACGGACCTCGACCGCGCATGCACCCGGGGCGAGATGGCATACCTCTTCTCGCGCTCGCTGCCCGCTGAGGAGTTCGCGGCGATAAACACGGTCAACTCGCTCCCGGACGTCGGCGCAAGCACGCAGTACAGCGCCGAGATATTCATGCTGTACAGGGCGGGCGTCATAGCAGGGAACGACGATAACGGCACGTTCACGCCGAACGACAACATGACCCGCGCACACGCCGCCGGGATCGCCAACAAGATCATCATACCCGCGGACAGGACAAGCGGCAAAACCTTCGGGTAGGACAAGGACAAAACTTCCCGCGAGTCCGGTCAGGCGCTGCAAGTGCATTCCGCCCCACATTACGCGGGGTTTCGCGAAATTGAAATAGTAACATTAATCGGGTACACAGGGCGCCATACGTGGCGCCCTGTGTTGCTGCCACCCCGAACCCCCCGAACACTTCAAACAATCCCCGAACTTTCCCGAACTCTTTCCCGAACTGTTACTGCCATTCGTAATGCAACACTTTTCATTACTGTCAGACTTATTGCCCACTATCTTGCTTTTGAAATGACAATCAACTCTTTCCCGAACACCTCCACAAAGTCAAAAGCAAAATCGCAACAAATCCAAAAGCAAATACTTGATATTTTCAAAAGTCCGGGATATAATATGCTGGGTGATGGATGTGAAAAGCAATTATCTACCGAGAATAGCCGATGCAAAACTAATCCTGGCGCTGCAAGCGATGGGCGCAGTTCTAATAGAAGGGCCCAAATGGTGCGGAAAGACCAGCACTGCGGAACATATTGCAAAAAGCGTCCTGTATATGCAAGACCCTGACACATTTACAGAGAATATGCTGAAAGCAAAGACGAAACCGTCTCTTTTGCTTGAGGGCAAAACACCACGTTTGCTTGACGAATGGCAGGTTGCGCCTGTGCTGTGGAATGCCGTGCGTTTTGCGGTCGATAAACGCCAAAAAACCGGTCAGTTCATTTTAACCGGATCTGTCGTCCCGGTGCGCACAGATGATATGCATTCAGGAACGGGACGCATATCCAGGATGAAAATGCGGACGATGTCTTTGTTTGAGAGCGGTGAGTCTTCCGGAGAAATCTCGCTGGAAAGTCTGTTCAATGATGAAAAAGAGCCGTCCGGCAAATCAAAAGTCACGCTTGAACAGATTGCCTTTATCCTTACCCGGGGAGGCTGGCCTGCCGCCGTCAATGAAAGCAACGAAGCACTGGCTCTGAAGAAAGCGTCAGACTATTTCGAAGCCGTCGTAAACGAAGACATATCCAGAGTGGATAATGTTGAAAAAAGCCCGGACAGGGTCCGCAGCCTGATGCGCTCACTTTCCAGAAATGTTTCATCGGAAGCCAGCACAACTACAATCCTGAAAGACCTGCGCGCCAACGATGAATCAATTTCGCAAGTGACGATAGACCAATACGTCAACGCTCTGAAAATGCTGTATGTGATTGACGACCTTCCGGCGTGGAGTCCGGGCTTGCGTTCAAAGACCGCGATTCGCACGACAGCAAAACGCCATTTTTCCGATCCGTCCATCGCAACAGCAGCATTGGGTGCGACGACAAAAAGGCTGTATGCTGATTTTGGAACATTCGGGCTGTTGTTCGAGGCGTTGTGTATCCGGGATCTTCGCATTTATGCGGATGCCTTGGGTGGCAATGTATACCATTACAGGGACGCAAAAGGCGTAGAGGTGGATGCGGTCGTCCAGTTGCAAGACGGCCGTTGGGGGGCTGTGGAAGTGAAAATGGGCGCCGGGGACATTGAAACGGCTGCAAAAAACTTGATTAGCTTTAGAGCGAACATTGACACGGCAAGAATGCAGGAACCCTCGTTCCTTATGGTGCTGACCGCGACGACGTCAGCCTTTCAAATGGAAGACGGCGTACTGGTCGTACCATTGGGATGCCTGAGAGATTGAGCGAAGGGGTACTGACAATCAATGTAGGGGACGTAAGACAGGGGACGGTTTCCGTGAAACCACTTCCGCATAATGCATAAGAAATGGGTGCACAAAACCATACATACGTCGAAAACGACAATTATGTAAACCAAATGGTGTCTGAATCGAGATTG
>Ga0082212_10012427_pt1 | contig 10729 bp, 8 predicted proteins | sample TergutNt197P3_FD_71548 | JGI IMG/M metagenome (GOLD analysis project Ga0082212, IMG submission 71548) | Neocapritermes taracua P3 segment gut microbial communities from Petit-Saut dam, French Guiana - Nt197 P3 | ecosystem: Host-associated > Arthropoda: Insects > Digestive system > Gut ...
ACTTTCCTCCGGCGACCTTGCCGACCGCTCCGGCGTTTTGGCCGACCGCTCTTTGCCGTGCGGACTCCGCGAACAAGGCCGCACAGAGGCCGCGTGTCGCAAGGCAACCGCGTGACTCGTATCAGCACGCGAGTCGCCAAGATGTTGGCTCAAAAGCCCGCTATTTGTAGTCATCGATGGACTCCCTCTATTGATAAAAAAGTGAGATGAATGATTCAGAAAACAGCACAAAACAAGAAGAAAAGAGATGATTGCGCCGCGAAAAGATGGAGCGACGGTCTTGCAGAAATTCAGTGCGTGACTGATAAAGCCGGAGCGATGTCCGGCTTAATGAATATGGCGAATTTGTTACGCTTGAGATGGTCGTATATCGTCGCAGTCGCTGTCATCCACCGAAAACAATGCGACGCGACTGTTCGGTTTCATGCCCTGAATGACGGCGACCGTGTGTTTCGGATACAATCGGCCACATACAACGACCGGCTCGTAAAAAACACCGATGCGCCAACTGTTGTCACGAACATCAATTCCGGTGGCTTCAAGGAAGCAACAGCATTCGTCACCGTTCAAATCGAGTCCCTTAAAATACTCGAAAATGTTTTGGTGATCGCTTCCCAATGTCAAGTACGTCACCCGACGGGGGACTTGAAAGAATTTGTCGGCAAAAGGTGTTTCGGAATTGTTCGACATGGTTTTGTCCTCATTTCGATATGGTGTAACTGATTGGCTTGCACAACGCTTGCCTGTCATTGACACAAGCCGGGAGATTTCCCGGCTGAAATGATGCTGGCTCACTGGCTTGCTATTGTCTCGCCGCGAACAATCCCTTGCCGGTGCGAATGAATTGGGCCAGCGTGAAGAAACGTTTGACAGAAGGCAACAAACGGTCTGTGAAAGATTTTCACTATGATCTTGCGAAAAAGGTGTTTGGTGATGAGTACATGAAAAACGATGTTATTGTTCGCCAAAAGCGTTCTCAAGTTTTTATTCACGAAGATTTGCCAGAAGTATTTCAAGGAGACTGGTTTCAACTCGCCTTTCTTCTCAGATGCCATGAAACTAAAATTGAAAAGCGCATAATTGATGAACAGCATCATTGTGGTTGCGATTTTTGCTGCAATAAATGGTGCGATATTTTTCATTTCGAGCACGCAAGGCTTAATGATGTCGATCTCGAAAAAGTAAGGTTTTTGAAAGCCCATCTCGAAAACGCATGGCTAATAAATGCCAACCTCAAAAATGCGTGGCTTAGTAATGCCACTCTCGAAAATGCTAATCTTTGCGGTGCAAATCTTGAAAAAGCGTTACTCATGGAAACCAATCTCAAAAACGCTATTCTCAGTGGTGCAAACCTTACAGGAGCGCAACTCAAACATGCGAATCTGAACGGTGCCGATGTTCGCGGTGCAACAGGAATCATCTTCGACTCTAACCGAGTTGATCGCCTTCGCATAGAAGGCAAGGCTCCTGATCCTTGGTCAGTACTACGTCGAAATTACACCGGGCCGAGATTTTTCATTCATATCTTGCTCTTGGTAGCGTTTCTTCTTCCGTATATCGGCAAAGCTATTGTTTTGACAAGTATTTCAAATGGAATGGTCTTGATCGACAAAACTCTCTCTGCAATTCCCACAGATATTTCCACAGATACACTTCTGAAAAAAAAGGCCGCTGTTTGGATTCTCATGGGATTTACCAATGATAATAACATAATAATAACGTTCTATTTTGTTATCATCGCTTGGATGATGATTGCTTACAACATTTTCAGATATATCTTGGCTACGAAAGTCAGTGACTTACGTGAAGCGGAAGATCGATCAAAAATTACACCGGCCAAAAAAGAGTATCTCGGTCTCTATCGTCTTCATCGAATTGCCAACGTGTTCATGTATATCGGTTATGGCTCACTCATCATCCAGATCGTCCGATGGCTTTGGGTCACACAAATACCAACGTATTGACATCAGCCGGTATGCCCCACGATCAGCACCATGTCCTTGTCAACCACCACCGGCTGACGAAACCCAAACTCCTTAATGCTCGCGGCAACGGCATCGACCGCATCGGCAATGATTCGCGGATTGCGATGATACGGCTTGACGCTCGTGATCGGTTGAAGATCGACATTCATATTATTCCTCCCATCTGCTTGGTTGTGGTTTGCGAAATGCGATACGCGGCCCATTACCCACGACTGAAGTCGGGGGTTATCGAGATTTCGTCCTTTCAGGACGATTTTTGCATAGCAGTTACTATTACTACTACTATTATTATTGCGTGTCTTACCCTCCGTTGTGAATATGGCTTTTTAGTTGCGGCTACGCCGCGATGTGTATTCTGAGTCAAAATCAATTGGGCTGGGGCAAAGCCCCGCTAGACTACTGGTTTGTATAAACTCATGCAAAAAGGCAATCACAGCGTAACCGCCCCTACCTCTGTGACCGGGTGTAGTAATAATTTCTGGCTTGTTTGGGTAAAATAAACAATCAACATAGTGAATATACTCCACCAGATGCCACTCTGACAGAAAAAGGGGACTGAAAATTACCCACTGCCCTGAAATTTTACTACACCCTCTGTGACCCAGTTCCTTTGAGTAAAAAGCCCATTTTCCATTTTTTTGATACTGTGTCGAAATATTTGGCAAAATGCTACAAAACTGATGATATTGGTGATATATCAGGTTTTCTATCCTTCACCACAACCACCGGCTTTACACGATGAAACGCCATAATTTTGGGCAGGTGCTGTACCGTAGTTGTAACACTGGACGCTAAAAGCGGGTTTACTACATACCCCACCTAACCCTATGACGACATCGCAAATTAAATTATTGTAGGGGTCGCCATAGGTCTTGCAACCTACTACTGAATAACAATGCTCACTCGGAAAACTCACCGTCTGTGAACCTGTAGTAGAACCATATGTTGGGTTACTACTCCAATATTTGCCTGATTTTTGAATAAGGCAATCACATATTGGTGTAACATTACTACCATAACATACTTTCGTATTAGTCGTTGAGCAACCTTGCGTACAAGCAGATGATGCAAATAGTATTTTGCTTGTAACAAAATCAGCGTTTGAAGCAATCACAACAAAAATGCCCAGAAAAATAATCAGCGAACTCAAATTCGTTTTCATAACAAATCTCCTTTTGTAAATTTAGCGTACATACGCAACACAGTTTATTTCTAACACTTCTTCACGCGAAGAAGTATTAACAGTCACAATGATTTTCTCTTGCCAAACTCCTGTTTGACTGGGTTTCAGTTTTGCTTGTATTTTTACGGGATTGCCTTGTTCAAGTATTTCAACAGAACAATCTGCGGGAACTTTCGTGATTTTACAATTAATCTTTTCATTCTTTCGTGAAGATATTTCAATGAAATCACTAACAGTTTCACCAAGAGATATACTTCCAAGTGAAATGGTATCCGGACTCACTGTAATATCAGAAAGAAGGTGAAAATTAAAGGGAATATTCACCTTTGGGCGTAGCACACTGCTTGTTTCGACAATGAAAAAATCCTTTTCACGGTCAGGCTGTTGACCATTTGGCGAAAAAACCACCTCAACTTGATAAGTTTTCAAGTCGTTTCTTGCACCTATCGTTTGGAAAGAACCTTGAATCGGCGTGCCATTAGGATCAAGGCCAACAATTGAAAAACGATCTGTGGGTTCTTCCATGAAATTGATCGTTCTGGTATATTTTTCATCTTGATGAACTTTACCAAAATCAATTGCCAATGGTTCAATCGACATGGATTGTTGTTGGCTTGCAAGCAGTAAAAACTCAATTTTTTGCGAAGCCCCTGTCCCTTTTTCGATAACTGGCAAAACAACAGAGTGTCGTTCAGAAGAGGAAGCTGAAGTTGTAAATGCAACCTTAAACTCCCTTGAATCACCGGGTACCAATTCTGTTTCATTTAAGCTGTCTGTGACCGTACAGCGACAGGAAACTTGCGCCGGTTGCATCACATTCCGAACAAAGCAACGTGTCATAAAATACCCATTTTTATATTTTTCAATTGTGTTGTGTACTTTCCTATTTTTTCAAATAAGCCGCCACTTAAAACGGCATAACCAGCAATTTTGAAACATCAGGCAACAGCGGGGGTGACAATCAAAGAGATTACACATTCTTTTGGTGTTTCGCGAAGTACGATTGAACGCATTACAAAAAAGTTTTTCAATCGAACTCCCAAGGAGGAAATATCGCGAATACAAATCGAGCACGCCAAAACACTGTTGATCAGAACATCGATTTCCGTCGCTGCTGTGGCAAGGCAATCGGGATTCCGATCGACAACCTACTGGTTCGTCAAGCCTAATTTTTCATGTTGAACAGATTTGTAATGGCTGATTTTGTAATGAGTTGCAGCATATCGGCAACATGAATTTTCAGGCTTGACACACAACTACTTTATTGCAACCTTTAAGAAGAAAGTTGGTGTTTCGCCGTCGCGATTTCGAAAAAATTTCGAAATGGACCGTCAAAAAAAGGAAACGTTCACTTTTCGGAATGACGAATAATCGAAAATTATTTGACGAATTATTTGGATTGTAGAGACTGCGTTGCCAAGGTATATTCATTAACATAGTTTCTGTTAGGTTTATGTTTTTGTGGAGGGTTGCTGAGGAGGATTACCTGTTTTGTGATCTTTCCACATTGGAGTGTTTTTAGAAACGGCTGTAATATAGTATGATCATACGTTACGTATAGCTATGAACACTACCGGAATGTATTTTACCACTTTATCCCTTCAACCAAACTTAATACTTATGAAAAGACGAGATTTTATCAAAACAGGAGTTACCACGACAATCGGTTTTGGAGCCGGTTTGACGGTTTTGGCTAATGCGAAATCTGTTTGGAGCGCGTACGCGAACGAAAAAATCGGTATGGCACTGATTGGTTGCGGCGGACGCGGTAGTCAATTGTTGCATGGATTTGATTACCCCAATGCCAGAATGACCGGTTTCCAAGAGTTCGACGATGTCAATATCCTGTACTGCTGCGACGCTCAAAAGGTACGTGGAGAAGCTGCCGCCAACAAAGCCAATACCAAATACGCCGCTGACATGCGAACCGTTCTTGACGATCAAGGTGTCGATGCTGTGATTTGCGCTTTGCCGGATCATTGGCATGCCCTTGCAGCGATCCTCGCTTGCCAAGCGGGAAAAGATGTTTTCACCGAAAAGCCCGCTTCGCACTCCGCTTGGGAAGGCCAAAAAATGGTCGAAGCCGCCAGGAAGTACAAACGGATTGTCCAACTTGGAACCCAAAACCGCAGTGCCCCTTATAATAAGGAAGCAAAAAAATTCATCGTGGATGGGAATCTCGGCACAATTCACCTGTGTCGCGTTTTCAATCAGAAACGGGAAATGAATTCATTCAAAATCAAAACCGGCGAACAGGTTCCCGAAGGATTCAACTGGAGTGCTTGGCTTGGTCCGGCGGCAGTCCGTCCGTATTCTTCGACGATCCACAACGGTAATTGGCATGAACTGTGGGATTTCTCTTCCGGCGACTTGCTCAATGATGGTGTCCACCAACTCGACTTGGCACGCTGGTTAATCGGCAAAGAGTTACCGAAGTCGGTCCATGCCGCCGGAGGACGTTACACCGACCCGGACAATGATGGCGAGACTCCCGACACGCTTATCGCAACTTACGAGTTTGACGATATGGTTATGACCGCTGAGGAAACGCTTTACTCCGATTATATCCTCAAAATCGATTCCACGGTTCGCCAGACGGATATGTTCCCCTATTGGATGCAGTGTGCAACCCGCATTGAACTTTATGGGACCAAGGGACTTATGATGGTCGGTCGTCACGGCGGCGGTTGGCAGGTCTTTGACCGTCCGCAGAGCCGTCAACCCGTGGTGAAGGCGTCTCAATTCGGTCGATTTCCCGACGTGGAACACAAACGGGACTTCATTGAGAGTATTCGTTCCCGTGAACTGCCTTCGGCGGACATCGAGAAAGGGCATCGCAGTACGCTTTTGGTTCACTACTCGACAATCTCGTATCGTTTGGGCGGCGAAAAGTTGAAGATCAACCAAGAGGACGGCACAATCCTGAACAATCCCGACGCGGCGAAATACTGGAAACGGGACTACCGTGCTCCCTACGTGGTCCCGGAAGAAGTTTAGACCTGCTTTTTTCATGCTAATACTCTGAATTTTTCGATATTGGATTTATCCCGGAACAATCCTAAAGAAAGGTTATATCACAATGAAACGCAGACAATTTCTTCAAGCGTCGTTGGCAACGGGACTTTCGCTCGGTTTCTTTGCGCCCCATGTGCTGGGAGCGAACGATAAAATCCGCTTCGCCCTTATCGGTTGTGGCGGTCGCGGTACTGGCACGATCACCAATTGCGCAAGGAACCACCCGGAAGTGGAAATCGTTGCCGTTTGCGACCCGAACAGAACCAAACTCGGCAAATTTGCCGAATCCGTCGAAAAAAGCTCCGGCAAGAAACCACTTATTGCAGAAGACTTGCGGAAGGTTTATGAAGATCAAACGATCGATGTTGCCTGGGTGTCCACGCCGGAACACTGGCATACACTTGCCTCCATTTGGGCACTTCAAGCCGGTAAAGATGTTTATGTCGAAAAAAATCCCACGATAAACATTTGGGAAGGGCGCAAACTTGTCCAAGCCGCCGAAAAATACAAGAAAGTTGTTCAAGTCGGCTTTCAGAACCGATCTGCTCCTTATGCTTTTTCGGCAAAAGAGTACATTGACAGCGGCAAACTTGGAAAAATCGTCACCATCAAAAGTTACTGCACGCTTGGTGGCGGACGGTTCAGGGAAGCAGCCGAAACACCGGTTCCGGCGTGGCTCGACTGGGATTTGTGGCTCGGTCCCGCCCCGATGCGACCGTTCAGCCCTTCGATTGTTTCGGAAGGCGGCCGTGGCGATTGGCTTAACTACTGGGAATACAGCGGCGGCGGCGCATTAACCGATGATGCGTCCCACGTCTTGGATGTTGCCCGTTTGGTGGTCGGCGATCCACCACACCCGAAATCCGTTTATACCTGCGGTGGAAACCATGCGTGGGGCGGTTCGTCCGAAGTTCCGGAATTTGAGGAAATCACTTATGATTTCGGTGATTTTTCCTGGACGTGTACCAGCGGCAATGCGACGGGTTATATGGAGAAAACGCCCGGCGATGTACGGGGAGATAAGGAAAAATTTCCAAATTGGCGAAACAATGCAACGCGCACGGAATTTTACGGTACGAAGGGGTTGATGTACTTTGGTCGGCACGGTGGCGGTTGGCAGGTCTTGGGTGACAGGAACGAAATCGTAGCCGAAGGCGGCGGTTCCTTCCCTGACAACGAACATCAGGACAACTTCATTGCGGCGTTGAAACAAGAAGCGAAACCGAATGGCGATGCGGAACAGTGCCATCGCAGTGCAACGCTGGTTCATTTGGGACAACTTTCCTATCGTCTCGGCAACAAGCAACTTTTGTTTGACGGCGAAACGGAAAAATTCACCAACAGCGACGAGGCCAACGTCCTGGCACGCGGCACCTATCGCGACCCATTTACTGTGCCGGAAGAAGTGTAAGACTTTCGCTGGAATGTTTTATACCCAAGGTAGGGCGGTCACGCCGTGACCGCCGTCGCGTCGGTTAGGGTATATTACTTTTTGGCAAAAGCCTAAGCGGATGAACCAGAGTCTGCCGCGTAAGCAAGGGAGCCCGTTTAGCCGAGCGTCTTAGATGCCGGCGGTGGGATTTTCATACCATAATTTTTGATCAGAAAGAACATCCATGAAAAAGTACAGTAACAATCTGTTTTATTTGATGCCGACTTGTGTCCTTTTCGTTTTTCTTGCCGGTTATGTTGCGGCTCAATCGTTGCCCGGTACGGATTTGTTGGTCACTCCCGACGGCTGGGATTGCGCCGAAAACAATATCCGGCAAATTACGGCGTTTCTCGATGCGAAAATTGCTGAAAGCGAACAACATCGCGCAAAATACTGGGATCGGCAATTCGACGATCATGCGACTTATGTGCAGTCGGTGGAGAAAAACCGTGAACGGCTGCGGTTCATCATCGGCGTTCGTGACAAGCGGAAAGTTTTCGATTCGCCAGAACTTGCCGGGACGTTCGCGTCACCTGCCCTGATTGCCGAAACAAACACGCACAGATTTTACGCCATACGCTGGACCGTCTTTGAAACACTCAACGGCGAAGGGATTTTGGCGGAACCCAAAAGCGGGAACGTCAAGAACGTGGTCATTGATATTCCCGACGTTGGCATCACTCCGGAACAGATCATCGGCTTGGACGAAGGACCGGACTGGTTGACTGCGTTTCGTCCGGCGGCAGATACCAGGGTTGTCATACCGGCACGTGTGGATCGAAGTTCGTATCGACCGAATCTTCCGTGGCGTGAGTTCGTCTATCGCCCGGCTTTTCAAAACGGAAGGCACATCATCGGCTATGAAGTGCAGGAAATCCTTGCGCTGGTCGATTGGTTGAAGCAAGACGCGACGGTTCCTCTGACGGTGAGAGGTTACGGCGACGGCGGTTTGGCAGCGTTGTATGCGGCTGCGGTGGATACGCGAATTGATGCGACGTTCGTCGGCGGCTATTTTACGAATCGGAACCGAGTTTGCGAAGAACCGATTGATCGGAACGTCTTTGGGCTGCTCGACCAATTCGGCGATGCGGAAATTGCCACGCTCATTGCTCCGCGGTCTTTGACCATTTTGGATGTTCCCGTTCCCGAATTGCGATTGGGCGACGGCGGTACTCCGGGAAGGATTGTCAAACCCGATACGGCAACGGTCAAGCGGGAAATTGAGCGGGCAAAGACATTGGTCGAACCGCTCAAGTTGCCGGACAATTGGATTCAATTCGTTGAGTCTAACAGCGAAATACAAACATTGCCGAAACCGGCTTTTACGTTTATTTCCGAAACGCGACCAAATCCGACGGAACGGATGCTGCGTATTGGGAACGGAATGAACCGACACTCACAGGATTTGTTGGCACGCGCCGAGTTTACCCGTCGGGAATTTTGGAAACCGCTGGATGAGATTCAGAATGCGAACTCGCCTGCGTTTGCCGAAAAACTGGAATGGTATCGGGATTATTTTGCGAACGAGCAAATCGGTCGGTTCGATGACCTGCTCGTTTCCCCGAAACCGCGAACCCGATTGAAAGAGGAAACCGAGAAATATACGATGTATGAAGTCGAACTCGACGTATTCGGCGGCATCACGGTCAATGGTTTGCTCTTGATTCCGAAAGGAATCAAGGACGGCGAAAAGAGAGCGGCTGTCGTTTGCCAACACGGACTTGAAGGGAAACCGGAGAGTACATTACGCGGTGGTGCCGACCCTTACAGCGGTTTCACAACGGACATCTGCGAACGTGGCTATGTCACCTTTGCCCCACTGGGAATTTTTACCGGTCGCGACAAATTCCGATTTAATCAGCGTCAACTCAATCCACTCGGCAAAACACTCTTTTCGATTATGGTTCCGCAACATCAGCAAGTGGTGAACTGGCTCGGAACGCTGCCGTTTGTCGAAAAGGAAAAAATTGCGTTTTACGGTCTTTCTTACGGAGGTAAAACGGCGATGAGGGTTCCTCCTCTGGTGAAAGGATATTGTCTGTCGATTTGTTCCGCTGATTTTAATACGTGGAATATCAAAAATGCCACAACGCTCTATCCGTTTACTTATGCTTGGATGGGCGAGTACGAAATTTTTGAATTTGACTTGGCCAACACATTTGACTATTCCGAGATGGCGAGGCTGATTGCTCCGCGTCCGTTTATGGTCGAACGGGGTTATCGCGACGGCGTCGGCTGGGACGAGTTCGTTGCTTTCGAGTATGCGAAAGTATATGATTACTACGCTTATCGCTTGGGAATCCCGGACAAAACGGCAATCCACTGGTTCGGCGGCGGACACAAAATCAACGGTGAAAAAACGTACCCGTTCCTGGATCGATTTCTAAAATGAAAAAGTACATCTCTCCCATCGGCTCACTCCTGTGTTGCGTATTTCTGCTCTGCTTGTTTCGGGCAAAACGGTATCAGCGCAGGAGGGATACCGGCAAGCGTTCTGAACATTGAGATGTTGGGTGGGGTTAAAGTTATGATGTAGATTTTCTTGATGTAAAGCGGAAGGAAGTATTTTTTTCACACAGAGGCACCGAGACACGGAGGGAAGAACACTTCGTTGTTCTCCTCTGTATTACTACCCCAAGTTCGACAGTCTTGCCCATATCGTTCTTGTTTTTCCGAGGTCGGTGCCAAAAAATCTTCACTACATTTGATTGAAAATTATTTTTTGAATTGACGCGGCAAATTCAGGCCGAGGTGTTGGAGCAGGATTTCCTGGTGCTCCGTCGGACGGGTGATGCAGCGTTTGCGGATTTCCACGCCGGTGCTCGTCGGCAGCACAACATCCACCAAGTTGATCTTGCTCAACTCGTCTAACACCCGGCGCGGTTCGTCGCCCATGCCCGAACGCTTCACCATCTGTCCCAACGTTCGCCACAAAGTGTATGCCAAAAAACATACCAAAATGTGCGACAGAACCCGCTCTTCTTTTTGATGCCAAACCGCGATAAAGCCGGTGCCGATCTTTTCGACAATGCAATGCTTCTTTCAAACTGCCGTTGATGTTCGCAATCGCCGCGATCAGAGGAGATCATGCCGCGCCCAATTCTGATATTGCCG
>Ga0082212_10012428_pt1 | contig 10728 bp, 7 predicted proteins | sample TergutNt197P3_FD_71548 | JGI IMG/M metagenome (GOLD analysis project Ga0082212, IMG submission 71548) | Neocapritermes taracua P3 segment gut microbial communities from Petit-Saut dam, French Guiana - Nt197 P3 | ecosystem: Host-associated > Arthropoda: Insects > Digestive system > Gut ...
AAACAATACCTGCAGTTATATTCTCTTTGGTAGCGCCCTGTTGAACCGCTTTACGAATATCGCTGTTGATAAAGGCAGAACAATGTTCACCGAATTTAAGGGGAGCGTCTGCTTTAAGTGCCAGGGGTCCAATCTCCGGTGCACTGTGAATTGAAAGATCCCCGGCAGCGCTTTCTTCCAGAAATGATCCGGTACCGGCGGAACATGCTTCGTTCATTGCATAATCAATGGGGACACCGTTTTTTAACAGTACATATTTTGCATCCTGTCCGCCGATTTCAAAAATTGTTTCAACATCGGAGTCAAAATATGCCGTTCCCACTGAGTGGGCAATAATCTCGTTGTAGACGCCGGGTGTTTCCAAAAACACACCGAGAATCTCCCGGCTTGACCCCGTAGCGGCTACAAGTTGTATGTCTATTGTGCTGTCTCCCGTATCGGCAATGATCTTTTCTTCGATAATTCCAAGGCACTCTTTAAGCGCTTTAACCGGATCGCCGTGGGTTCTGCCGTAGTGACTTGCAACGATCTCGTCGGTTTCCATATCCACAAGGCATGCCTTGGTTGTTGTAGATCCTCCGTCTACGCCTAAAATATAATGCCGTCCGTTTTGAACCTTACCAAAAGGTTTTTCAAAAAAACGAACCTTGTTTTCCCAATCGCGCAAAGCAGAAAGCGTACCAAAACGTATATTGCTGCTTTTAAGAAATTTTTCTGCCGGCGGCAGAGCGCTTCCTGTTTTTCCTGCAAGGACTGCTGCTCCCAAAGCTTCGAATACTGCTGCCAATTCGGGAACAATGAATTCAATATCAGGAGCCAATTCTCGAATAAAGGAGAGTATGTGGCGGTTTAGGGTAATGCCTCCGGTCAGAACTACACGTCCCGAATTTACTTTGGCGCGCTTAAGGAAGTCGATAACTTTAACGGCCATTACGCTGGAAAGAGAAAGAACAATGTCGTCTTTGGAAGCTTCACGCTTGTTCAGCCTATGAGTACAATCGCTTTTCATAAATACTGAGCAGCGGGTAGAAAGTGAATGAACTGTCGCAGTGCTGGAAATTCTGTCTATATCTGACAATGTCATGTCCATACGGGCAAGCTGTTGTTTTAAAAATTCTCCGGTTCCGCTTGCACATTTGTTGCCGGAAAAATTATTGATTATCTTTCCATTTTCGTCCAGGCGATAAACAATAAGGTCCTCTCCGCCCATGGAGACGACTGCATCTGCTTTAAGGTTTAATGCCTGCAAGGCCGCTTCCACACAAAGCGGTTCCAGGGTTCCCGCCGCATCAAACATAAAACGGCCTTCATTTCCTGTTACCAATACAGGAATACCCGGCTTAATGTTTCCTTCGTCCAGAAGTTTCTTAACCGCCGCGGCAAAATCCCCTTCATGAGGCACCGAGGCGCTCCAGAGACAGGTGAACTCATTCTTTTCTGTTGAAATTAAAGCCATTTTTAGGCTGGTAGAACCAATATTGATACCAAGTGATTGCATTATATTGATAATACTGAATTAGACAAATGGGAACAATAGCAGTATAATAAGGCTGATGCGAATCAGTGATCTGTTGCAAGAAAAAGAAACGATTGTTTCTTTCGAAATTTTTCCGCCAAAAATCGGAGCGGAACTGGATCATGCCTTCGAAATTGCCGGAAAAGTTGCTGAATTAAAGCCTGCCTTTATCAGTGTTACATGCGGCGCAGGTGCAAGTACGGCAGATCGTACACAGGAGCTTGTACAACACATTGAAACCTCCGGGATTCCTTCGCTTGCCCATATTACATGTATAGCAGCGGCTAAAGAGGAAATATCGGCAATTTTGGACAGTTACGCGTCTAAAGGCATAGAAAATGTGCTTGCTCTGCGCGGCGATTTGCCAAAAGTCACACAGCAGACCGGACAGGGGCATTATATGCATGCAAGCGAACTGGTAGCTGCAATTAAAGCGCACGGCGGGTTTTGCATAGGCGGCGCTTGTTACCCGGAAGGACATGTAGAAAGCGTTAATCAGGACGAGGACATCGCCTATCTTAAACAAAAAGTCGATGCAGGCTGCGATTTTCTTACAACGCAGATGTTTTTTGACAACAACATTCTCTACAAATTTTTATATAAACTTTCGCAAAAAAGGATTAATGTACCGGTACTGGCGGGTATTATGCCGGTTACCAACAGTATTCAAATAAAGCGAATTGTAGAAATAAGCGGGACTGTCCTGCCTTCGAGGTTTCAGAACATCCTTGATAAATTCGGCAATAATCCAGCCGCAATGAAACAGGCAGGTATTGCGTATGCAACTGAACAAATCATCGATCTTATCGCAAACAATGTACGGGGAATTCATATTTATACGATGAATAAACCTGATGTCGCCGCCTGGATTATGCACAACCTGTCTCATATTATATAATGTAAAAATCCAATGAACGACTACAGCGTTATTTGCAGATACATGGGATACAATGGCCCAGCCGATACACAGTTGGAAACACTGATTGTTTCCTGTCTGGAAAAACTTGCATCTGTAAGTACGCCGCATTATGTTACAACGCAGTTGTCATGTAAAGTTGCAGGTAATTGTGTAACAATCGGCGAACTGGACATAGAAAGTTCCGGACTTGCCGTTCATTTATGCAATTGTACACAAGTGTATTTATTTGCAGCAACACTTGGAGCTGTTGTTGACAGGCTTATTTCGCAGCGTGTAAAAATTGACAGTACCGAAGGGCTGTGTATACAGGCATGTGCAGCAGCACAGATCGAAGATTACTGCAACAGTATTGAGCAGGAGATATCGCTTAGCATTAAAGATCAGGGATTGTATCTTCGTCCGCGCTTTTCTCCGGGGTACAGTAATTTTAATATTGCACATCAAACAGATATACTGCGTATATTGCAGGCCTATAAACGCATCGGATTAACCGAAACAAAAGCCCATATGCTGACTCCGCTTAAGTCCGTAACAGCTGTCATTGGTGTAAGCTCAGAAATGACAAAATGTACACTTAACAAGTGTGCGGATTGCACCACAACAGATTGTTCATATAAATTAAAATAGAGGTTTTTATTAATGATCAGAAATTTGCTTGGTAAACAACTGTTGTTTCTGGACGGTGCAATGGGTACACAACTGGAAGCTGCCGGCCTAAAAGCGGGCGATTCGCCGGATGTGTGGAACATCACCAATGCTGATCTTGTGCGGAATGTACATTTAAATTACCTTGCAGCAGGCAGCGATATTATAATAACAAACACATTTGGCTGCACCGCCAACAAATTGGCCCATACCGGTTACACGGTAGAACAAATTGTACCAAATGCTGTTGCGAACGCCAAAATGGCAATTGAAGCATACTCTGCTTCTGCCGCGTTTACTGTATCCAAACCGCATTTTGTCGCGCTCGACATTGGTCCAACAGGCAAACTGCTTAAGCCGTTGGGTGATCTGCATTTTGAAGAAGCATACGAACTGTTTCGCACAACGGTTATTGCAGGTGCAAAGGCCGGCGCAGACCTTATCCTGATAGAGACATTTTCTGATGCGTATGAACTTAAAGCGGCTGTACTGGCTGCAAAGGAAAACAGCAACTTGCCGGTTATCGGATCGGTAACGCTGGACAAAAACGGAAAAATGCTGACAGGCGGCGGTGTAGATGTTGTCGTTGCACTGCTGGAAGGCCTGCGCGTTGATGCAATCGGAATTAATTGCGGATTTGGACCTGAACAGTTGGCACCATACGTAACACAGGCGCTGAACGTCAGTTCAACACCCATTCTGTTAATGCCAAACGCCGGGTTACCGGATTATACCGAAGGTGTTCCGCAATACAATGTTAATCCCGAAACTTTTGCGCAGCTGATGCAACAAAATGCAGAAAACGGCGTTTGGCTTCTGGGCGGATGCTGCGGTACAACGCCGGTACACATCGGGGCGCTTGTAAAAAACTGCAATAAAATTAAGCCACCGGAAGTTACATGCAAAAATCTTACTGTTACATCTTCTTACAGCAAAACAATTACATTTGGCGTAAAACCTGTTATTATCGGTGAACGGATCAACCCAACAGGGAAACCGCAGCTTAAACGGGCGCTTAAAGACGGGGATTACGATTTTCTGCTGCGGGAAGCCATAACACAAATTGATCAAGGCGCCGATGTGCTTGACGTTAACGCAGGCATTCCGGAAATTGACGAAGCAGCAGTGCTGGAATCGCTCGTGGAACAGCTGCAAACCATTACCGATGCGCCGCTGCAGCTTGATACGGCAAATATCGGCGCAATGGCCCGGGCAATGCGGATATACAATGGGAAGCCTGTTGTCAATTCTGTAAACGGAAAAGAAAAAGTGATGGATGCTGTTTTTCCGTTGGTACAGCAGTACGGCGGTGTTGTAGTTGCATTGACTCTGGACGAAAACGGCATACCCGAAACAGTACGCGGCCGCATTGATATTGCAAAAAAAATGTTAGAACACGCAAAAAAATACAACATTGGCAAAGAAGCGTTTTTGTTTGACCCGTTAACAATGGCAGTAAGCGCAGGGCAGGACAGCGCTCGCATAACATTGGAATGTGTACGATTGCTTAAGGAAGAATTGGGTGTTAAAACATCGCTTGGCGTATCCAATATTTCGTTTGGACTGCCCAACCGTAACATTCTTAACTCTGCGTTTTTTTCACTTGCACTTGACGTCGGACTCAATGCCGCCATCCTTAACCCAAATGTCCGCTCAATGCACCAGGCAATCGAAGCTTATACAAAAGGAGAATCCGCTCCGCAAAACGCAGCTACAGATGCGCTGCTTGGTAAAGATAACCAATTTTTGCACTATATCGAAACCTACGGCGGACAACAAGCTAACGACGCGGTAAAAACAAAAGATTCAGATGACATGGCGCTGAATGAAGCAATACTAAAAGGGTTTAAACAGCAAGCTGTACATTGCGTACAACGCAGTTTAGAGCATAATGAACCGCTTGACATAATCGAGCATGAACTCATTCCCGCACTCAATACAGCAGGTCAGTGTTTTGAACGGGGAACAATGTATTTACCGCAGCTTTTAATGTGCGCCGAAGCCGCAAAAAGCGCCTTCACGGTTATCCGTACCGCTATGGGCGACAGAGCAAACGATACTATTGGCACAATTGTTATAGCAACTGTAGAGGGTGATGTACACGACATCGGTAAAAATATTGTACGGTCGCTGCTCGAAAACTACCGGTTTAATGTTGTTGATCTCGGTAAGGATGTACCGGCGCATTGTGTTGTTGAAGCGGTACAAAAACATAATTCTAAATTAGTCGGGTTATCGGCTCTTATGACAACCACAGTTGTCAGTATGGAAAAAACAATATCTGCGCTCAGCAAATCTGCGCCGGATTGTAAAATAATCTGCGGCGGCGCTGTTTTGACAAAAGAATATGCCGAACGAATCGGCGCACATTGCTATGCAAAAGACGCCATGGCTGGCGTAAGATATGCCCAGCAAGTTTTTGGTGTAGTATAGTACAATATAACTGCACCCTATGAGTTATGTAATTTAGGAGGAAAGTTATGGGTAAATACATACTTGCCCTGGATCAGGGTACAACCAGTTCACGTGCAATTCTTTTTGATCGGGATCAGAATATAGTCGGTGTTGAACAAAAGGAGTTTACCCAATTCTATCCGAAAGAAGGATGGGTGGAACATGACCCAATGGAAATTTATTCTTCCCAATATGCGGTAATGATGGAGCTTCTGACCAAGCAGGATATTTCTCCGCTCGACATTGCAGCCATTGGCATTACCAATCAACGGGAAACCACCGTGGTCTGGGATAAAAACACCGGCAGACCTGTATACAACGCCATTGTTTGGCAGTGCAGAAGAACTTCCGGGATTGTAGATGATCTTGTAAAGAAAGATAATTTGGGAGTTCACATTAAAAAAACCACAGGTCTTGTTCCGGATGCGTATTTTTCGGGAACCAAAATAAAATGGATTTTGGATCATATTGAGAATGGCCGGGAGTTGGCCCTCAAAGGAGAACTGCTTTTTGGTACTGTCGATACATGGCTAATCTGGAAGCTTACCGGCGGTGCAGTACACGCAACGGATTTTACCAATGCCAGCCGTACCATGATTTACGACATTCACAAACTCAATTGGGACGAAAAACTCCTTACTGCCCTTGATATACCAAAGGAGATGCTTCCTTCTGTTTTTCCTTCGGGTCATATTTACGGCACAACCAATATCCAGGGAGTTGAGGTTCCCATTGCCGGAGTTGCAGGGGATCAACAAGCCGCACTTTTTGGTCAATGCTGTTTTAACAAAGGTGATACCAAGAATACCTACGGAACGGGATGTTTCCTTTTGATGAACACAGGCAACGAAGCGTGTGAAAGCCAAAACGGACTGCTAACAACAATCGCCGCTGGTATGGATAACAAAGTCCAGTATGCCCTGGAAGGAAGTGTCTTTGTGGGCGGCGCTGTAATTCAGTGGCTGAGGGACGAAATGCGTTTTCTTGCAGAAAGCGCCGACTCGGAATACTATGCCGGCAAAGTCGAAGACACAGGCGGGGTATATCTTGTTCCTGCTTTTACCGGTCTTGGCGCTCCCTATTGGGATATGTATGCCAGAGGCTGCATTGTCGGCATTACCCGCGGAACAAAACGTCATCACATTATCCGCGCTGCCGAAGAAGCTATTGCCTACCAAAGCATGGACCTGGTCCGGGCTATGGAAAAAGACACGGGAAGCAGACTTTCGGAACTTAAAGTAGACGGCGGCGCAAGCAGGGATAAATTCCTTATGCAGTTTCAGGCAGATGTTATGGACACCGCCATACGCCGTCCCGTAGTCCGCGAAACTACAGCTCTGGGCGCCGCATATCTTGCAGGCATCGCTGCCGGTTTCTGGAAAGACCTGGATGAAGTCCGTACCAAATGGCAATGCGACATGACCTTTACTCCGCACATGGATACAGAACGGCGGAAAGAACTTGTTACCGGCTGGCACAAGGCAGTAGGCCGCAGCCAGGATTGGGCGCGGTAAAGCATTTTCGCACTCAGGGGCAAACTGCTATTATGGTGAACATGGAGCTTACCATTCTTTAGGTTTACCGTTTGGAGGGGTAATGTAGAAATTTTCCCCTGAATATTCAATGAAATAAAGACCTTGATTTAACGCATACGCTCTTACTTCGTCAGTTACTACAATGCCGGCAACCGCCCCTAAGAATATACGTTTGTCGCCGCGCAAATCTGCATATTTACGCATTTTTTCAAGCTTCTCTATATTTTTATTTACACGTTCGTCGGTAAGTTTTGTTTTTACTTCAAGCAGCATGGCCTTATCGCCGTTTTCCAGCAAAATGTCAACTTCAAAAGAGATATTATTAACCCTGTCATTAATCCTGACATTCGGATTTGCTCGGGGAAAAATAAATCCAAACTCTTCAAATTTCTCACAGATTTTTGGTGCGATCATTGCTTCGGTAACATCGCCAAAAAGATTGGTTAATGCCCCAAGTCTTTTATTGAACTCTAATGCGTCTTTTTCCTGTCGTTCCCTTGTTTTCTTTAGGCCTTCGAATACTTCTTTTACAATCTGAGCTGTTTCTTTTTGCTGCTGGGTAAGCTGTTCGGCATTTTCCCTTAAAATCTGCTTAGTTTCCTGTAACCCAGCCCAGACGCTCTCGAAAGTGGGGGGATTTGCTGTTTGTACTTCTTCCACGCTATTATGCTATCATAAAATGTGAAAAAAAGTCAGAAATTCAGCTTGAATATGACTTTTGTCATTGGAAATAGCTGTACTGAACACATCAAGCTTTCCTGCACAATATAAAGCAAAGGGGTGGGCGCAAGCCCTGGAAAAACCCGTGTAGAGTCCGCCAAAAAAGCTCCTGACCACTACAACATAATATGAGCTTGTAAAAATCTGTTGTGTTTATGTGGTCAGGCTTATTTCTGATAAATATTTCTCTTACTCGCTGATCTATTCTGGCGGGGAATTCCACATGGTTTTGCCAGGGACTTGTGTCCACCCCTTTCTAAAAATATTGCACAACACATATCCACTAGTCTGGCCATTTACCTTATATATTGACGCTTGCCGTTCTAGGTATACGAAGTTTTGCGGTTGCGGATAAGGGATTGCGGAGCAAGACCAGCAACTGCAAAATGTGGCTGAAAGGAGGCATGGGAACGAAGCGAAGCGTAGTGACCTAGCTGACTGGAAGCTTGGAACCACTGAACAGGCGGCGTACGTTTACAGTCCTGTTGAAGTTGCAGAAAAAGCCCATTTCATTTGTCTATTATTCCTTTAACATATTATCTTCTAATATCCACTAGCTGACTGGAAGCTTGGAACCACTGAACAGGCGGCGTACGTTTACAGTCCTGTTGAAGTTGCAGAAAAAGCCCATTTCATTTGTCTATTATTCCTTTAACATATTATCTTCTAATATCCATTCGTTTTATTTTTCCAAATCAACCATGCTGCTGCAGTTTATCTTTTAACAGCCTGGTCAGTTGCCTGTTTTACGGTCTTTTTTTCCTCTATGCTACCTTCCTTTTCCTCTTTTCCGCCATATTACATTTCCCTATGTTGTGTACCACACAATATAACTGCCATTGTACTTTCACTTTCTTCTGCCCACGTAATGTAAAACGTGTTATCCCCTTGCAATACGTTATGTCCGCAAATACCGGCTCTACTATCTGCATCCGTCTCGAATATATCTTCCGGTATTTAGCCTTGTCTATCTTCTCACGCATCTTTTGTGCAAGGTTTTCTTTATATTTCGATATCGGGACATATAATGTCCGTTGCTTCCTCTGTTTATTGTTTGAATATATGCATCGGTCAGCGTACGTGCAGCCTTTGCAGTCTCCCGAATTGCTCTGATATTTATGACCTTCATTCCGGTTCAGTTTCGTTTTCCCCCGGTATGTCAGTTTCTTTCCATTAGGGCATACATAATAATTCCCACGCTTCACATATTTAAAATACCGGACATCAAGACGCTCTTTCCCTTCCCGCCGTTCCCCCGCTTTTAGTTTGTCGTCCCGGTTCCGGTATTGCTCGTCAGGTATTATTGCTTCTATCTTTTTCTTCTTCGCTGCCTGTAAATTATCCTCGGAAAAATACGCGGTATCTCCCAGCATAACCGCACCTTGCAATGGTTTTTTCTTCCCTTGTACCCTTCGCATATTCCGCTCGGTCGCTTCCAGCATCTCAGGAAAAAATTGCCCTTCCGATACGCTTCCATACGCATTTGCCGCTACAATCACCTGGTTTTTACTATCACTTACCGCTATCCCGTTATATCCCTGGATCATTCCATGAGGTCCTTTGATCTTCCCGCTTTCGTTATCCGTTATATTCGATTTGATTATGTCTCCTCCTGCCCCCCGCCGCTCCTCATGCGTTCCAAGAAACTCAAGTATCTTTTCAGCATCCTTTTCCAGCCGTTCCAGTCTTTTCTGTTCATCTTCTTTTGTTTCTTTCCCCAACCGGTCGTTCTGCCGGTGTTTCTCAAGGAGCTGTTTAACTACCTTCTGTATCTTTTCATATTTCTCCTGCAACTCCTTCTTCGTCCCGCTCCATTCTTTCGAAGCGTTCGACGGCAGGCGGCATCCGTCTATTGCAAACATTTTGCCTCCAATTAGCCCCATCGATCCGCACACCAGCAGCACTTCGCTGAATAGTTTTTCTATTTCTCTGCTCATCCCGCTGACAAAGTTTGATATCGTCGTGTAATGCGGTTCTGTGTCTTCTGCCAGTGCCTTTGCCACCATGTTTTCTTCACACATTTTTGCTATCTTTCGTGAGCTTATAACTCCCTTTGAGTAGCAATACAGGATTATTTTAAGTATTATCCGTGGTTCTATCGCCGCAGCTCCGGTTAAATCGTTGATATACTTGCGGTCGAAGATCCTTAATTCAAGTTGTGTGTCGAATAACCGTTGTAAAGTATGTTCAAATGTCCCAGGAATGATTTGTTCTGACAATTTAACCGTTAAAAAGAACCCTTGCCCTTTTTCCGTTTCTCTATAACGTGCCATAATAGGTCATTTTACTTCTTTTGTGTTTAATTGTCGATCTATTTCTTGTTTGTTATGCGACATTAGGCTTTTTCTGCAACTTCGTTATGCGCAGTACATTTTGTTTTATATTCTCCTTGAAACTTTAATTACCAATAATCATAGCCCCTCGTTTGTTGTCATTATATAAAAATATATAAAAATAGACTATTGATTTTCTATTTTCTTGTTTTATTGAAAAATCTAATAAATATGTATTTCCTCTTTCAAATTGACAATTTAATCTTTCAGGAATTAATGTATAATAGTTATAATGAAGAAAACTAACAGAAAATGTATGTTCTCCTGAGGGTATTTTTATAACACGATGTTTGTCCTTATCAATTGTCCAATCAACTTCTTCATTATCTATCTTATGAACCTTAATGGCCCTATTTATTACTAATGAAACCAATTCTTCTTCATTTAAATTATTCGGATTATATAACCCTATATCAACTGGTTGAGAAGCACAAGAATTAAATAAAATCAATGTTCCTATAATAATAATTGATATTTTTGTATACATAAAATTACTCCAGATAATGTTTTTCAATAATATAATAAACAAAAATATATATAAAGTCAAACAATATTATTAAGATATTTCAAAATGTATTGCGCATAACGTTCCGGCTGTTTACGAGG
>Ga0082212_10012429_pt1 | contig 10728 bp, 9 predicted proteins | sample TergutNt197P3_FD_71548 | JGI IMG/M metagenome (GOLD analysis project Ga0082212, IMG submission 71548) | Neocapritermes taracua P3 segment gut microbial communities from Petit-Saut dam, French Guiana - Nt197 P3 | ecosystem: Host-associated > Arthropoda: Insects > Digestive system > Gut ...
ATAGCACCACCTCATATACGCTGGCGGGGAAGTCCTTTTGCGCGGCGGTCTGCTGCGGCAGATACCCGATTTCGCTGGCGCGCAGCCCATCGGCGAACTCCACCGAGCCGGCGGACGGTGATTTTAGCCGAAGCAAACCCTTCATGAGCGTGCTTTTGCCGGAGCCGTTTTCTCCAACCACGCAGAGGTAGTCGCCGGAATTGACGGTGAAGTTCAATCCGCTGACCACGGTATGCCCCTCATAGGCAAACGCCGCATCCTTGCAAGCGATCAGGCGCATCACCACAGCGCCTCCTTCAGCGCGTCCACGTTTCGCGTCATCAAATCCACGCAGGTGACACCCTGTTCAAAGTCGCTCACGGCGATGTTATGACAAGCGTGCAGCAACAGCTTCTTTGCGCCGGTGGCATCACAGATCGCGTCAGCCATCTTTTCGTTGGCGAGTTCGATATGGAACACCACGGGGATACCTTCCTCCCGCACCTTGTCGATGAGGAAGGCGACGGTTTTCACACTGGGTTCGGTCTCTGTGGAGCAGCCCGGGAAAGCCGCGTAATACGTTAGTCCGTAATCCGCCGCAAGGTAGCGGAAAGGAAAGCGATCGCCAAACACCAGCGTTTTGCGCACGGCGTGATCCACCACATCCTGATACGCGGTATCCAGTGTACGGAGCTTTCTCGCGTACATTGCGGCGTTATCGCGGTAGATGTCGGCACCCTCCGGATCAGCCTCGGCCAGCACCTCGGCAAGTTGGAGCACGATCTTTTGGGCGTTTCGCGGAGACGTCCACACGTGCTCGTCGTACTCGCGCTCATCCCCGTCGTGTTCATGCTCCTCCTCGGGATCGGCCTCCATCCCTTCGACGATTTCCTCTTCAAGCACGTGCACGCAATCCACGAGAGCAACACTGCGTACCGTCCCTTCCTCTATTGAGCCGAGCACTCGTTCCACCCATACGTCGGTCGTTCCGCCGATGTATAGAAACAGATCGCTGCTGCGGATTTTGATGATGGATTGGGGCGTCGGCTCGTAGGAATGGCTTTCCACGCCGGGCGAAAGCAGCATGGTCACCTCTGCCCGTTCACCAACGACGGCCCTTGCAAAATCATAAGCCGGAAATACCGTGGCAACAACGTTTAGCTTGCTCGCTTTGGCGCTTTCACCGAATGCCGCAATGGAAAACAAGCCGCCTGCCGTCAACTGCACGATGAGTAAGCCTGTTATTATTCTTTTTTTTCGCATATAGTCCCTCCAAAGATCATGCGCGTAATCATACAAATGGGCACGGAAAACGCGTGTTCCCATGCGGGACACAACGTTTCCATACATCAGAGGAACATTTCAATTATTCATACGCGTTTTAAGGGTCACGGGAGTATTCGCCCAACCCCTGTCAAGGGTTATATGCAGCATGTGCGCACGGATGAACATCAGCGAGGCAAAGATGACGATAACCGCCGCCAACCCCGATCGTTTACTAAGCGCAAGAGCTTCTGTGATCTGCACGCAGACCAGACAATCCGGCTCGTATCCACAATGGCACTGCGAGTGCACAAGCATCAGCATAACGGCCAGCATGACGCCCGCCAGGAAGAGGAGGCACAGCGCAGCAGCCAACCATTTCCGCAAACGGCGTTGGTCCATATGCCTCACCTCTTTCATGCCTTTTCCCTTATCTAAGTCTAGCACGCGGCGCTTTGCTCGTCAATGGCTCAACGTACCTGTAAAACATATGGAAAAGGGAAAGGCTCGAGGGCCAGAGGCCATAACCCCTGCGGAACCGCCGCCAGAAGCGCATGGCCGCGGGAGGTATGATCCCGCGCACCCCGGGAAATCGGCTCCGGAAATCCTTTATTCAAGGGCATCGCCAGAAACGAAACGTTGCAGATTATCATTGTCCCATTCGTTTGAATATGCGATCGCATAAATAAGTCAAATAGGGAGACGGGGTTTTCTTTTGACCAAAATCCCACCCCTTGCATTTTGTGTAGACAGCCTCCGGTATGAATAACCCATTTTGATCCTGCCTGCTTTTTAACATTGCGGCCATTTCCATCAAACGCGCGTCTGACTTGACGGATTGAATGCGGCTCAGAATATCTAAAACGCTCACCAAATCATACCACATGGCAGGGGCCTTCAGCTTTCTGAAATCGGTTCCCATGTAGAACATATAAGGATGACGTTTTAAGCTGCTTTCCCATAATGAAAGTAAACCCATCGCCGTATTTGCCACAATATCGGATTCGCTGTATTCGGGAATAGCGGATAGTAATTTTAGCATCATCAGCGAAGCATACGGGCATGGATCATCCTTTCGCCCGGGCCCTCTGAATTTTCCAAACTCCTGTGAAACGGCGCACGGAAAACCTGAATCTCGATAGAAACCCGCAAGATAATCCACGCCTTGCTTTATGTGTTTTTCATAGTCAACACTTGCTTGGAGCAAAACAAATAGCAATAGCGGCGCGTCACAGAGGCACCAGCCGAATATGTCCTCACCGCTTCCTCCAAAGTGCTTGGGGATGTTGGTTAAGGACTGGTATACGCCGTTATCATCTTTGTGTTCCATGATTCTGTCAATGGCTGTCTGAATCTCCGTAACATCCATACCAAATCCGATATCCAATAGGAATATGAGTTTATGTATGGGTAAATCCGGATTCTTATGATTGCTCACAAGAATAGAGTGATAATCGGCTACGTCGTTTAAGTACGCTCTGATTTTGGAGTCGGAAAGCGCTTGTTGCCGCAAGCCCGTCAAGTTTGCTTTGTTTTCTTTCAAACTGTTGATTCTTACAGCGTATTGCAGCCATGCTTCTCCGTTTTGCAAAATAAAACCTATGGCATCCATATGGACAGTTTACAACAGGACGCGTGTTACGTCAACGGGTTACATTGCGCTCAAACTTGAGGGGTATGCGAGGCGGCGCTTTTGAGCCTTGTCAGCCGCAAAAGCGTATGGCGGTGGGAACATGCGTATTGACATTCCGTAAAAACAGGAGAGAAAAACCAGCCGCCCCTTCCCAACGCCGGTATGTTATGGTATAGTTATATCGCAAACGTATGTTCACATTCGTCGGGAGGTGTTCCTCATGCCCACTCAGGAAAAGCACACTTTTGACCAGTTTCTCACGCGTGTAAGCCCGGACGACCTGCCTTTCGTGCTGGAGCTGCATAAAAGCCTCGACGAAAGAGGTTATCGGACCAAGGTGGTGCTGGCAAAAAACGGTTATGTGCTCTCCTACTTGCATCCGAAGACCAAGAAAACCCTGCTGAACTATGTGTTTCGTAAAAGCGGTATGCTTATGCGCCTTTATGGCGACCATTTTCATAACTACCTGGATCTGGTGCGGAACCTGCCTGAGCCGGTACTGGCGCAGATCGGCGCGCATACGGATTGTAAACGGCTGCTGGACCCCGGCGCCTGCAGTTCCCGCTGTTCCATGGGCTATGCCTTCACGGTGGGGGACACGCTGTATCGAAAATGCCGGTATAATTGCTTTTTACTTCCCGTAAACGGCGGCACCGCTCCCCATCTGCGCGCGTTGGCGGAACAGGAAGCGCGGGCCCGGGAGACGGCGTAAGGCGTGGCGCGCCGTAGGGGTGAAAAAGCGGCGGAGCAGGAAAAGTATTCTTACAAAATTAAAATCTGTTGACAATATGCTATTCGTATTATATTATACCAATAGAATATAATACGGAGTGGTTACTATGTCGTTGCCTTTCGGATTGTTGGGGCTTTTGAACTATCAAGACAGCACAGGTTACGCTCTTTCCAAAATGTTTGAGGATTCGCTCAACAACTTCTGGCACGCGCAGTCGGCCCAAATCTACCGCGAGCTTGACCGTATGGAGCAAAAGGGCTGGGTGATATCACGGAATATCGTGCAGAGCAAGCGACCCAACAAACGGCTTTACTCGATTACGGAGGAAGGGCGCGGCGCGCTGCGGCAATGGCTTTGCGAAAGCATGCCGGCGTTTGAACACCCCCATGAACCGCTTTTGATGCGTGTATTTTTCGGCGCAAGCGCCCCGAAAGCCACGCTTGCGCTCCTCAATGCCTGCCGCGACATGTGCCTTGGGGCTTTGGAAACATATATTCAGCGCATACAAACAAATATCGACCGCTACGCGGCCGGCATCCCGGACGGTGAAGAGAGCCGTTTGTATTGGCAAATGACCTTGGACTTTGGCGTCATGCAAATGCAGGCAGTAGCGCAATGGGCGCAGATGTGTATTGATAAGCTGGAAAGGGAGATGGAGCCGTGAGAATATTATTATTATGCGACCGGGAAAGCGCGTACGGCAGCAACCTGCGGGACGTTTTGCGGAACCGGCTGGAAGACGCGGGACATGACGTGACAGCCGTGACGCTAAACCGCGAGAATGTAAAACCCTGCCTCGGGTGCTTCGGGTGCTGGACGAAAACGCCCGGCCGGTGCGCGATCACCGGCGACGATGCAAACAACATCGCTGAAAAGCAAATACGCTCGGACGCCGTGGTACTGCTAACCAGGATCACATACGGCGGCTTCTCGGCCGACCTCAAATCATTTCTCGATCGATCCATCCAAAACATAGCGTCCGACTTTGAGGTCTATCAAGGCGAAATGCGCCATAAAATGCGCTACGAGCGCTTTCCGATCTGGGTCGCGGCGGGTTACGGCGATGTGAGCGAAGAAGAACGGCAGGCCTTTGTTCATTTGGCGCGGCGCAACGCCTTGAATATGCGGCCTGCACATTCTTTGGCGCTGACGATGGACGGCGTCGGCGCGATTGAAAAAACGACGCATTCCATTCTGGCGTTTTTGGAGGCGGGCGTATGAAAGTTACGGCAATCAACGGCAGCCCAAAAGCAGAGGGTTCCATATCCGGGCTGATCATCAAGCACACGGAACAGATACTCGGCGAAAAAATGCAACTATACCACGCCTTGCGCCTCGTACAGGGCAAGACGGCGCATGAAACGGTAGAGGCGATTTTGGATGCGGATGTTTTGCTGGTCGTTTTCCCATTGTATGTGGACTCCCTGCCCGCGCCCCTTACCGAGCTGCTGACGCGGCTTGAAGATGCAGCGCGCTGTGTTTCCGTAAATACCCGCGTTTTTGCCATCGCCAACTGCGGCCTGTATGAACCGGAACATACTGCTTTGGCGCTGGATATGGTCAGGTTCTTTGCGGAGCGTTCCGGCTTTGAATGGGGATGCGGGTTGGGTATCGGGCGCGGAGGCATGCTTGCATCAATGGGAAAGAATTGGAGCGGCGGGCCTGTGAGCGGTGTGTACGCGGCGCTTTGCAATATGGCGGACGCCATGCGTGACGGGAGGCGCGAGAAAAATGGGTTTGCCGCGCCCAAATTTCCGCGCTTTCTCTATATCGCCGCCGCGAATATGGGTTGGCGCACGCAGGCAAGGCAGAACGGCGTTCGGAAAAGATTGAAGGCTCAACCGTACGCAAAAGGAAGCGGATGATCAGGCGCCTCAGCCCTTCAGCGCCTCCGGGTTCAGGCACAGAAGATCCTTCACCACAAACAGGCCGTCCTTGCGGATGAGCTCGCCGTCGAAGTACATCTCGCCGCCGCCGTACGCCGGGGTCTGGATGCAGATCAGATCCCAGTGGACGGCGCTCTTGTTGCCGTTGTCGCACTCGTCATAGCAGGCGCCGGGGGTAAAGTGGAAGGAACCCGCGATTTTTTCATCAAAGAGAGTGTCTTTGATGGCCTTTGTGACATAGGGATTCAAGCCGATGGCGAACTCGCCCACGTAGCGGGCCCCGGGGTCCGTGTCCAGGATGGCGTTGGTGCCGGCGCTGTCGCTGCTTTCCGCTTTTACAATCCTGCCGCTTTCAAAGGTGAGTCGGGTATCGTGATACACGCGTCCGTCATAGAGGCTGGGGGCGTTGAAGCGGATCACGCCGTTCACACTGTCCTTCACAGGGGCGGAAAACACCTCCCCATCCGGGATATTTACCTTGCCGTCACACTTGACGGCAGGCATGCCCTTGATGGAAAAAGTCAGCTTCGTGCCCGGGCCCGTGATGCGCACCTGGTCCGCGCGGGCCATACGGGCCGTCAGGGCGTCCATGGCCCGGCTCATTCCGGCGTAATCCAGTGTGCATACGTCAAAGTAGTGATCCTCGAAGGCTTCTATGCTTGTTTCCGCCAGTTGGGCCATGGAGGGCGTGGGATAGCGCAGCACCACCCAGCGGGTCTTGGGCACGCGGATCTCGCCGTGCACGGGCTTGTTATAGTGCAGCATGTACAGGCTCATTTGATCCCGCGGCACGTCGGCGGTTTCATAGCTGTTGCTGCCGCCGCGGATGCCGATGTACGCGTCCGCCTGGCTCATGCGTTCGCCGTCCAGCCGGGCCTCGCGGTCCCATTTTTCGGCTGTGCCCCCCAGTAGCAGCGCCCGCTGTACGGCGCTTTCCCGCAGAATCACCATGGGATCCGCGCCCACATGGTAGGCTTCCTCCACCAGCATTGCGACGAACTCGGTTTCCACGCCGAAGTTTTCAATCAGCACCCGCTGACCGGCTTTCAGTTCGCAGGAGTATTGGATCAGTTGTCTTGCCAGCTTTTGCTGTCTGGGGTCCTTCATCGTCTGTCTTCCTCCCATGTTTTTCAATGATGCGCCAATACAGCCTGGTCACAGGCTGCTCCACGCCAAAGGTGACCGCCATGGCCGCCAGAATCGCTATGCTGAAGCACGCCGCGGTATATGCCTGCTGCATGGGCAGGCTGCCGTGCAGGGTGTCCGGAAACCAATCCCCGGCGATCAGGGCCGCCAGGGGCTGGTGCCAGATGTAAAGATTAAAGGAAATCGCAGCCAGAAAGCGCATCAGCCGATTGTCCAACAGCTTTTGCAGGAACCGTGGCATCAGGGCGGCGCCCAGCATGGCCGAGAGCAGGGACAGGGCGAACGGAAAGCGTACACGAAGTTGAGATAGGCGCAGGGCTTCAATGCCCTCACGGCTGTTGTGAGTCTGGATTCGCAGTACCGCGCAAGCAGCCGCGCAACCTGCCGCGAAGACGGCCAGCGCCGCCCACGCCCTCCCACGGCGCCGGGTTTCCGGACGGTTTTTAGACGGGTCACAAGCGCGAACATATAGGATGGCGCCCAGCATGCCCAGGGCATACACATCCAAAAAGGCGGGCATCTGGTTCACCAGGATGGCCAGGGATGGGAGGCCGGCTGAACCGGCGCCAGCGCCGTAATAGAGCAGCGCCCGGAACCCCAGGCCCGTCGCCCCCATGGCGGAGAGGGTCCATACGGGCTTTTTTTGAGCGGCTTTGGCCAAAAACGGGAAGATCAAGTAGTATTGCATTTCCACGGCCACGGTCCATAGGGCTCCGTTCAGCGGCGTGTGCAGATAGGTTTCCGTCCAAAAAGTGAAAGTAAACGTCAGGTGGGTAACGATATCCTTGGCCGCTGCGGCGCCGTCCCGGTAGGCGCCCCTGGGCAGCGCCGCTAAAAAGAGCAGCGCCAGCACCGAGAGCAGGTAGGATGGCAGGATGCGGATCAGCCGGTTTCCATAATACCGGGGAAGGCTTGGTATGGGCGTTCCCATAGCGCTACGCCGGGCATAGGGCAGGTATAACAGAAAGCCGCTGAGCAGAAGCATACCGTCCACAAACAGATAACCGGAACGGGTGATGGAATCCAGGTCCAACGGTATGCCTAAAACCGTAAAACGCTGCGGAAGCCAGCCCAGCTGCCAGATGTGGTAATTGCAGATGAGGAGCGCCATCAGGGCTCGAAACCCATACAACACCCCAATGGGGCGGGCCGTGGGTACTGCCCGCTCGCCGGCGGCGGGCTCCGGGCTCATGGCTCGTCCTCCTGTACGAGCATGCTGTTTGCGCCGTCTTCCGCGGGTGGAAGCGGCTGCTGCGGCGTTCCGGCAGTAGCCGCCCCGGATGAATCCGGCGCATCGGGCCCGGGGTTAACCCGGGTGTACTTGTTTACCCCGTTTGAGGATATCTCACGCAAGGTCATCGCTTCCTTGGAAATGTTGGTGAGCTTGTGGGTCAGGGTCATGGCCTCCCGGCCGGAGCCCGTCCACACGGAATAATTGTCCACGGAAAAGGCCAGTTCCTGGCCGTCGAGAGCGCAGGTTCCGTCTGTGCGGAACAAGGCTGTTTTTCCCGATGCGGATATCCATTCCCCCAAAATCAGGTAGGCCCGGCGTTCCAGCTTTTTGTCCGCCACATCCCGATATGCGGGAATCCGTTCGTAGTAAGGCAGCGCCTCATAGGGCTTTCCCTCCCGGTACAGCTGTTCCGCATAGGCGTAGCAAGCCTGGTTGTATATATTCTTTAAATCGTTGTAGGGGACCGGTATATCTTGAAGTTCAAGCCCGTCCAGGACCAGAAGAACAGCCGGATAATCCTTGGCGGCAAAGGCATCCCGGGCGGATTCAGCCACCGTGCCCACATACTGCCGGTAACATTCCTCCGTTTGGGCCGCTGCGTCCCGGTACGCCCCCAGAGCGGAGAATACCCTGGCCGACTGCGCCAGATTTCCGTCCCTCTTCAGCTGCTGGCCCAACTGGTACCGGCAGTCCAGGTAGCTTTCCCTGGCGTCGCCCTCGTTTCCCAAGGCAAGGTAAAGCTCGCCGGCTCCCGCCAGATCACCCTGTTCCTTTCTTCTCAAGGCTTCCGCGAAAGTGACCTCCGTTAATTGAGCCCGGGCTTCGCTGTTCTGAGGCAGAGTTGCCAGCAGTACCGCCGCGTTTTGGTAGTCTCCGTCCTCTTTTTGCCGCATGGCCAGTTCAAAGGTGGCAGCCTGCAGCAACTCCTGCGCGTCCTTGTACTTGCCCAAGCCGGAGAAACCCTCCGCGGCCGCGGCATACTCCCCGGCGGCGAGGGCGCTCTGCGCCTGACTGTAGCGGCATTGTTTCAGCTTTTCGTCGCTGTCCGCGTAGCTGCCCAGAACCTCGAAAAGAGATGCGGCCCGGGCATAATCCTCTTCCGCCATCAGCATGCCGGCCCATTGATAGCGGGTCTGATTCAACAGCCTCGCCCCGTCCTGAAAGCCCTGCAGTTTTTCCAGCAAGGACACGGCTTCCGCCAGGTTGCCATCCTTCGCTTCTTGTTGGGCCAGCCGGTATTCACATTCCTGAGTCCGCGAGTATGAGTCCCGGTACAGCGGGATGGAGGCGAACAGGGCCGCCGCCGCCGCCGGATCCCCGGTCAGCAGGGCAAACTCCCCCTGCCGGTATACGCATTCCCAGCCCAGGCTCTCGCTGTCCAAATACGGGACGATCAGGCTAAAAAGCTCCGCCGCCTTCGCGTAGTCACGCGTCCGCAGCCGCTGGGAAGCGGCCTGATACAGGATGTCGTTGGCCTTCAAAGCCGCGTCCCGGGTATCCCCCGCCCGCTGGTACAAAAGCCCCGCTTCTTCCAGTTTTCCCTCTGCGAGGTGCGTTTCCGCCAGGGTATAGCAGGACTCCCGAAGCCGCCGGGGCGCGTCCTCGTACTCATCCAAAGCTTCGTAATGCAGGATGGCTTGGGCGTAATCGCCGCTTTCTTCGGCGTCACGGCCGCGGCTGTACTGGCAGGCGAGGGCCTTTTCAGCCGCGTCCCTGTACTTGCCCAGACCCTCAAAAAGAACCTGGGCGGCGGTATAGCCATCCTCCTCCATCAAGCGCGCCGCCTGCCGGTAGGTGACTTCCTGCAGCTTTTCCGCGCTGTCCCCGTATTCTCCAAGTTCTTGAAAATGCGTCGCGGCGGAATCATACGCGCCCTCCGCCAAAGCCGCCTCGCCCATCCGATAGATGGCTTGCCGGTTTTGGCTGTGGCTGTCCTCATAGTCATCCAGCGCCAGGAAGGCGTCCGCCGCCCTTTGAAGGCTGGCGGTATCGCCTGCGTCCAGCCAGGCCTGGGCTTCCAGGTAATCACTCCGCAGCCTCAGGCCGGCCGCGTCCCCATAGCCGACCATCGCGGCGAACGCTTCCCGGGCCTCGCTGTACCTGCCATCGGCCAGCAGCCCCTCCGCGTAGCGGTAGCGCTGGGCCGGAATCATCCATAGGAGGGTTGTTACCGCGATCGCCGCCAGTACGACGATCCCCGCCGCCGCCCACAGCAGCCTCCTGCGCCGTAGCTTTTGCTGCCTGGTGGCCTTTTCCCGCGCCTCCGTCAGCTTGCCCGCGTCCTCCCGGGCTTTCTGGGCGATGACGGACAGCTTTTGTTCATGCACGGCGATGTACTGGTCTACCTGCTGCTGCCGATAGTTGGTGAAAACCGCCTTTGCCCACCGGCCGCAGCGGCAGCAGCGGCGGCTGTTCCTGGCGTTCGGCCTGCCGCAGACGCAAAGCCACACATGATCCTGTTCCTGGGGATAGCCCACCGCGTCCTGCCCGGCGATAAAGCGGAGTTGATCCAGCCTGCGCCCCGCCGCCAGAGCGTTGGGCCGGTATTCGTAGAGGGGCTGGCTCCCGCGCCGCCAGATGGTGGCATCGTCAAACCAAACCTTTTCTACCACCAGTTCCACGTTGGCTACATCCTGCCACTGGCTGGGCAGCAGCGTGATGCTGAACCGTTCGCCCGCGGCCGCGGCCAGGCCCTGCACCCGCTCGTTTTGCTGGAACAGCAGTTTGTCCTCCCGGTCGTGACAGACCAAGGTCACCTGTATGGAGATGGCCACCTTATCGCTTACGTTGTTCAGAACAAACGTACATTCCTGTTCATCCTGTTTGGGCGTGGAATATTGCCACAGTTCCACCG
>Ga0082212_10012430_pt1 | contig 10728 bp, 10 predicted proteins | sample TergutNt197P3_FD_71548 | JGI IMG/M metagenome (GOLD analysis project Ga0082212, IMG submission 71548) | Neocapritermes taracua P3 segment gut microbial communities from Petit-Saut dam, French Guiana - Nt197 P3 | ecosystem: Host-associated > Arthropoda: Insects > Digestive system > Gut ...
TTCAACGACCAGGTGAATAATCACTATCTCAGAATATTCGGCTCGGCCATCATGATGTCCCTTATCACCGGGGGCATGAGCTATGCCATTGACCAGGCCAGCGACTCCAATAACGGCGGCCAAACTTCCACCACCATGCAAGATGAGATGATTTCAGCCCTGGCCGCCCAACTCGGCCAGACGACCCTTCAGTTGCTCCAAAAAAACCTGAACATCAAGCCCACCTTGGAAATCAGGCCGGGCTACCAGTTCAACGTCATCATCACCAAGGATATGGTCTTTAGAGGGCCTTATGCTGCGGCGTATTGAGGGGACAGAAACATTCCGGGGGCTCGAAAGCCCCCGGAAAAAAAGCGAACACTGTTCGTCTCAATCTTTATTTATTGAGGATAGCTATTCCATCAAATCCTTGAAAGGCGTTCCAAGTATCTGCCCAAGTTTTATGGACATATCCACACTTGGTTTAAGCTTGCCAGTTTCCAATTGGGAAACAGCGTTTTGGCTGGCGTTAAGTTTTTCAGCCAAAGACTTTTGGCTCAATCCGGCCTTGATTCTCAGGTCACGGATAAGGGCGGCTTGGGGGGACGCTTTGGGGGCGGCGGTTCGCCGGACTTGGGCCGGTTTAGTTTTGGGTTTGGTGGCCGGTTTAGCTTTTGGTTTTGCCGCAGGTTTAGCTTTTGGCTTAGGGCCAGGTTTGGCCTTGATTTTTGGGCCTGGTTTCGCCCTATCGGGTTTGGCCGCTGGTTTCGTTTTTGGCTTGGGTCCAGGTTTGGCCTTGGGTTTCGGGCCGGGTTTGGCCTTGGTTGCCCGGGCGGCTTTAGGCTCTGGAGGAGTTTTTGATTTGTCGGCCTTTTCAGGTTTAAGTCCGGCCAAATCCAAAACAGCGGTCAAGGCTTCCTTCACTAGGGGAAGTTGTTTCCGAGGCACTTTCAAATTGAGGTTGAGTTCTACGATGCGGGAGGCGGTTGGTTTCTTTGAGCGGGTCTGCAAGGTGGCCCTCCTTTGTTCGGAGTATTTACAAGGTCGGTTCGACAAATTCGCTGAATCGCATATTACCCCTCTTTTTCCTAAAAGTAAAGAAGGGCAGGTTTACCAATGTCTAATCAATATGGCCATTTAAGAGGCAAGAAGAAAGAGGAGGACCGCACCTGGCGGTTGGTGGTGGCCGGTTTATTCTCCTTTTGGAGTTTGAGCGTCTTCTGCTGGAATGCCATGCGTATCGGCTATCTCTTGGACCACCACCCTGGCCTGGGAAAGCCTTTACTCCATGCCTTCGGCCTCATTTGGTATGGCCCTTGGAAAATATTGACCTGGGGAGAACTGTTTAAGGAACACGGTGTCGTCACCCGACTAATCGACCTGAGTTATTTGTTGGGGATATGGCTGCCGGTGTTCGCCTTCCTGGTCTATTGGCGCGTCCGGTGCGGCCTTAAAGGTCGAGAAGACCTTCACGGCTCGGCCCGATGGGCCAAGTTTAAGGATATTCAGAGCATGGGCTACCTCAACAACGAGGGAGTCTATGTGGGCGGCTGGTGGGACGAAGCCAAAAATATCCATTACTATCTCCGGCACAATGGGCCGGAACATCTTTTGTGTTTCGCTCCGACCCGTTCCGGCAAGGGTGTGGGCTTGATTTTGCCGACTCTCTTAGCCTGGGAACATTCTTCGGTGGTTTTGGATATTAAGGGCGAGAACTTCGCTTTGACCTCCGGCTATTTGGCCGGCAGGGGCCACCAGACCCTGCGTTTTGACCCCTCGGACGCCGAGGGAACCTCGGCGGCTTTCAATCCCCTGGCCGAGATACGCCTTGATACCCCTTTGGCTATTCCTGACGTTCAACAATTAGCCAGCATGGTCATGGACCCCCAGGGGAAAGGGTTGGATGACTATTGGAGCAAGGCCGCTTTCAGCTTTTTCGGCGGAGCCGTCCTTCATTGCCTGATAAAAACTTTGGCCGATAAAGGCCGCCCGGCCAGCCTATACGATGTGGCCGTTATGTTGGAAGACCCCAACCGGCCGGTGAAGGATGTTTTCAAGGAAATGCAGGAAACGAAACATGCGGAACTGATGGTAAAGCTGTTCCCGGCCCTGGCGGAAAACGCCAATCCCTATGGCGAGGCTGCTCACGTTTTTGTGGCTTCGGCCGCCCAAGGCATGTTGTCCAAGGCTGAACAGGAACTGAGCGGGGTGGTCAACACGGCCACGGCCAATCTGGCCCTCTATAAAGACCCCATTGTAGCCAAAAATATTTCCCGGTGCGATTTCAGGCTCAACGACCTGATGAATCACGATGTTCCGGTCAACCTCTACTTGGTCATATCTCCGGCCGACATTGACCGTCTGCGGCCGTTGCTCCGAATTTTCGTGGCCCAGATGCTTGGCCGGCTGACGGAAAAAATGGAATTTGCGGATGGGGCCAGCCGGGCCGGTTATAAGCACCGGATGCTCCTGATGTTGGACGAGTTTACCTCCCTTGGCAAATTGGCGATTGTCGAAAGAGGCATCGCCTATATGGCAGGCTATGGGGTCAAGGGCTATTTCATAGTCCAAGACACTAAGCAGTTGAACCAGGCTTACGGCCAAGACAACGCCCTCATGGCCAACTGCCATATCCGTATCGCCTATGCCCCGAACTTGCCTGAAACGGCCGAGTATCTTTCCAAGATGGCCGGCACGACCACGGTGGTGGATAAAAAGGTTTCCATCTCCGGGTTGGGCGGGAAAGGCGGGGCCTCCCGGTCCTTGAACATGGCCGAAACTTCCCGGCCCCTTTTGACCCCGGACGAGTGTATGCGCTTGCCGGGTATGAGCAAGGACGCGGCCGGCAATCCCATCCCCGGCGATATGCTCATCTTCACGGCCGGCAATCCACCTATCTATGGCCGACAGATTCTTTACTTCATGGACCCGGTGTTTTCACAGCGGGCCAAGGTAAAGGCCCCTGGTGTGGTTCAGGGGTTCAGCCGGGGTCTGTCCAGTTCCCTGTATTTCCCCATGCCTTTTGGGGTCAGCCAGCCTTCGGTTTCTCCCGAAAGCTCTATCAAAACTTCGCCTGATCCCGAAGGAGACTTTGCGGATGAATATGAAAAACTTTTGGCGGCATAAGGGTCTGAGGTTCGGCCTCGCCCTGGCGGTTTTGGTTCTGCTGGTCCTGGCCGTGGGCGGCTTCCGCTTCAATATGACTTCTTCCCACCCCAGGGGAGTCTATCGCCTGGTTTCAGCCGCGCCGGAGCGGGGCGATTATGTAGCCTTTTGTCTGGCCTTTGACCATCCCATGTCTGATTTAGCCGTGCGGCGGGGTTATCTGGCTCGGGGAAGCTGCCACTCCGGTTCTCGGCCTTTGCTGAAACGTCTGGTCGGTTTACCCGGTGATTATGTGGCCGTGACCGCCTCCGGCCTGGTCCTGAACGGTTTTCTCCTGCCAGGGACCGCCCGGCCGGAGACGGACAGCCAGGGCCGAGATCTGCCGCCCTCCATTTTGACCTCCAGCCTCATACCGTCTGGCCTGGCCCTGGTTTTATCCCAAGGACATCCCGGCTCTTTCGACAGCCGGCACTTCGGTTTGATTCCCCTGGCTTCGCTCAGGAAAGTTGAGCCGGTTCTACTTTTTAATAAGGAGTTCCAATGAGAAAGCTATCACCCCCGGCCTTGCTCAAGTTCGTGCGCCGCTACGACCAGGTGGCCCGAATTTGCGACGACGGGCAGACCATCCAGATAATCAGTCCCCGGTTGGACAAGGAAGGCCGTTTCATCCGGCTTTATGCCGCCTTCACCAAGCCCGGACGCTTGCTTTTGCATGACGATGCTTACACCCTGACGGCCCGGGTCAACCTGGGCGCGGTCAATCTGTCGGAAGTCAACACTTTCCTGGTCCCTTACGACTTGGCGACGCTCAAGGACCCAAAAGGCAGTTTGGAAACTTGGGTCAAGAGTTTTGAGGAATACCATCAGCGCAAGGTCAACCTGGAAAACGCCATCCTGGCCCTCACCATTACTTATGGCCGGCCCCGGATCAGGCCGGGCTTGACCTTGGTAAAACCCCCGGAACCACGAATGTGAGAAAGGAATCAGCCGAAAATGTCCGAATGGGTGCCGGTGCAGGCCAAAAGCAGTTCGCCGTCCTCTACGGCATAAATCAACAGCCAGTCCGGGGCGATGTGGCAGTCCCTGAAACCTTGCCATTCACCTTTTAGCTGGTGGTCATGGCAACGGTCAGGCAGAGGTTCTTCATTGATGAGTGAATCGAGAACATTGGTGAGTTTGGATAAATCCCAGCCGCTTTTGCGGGCCAGGTCCACGTCTTTTTATAACCTGTTTGAAGGAACAGGGTCCAGCATTTATTTGAGGCCCAAATCCTTGAACATGTCGGAAGGAGTTTTATATTTCCGGCCCCGGCCGCTTTTTAGTTCTTCAATGGCTTACTTGGTTTCCGTGTTGGGGGTTCGGAGGTCGAAGGGGAACTGTTTTTCTTTGGCCACCTTGGTCAAGAGTATCCGGCAGGCGTCGGAAATGGTCAAGCCCATACTCTCCAGGACCGCCGCCGCCCTTTTTTTTACATCTTCGTTGATTCTGGCCCGGACTAAGACGTTCTGAGTCATGGTTCACCTCCCGGAGTCAAGATAATTGTAGCTCAAATGCGCTACAAAAACAACAGGAGCTTTGTTATGGATAAAGACAAACCTATGGATCAAGACAGACCCGGCCCACGCCGGCAGACGGCGGACAACTTTATAGCCGCCTTGAACAACACAGCCTCGCCCTTGTTTTATCCCCAAAGGGGCATGGCGGCCCGGCCGCCTCAAAATCACGTTTCCGGCAAACCCTACGCCGGCATCAACCGGCTGATCCTGAGTCTGGCCGATGATGGCCACGAACCCCGCTGGCTGACCAAAAACCAGGCGAGCGCCCAAGGCTATACGCCCAGGGAGGGAGCCAAGCCTCGGGAACTGGTCTTTTGGCAGCACGAAAAACAGGAACCTGTTTTGGAGCCTGACGGCCAGCAATGGCTGGATGAACACGGGCAGCCTCTCACCCAGACCGTAAAAAGGGAGCGGCCCCTCTTGTGCCGCTACGAGGTCTATAAGGCCCGCGACCTGGTTGACGCCGAAGGTCAGCCCATGCCCATTTATCAAGCCCCGGCCCAAAAAGGTGAACCCCTGGACCGAGCCACGGACATTTTGGCCAATTCCGGGGTGGCCATAAAGACCGGCAACCCTGGCGGACCCGCCGCCTACGACCCCCGGACCGATACCTTGAACCTGCCGCCCCGGGAACTGACCCCGGAAAACGATTACATGGCCCTGGCCATGAAATGTCTGGTGGAACGTGATATTTCCCGGGCCACGAAAGCCGGTAAGGCCGGCCAGGAAGACCGGAATATCTCGGGGGAGCGCCAGGTCGTGGAATCCCTGGAAGGAGCCATAGCTTCGATGATGGTGGCCCAGGATTTGGGCCTGCGCTATTCCCCCCGGCCGGACGCTTTTACCGCCATGACCTGGAAGCGGCATCTGGAGAGAAATCCCGACTTGCTGTTTCAGGCGGCGGCCAGGGCCGAGAAGGTGCGGGCGCGGGTGGTCGCCTTGGAATTGGGGCCGGAAAAGACCAAAGACTCCAGGGTGGAGGCGGGTCCCAAGCCTCTTCCGGAACTGTGCCGGGAGAGGGTCTATCTGGATGTGCCCTGGGACGACAAGCAAGCCGCCAAAAATTTCGGGGCCACTTGGGACAATAGAGTCCTGTCCTGGTGCGCCCGGCCGGGCGTTGATTTGACCCCCTTAAAAAACTGGATTCCGGAAGAAGAACGCCAGAGGGTCCAGACCAGCCTAGTGTCGTTAGAAGGCGAGCATCTGGCCGTGGTTGTGCCCTACAAGGACCGGGATGAAGCCAGGGACATGGGTCTTTATTGGCAAGACCAGGAAAAATCCTGGGTGGTCAACCTCAAACATTCCCAACTGGCGGAAGTGACCAAACGCTTTCGCCCGGCCCCGGAGCGGGCTCCCGACCAAGAGGAGGGAATCGAAAGGAATGAGGGGGCCGAGCCCGAATTGGCTCTGGAAGCCGTGGTCTTGGAAGTTCCCTTCAGGGAGAAGGATCAGGCCAAGGCGGCCGGGGCCAAGTTCGACCTCGATTCCAAGCGGTGGCTGGCCCCGGTGGGTTCTGACTTGGGCCGTTTGGCCAAATGGATTCCCGAAAAGGAGCCGACCCCGGAACTGACCCTGGCCGCTACGGACGAGTTCGCCCAAGTCCTCAAGGAAAATCGTTTCGTCCTGGAAGGCCCCCCGCTTTTGGACGGCCGCATCCACCGGGTTCCGGTCACAGACGGCCAGGGCCAGGAAGGGGCTTATTGCGCCTCCCTCTTGGGAACGCGCCCCAACGGCTGGCTGAAGAACCACCGCAGCGGGGAGTTCAAGTCCTGGCTCTACACGGCCCAGGTGATGAGCCCGGAAGCGAAGGAGGGCTTGAAGAAAGAGGCCGAGGCCCGGAAATGGTCCCGGCCGCCCAAGTCCAGGGGGGATAAAGCCCCGAAGCGGGAGGAACCGGCGCCGGTCCAGAGCGCGGGGATGGGCCGATGATGAAGCTGCTGGCGATTCTACTCGTATTCTCCCTTTGGAGTCAGCCCCTTTCGGCCGCCCGGGAATCTTTTGACGCTTTTTTCGCGGAGCCGGCGGCGGAGTTCGGGCTGCCCGAAGGATTGCTTGCGGCCATCGCCAGAGTGGAAAGCGGCCTGAACCCCTGGGCCATAAATATCGCCGGGCGCGGCTATCAATGTATCTCCAGGGAGGAAGCCCTAGCCCGAGCCCAGGCGGCCCAGGCCGCAGGCCGATCCTTCGACCTGGGGATCATGCAGATAAATAGCTGGTGGCTGGATAAAACCGGCCTTAGTCCGGAAGCGATCCTGGACCCCCAAGCCAACATCCGCTTCGGGGGCTGGATTTTGAAGCAGGAATTTGAGCGGTTCGGAAACGTCCGTGAAGCTGTGGGGGCCTATCATTCCCCCTGGCCCCATCGGGCCGGGCCTTACGCCGACCTGGTGCTGGCGGTCCTGAACCAAAAGAACAGAAAGGCCGCTTTTGTTCCGGCCGCTTTAAAAACTCCCCAACAGTCCCGGAAAATTAGAGTTTCCGAGACCACAATAGCCAATTCCATGAAAGTGAGGAAGAAAACTTATGAAGGATATAAATGAACAGGAATACCTGATGGCGGCCGCCGAGGCTGTGGAAAAACAGGTTTTGGAAAACCCCGGCCTGGGCATCCCGGTGGACCCGGATGTGGCCGAGTTCATGGGCTGTTTCGAGGAAGAAGCCGTAACCCTGGACGACTTTGAGGATGGCCCGGACGAGGCCGGAGACTGATGGGCGCGGGACAGGCTCAGAGCGGTTCGACTGGTTCCGGCAAACACGAACAGTTCGCCGCGACCATCATCGCCCTGTTGGAACAGGGGGCCGCGCCTTGGCAGAAGCCTTGGCGGGCCGGGGAAATCAATGCCCCACACAACCCTGTCAGCGGCACGGTTTACAAAGGTATCAACCGAATCATGCTGGCCGCCCAAGGCCTGGATGACCCGCGCTGGATGTCTTTGAAACAGGCCAATGAAAAAGGCTGGCGGGTCAAGCCCGGGGCCAAGTCCGCGCTTATCGAGCATTGGCAATGGACCAGGAAGGAACAGAGCCGGGACGAGGACGGCAACCTTGAATATGACGGCGAAGGCAAGCCCTTGATGGTCGAGGTTCGGCTGGAGCGGCCCCGGGTGCGATATTTCAATGTTTTCCACGCCTCCCAGGTCCAGACTATGGACGGTCAACCCATCCCGCCTTTCGAGCCCAGGAAAGTTACTTGGGACCCCAATGAGCGGGCTGAAGCCATTTTGGAAAATTCAGGGGCCGATATTTTCCACGACCAGTCCGATAGCGCCTATTACATCATGTCCAAGGATGAAATTCACCTCCCGCCCCGGGAGAATTTCAAAGACGCCGGCCGGTATTACGCGACCGCCATGCACGAGCTGGGCCATTGGACCCGCCATCCCAGCCGTTTGAACCGGGAGAACGGCCCCTTTGGTTCTCCGTCCTATGCCCAGGAGGAACTGCGGGCCGAAATTGCCTCCTGGATGCTGGCCCAGGAGTTGGGATTGAGTTTCGACCCCAGCCGGCATGTGTCCTATGTCAAGAACTGGATAGAGTCCCTCAAACAAGACCCCCAGGAAATAGTCCGGGCGGCCAGGGACGCGGAGAAGATAAAACAATACCTGATGAGCATGGAAATGGGGTTGGTCCAGGGTGAGCCTTTTGTTTTCACCGATCTGCCGGCCGGGGTCGAGATTACCCCGGCCGAAACTCCGGCCCTTCCGGCCCAAGCGGCGGCCCTGGCTCCGGCTCCGGCCGATTTGGCCGCTGAAAGGGTCTGGCTAAAAGTTCCCTACTCTGAAAAGGATAAAGCCAAGGCCGTGGGGGCCAAGTGGGACCGGGAAGCCAAGTTATGGTATGCCCCGGCCGGGACCAACCTGGAGCCGCTGGTTCGCTGGCGGCCGGACCAGGCCCTCCAGCCTTCCATCATAACCCTTGGCCCGGCTGAGGAATTCGGTCAAGTTCTGGCCTCGGCCGGGCTCAATCTAAAAGGTCTCCCGGTTCTGGACAGCCAGATACACCGGGTTCCGGTTGAAGGAGCCGCCTACGGCTCCAAAGACGGGGCCTACTGCGGCCACCCGGATGGGCGGCCAAGCGGCTGGTTCAAAAATCATAAGACCGGCCTTCAGGGCAAATGGGTTCATACCAGCCAGGTCCTGACTGAAGAACAAAAAAGAGTCCTCAAAGCCGAATCCGTGGAGCGTAAGGCCGAGCGGGAGCGGCTTCGGGAAGAACAATATCGAAAAGCCGCCGACCGGGCCGCCCTAAAGCTGGCCCAAAGCGTAGAGGCCGATAAAAATCACCCCTATCTCAAGACCAAGGGCGTGGAAAGTTACGGCCTGGGCCAAGATGCCCAGGGCAACCTCCTGGTGCCGGGCCTTAACCTCGACAGCTTGGAAATCCAGACCCTCCAGAGCATTTCTCCGGGCGGCCAAAAAAGTATTGAACCGGGTTCCAAAAAAACAGGGGCCGTTTTTCTCATTGGCCTCAACCCAGGTTCCGAGCCGCCTTCTTCCATATTGGTCGCCGAAGGCTACGCCACCGGGGCCACTCTCCACCAAGCCACGGATTTGCCCGTGGCCGTGGTCTTTGATGCCGGGAACATGGTTCCGGCGGCCAAAGCTCTCAAACGTAAATTCCCTGCGGCTGTTTTAACTTTTTGCGCTGATAACGACCATCCCCAAAGGAAAAATGTGGGGCTGGAAAAGGCGCGGGAAGCGGCCCAAACAGTGGGCGGCGGCCGGGTCATGGTCCCTGATTTTTCCCCGGCCGAGAAGGCCAAGGGCCTGACCGACTGGAACGACCTGGCCCAAAGCCGGGGCTTGGCGGCCATGACCAGAGAGTTCCTCTCTCAATATCGTCCTATATGTCCTTCGGCTCTGCAAGCGACTAATCCGCCATCGTGGCCTGTGCCCGCCGGCGGCGGTCTGGCTCGTTGAAGGATACCCAATAAGGAGAATACATGAAGAATATATATAAACCTTCTCGTTCCAAACTTCGACGCCTGGCTCCGACCTTGGCCACCCTTGGTTTTTCGCTGGCGCTCATGTTCCCCGGCCATCTCATGGCCGCAGACGGTCTCCCCGGCCTTCCTGGCGAGGATGCTACTGGACCTTCCATTCACGGCACAGTCGGCGGCCCGGGCGGCCCGGGCGACGATGGGACGGCCGAGAGCTATGGAATGGGCTATAACGGCGGCTGGGGCGGCGACGGCGGCAACAGCGGTTTTAATGAAGGCCACGGCGGGTCGGGTGGAGACGGCGGCCGAGGCGGTGACGGCGCGGCTGGTGATGACCCTGGCACAAGCGGTGGCCGGGGTGGTGATGGCGGTCAAGGCGGCCAAGGCGGCGAAGCGTCCGGAGAGGATGGTGTCGGCGGCCAAGGCGGTAATGGTGGTCTTGGCGGCGCTGGCGGCCAGGGCAACCTCAATGCCGATGGCGGCGACGGCGGCACGGGTGGTCAGGGCGGCAACGGCGGTTCCGCCACTCAGGATAGCGGTATTTCCGGTGGCGGCGGTGACGGCGGCCAAGGTGGTGACGGCGGCACTGGCGGCGATGGAGACGAGGCCTATGGCGGTCGTGGCGGCATGGGCGGTCAGGGCGGTGGGGCCGGTATTAGCAATGGTTACGGCGCTGACAATTCCGCCAACGGCGGTGACGGCGGCGCTGGCGGCCGGGGCGGAAAAGGTGATGACGGCTTAAAGCCTATCACTGACGGCACCAATGCTTTGGGTAATACCCTTACTGGTTTCAATGGTGGCGACGGCGGCGCGGGTGGGTCCGGCAATGCGGCCGGTTCGGCCAGCGACGGGTATTCGTCTCCTGGAACTGGCTCTGGAATCGGCGGACAAGCCTTTGGTCAGGGCGGCCAGGGCGGTCAAGGCGGCACTGGCGGCACTGGCGGCGCTGGATTGGGCTTCGGGACGACCATTACCTATTCCAATGAGGGAACGGTCCAGGGCGGGGTCGGCGGTGACGGCGGCATGGGCGGCCAAGGTGGCGACGGCGGCCGGGGCGGCATAGGAACGGCTTCATTCATACTTCCCGGTATCGGCGGCGATAGCCATTCAGATGGTGGCGACGGCGGTCGGGGTGGTGAAGGCGGTCAA
>Ga0082212_10012431_pt1 | contig 10728 bp, 7 predicted proteins | sample TergutNt197P3_FD_71548 | JGI IMG/M metagenome (GOLD analysis project Ga0082212, IMG submission 71548) | Neocapritermes taracua P3 segment gut microbial communities from Petit-Saut dam, French Guiana - Nt197 P3 | ecosystem: Host-associated > Arthropoda: Insects > Digestive system > Gut ...
ACGATATGCGCTACGGCCCGGTCGATATAGTGGGCGCCGCGCCGGAGCCTGCGGCCGACAGGTCGAATTTGTTCCGGATACCGTCGTTTCTCAACGGCGGGGTGTCGGGCGGGCCGGCGGGCGAACAGGCCGAAACGGACGGCGCGGGCAAGCAACACCAGATCATAGACGCTGTCAAGAACGACGAGACTTACGGCGATCTCGGCAAGCGCGGGCTGGATATCGAGGACACGGCCATGCCGTTCCGGCCTGACAACGCGGAAGGCCCGGGCGCGGAGGCCGAAGACGAGGCCGTGACGCGCAGGTCGCGGCGGCCTGTGAGGGAAAGGGCGCCTGCGCAAGCCGATACCGGCACGGGCTTCGCCTCTGGCCCTGTCAAGCGGCAATCGGGCGGCATGCATTACGGCTCGGCGCAGGATGACAGCAATTACCGGATGCCGTCAAGCGAACTGCTTTCAAAGGGCAGGGGCAAGGCAAGGGCGGAAAGCTCGAAGGTGCACGAATCGAACGCGGCGAGGCTTGAGCAGGCCCTGCGCGATTTCCGCGTCGAGGCGCGCGTCGTGAGGGTCACGGTCGGGCCGACCGTTACGCGATACGAGGTCGAGCCCGCCGTCGGCGTCAAGATTCAGAATATCCGGAGCATCGAGGCCGATCTTGCGAGAAAGCTCGAAGTGAAGAGCGTGCGCGTCGTGCCAATGCCGGGGAAATCCGTCATCGGCATCGAGGCGTTCAATTCCAACACGAGCATCGTCCCGTTGCGCGAAATGATAGAAAGCGAAGAGTTCCGCTCCGCTCCTGGGAAGATATCCTTCGCGCTCGGGAAAAACATTTCCGGCAAGAGCATCATCGTTGACCTCAGGGAGATGCCGCACCTGCTGATCGCGGGCACGACCGGTTCCGGCAAAAGCGTGTGTATCAACAGCATACTGCTTTCGATCCTGTACCGCGCGAAGCCGAGCGAGGTCAAGCTGATCCTGATAGATCCCAAGGTCGTGGAGCTGAAGAGCTACAACGACCTGCCGCACCTGCTGGTGCCGGTCGTGACCGAGCCCGAACGCGCGGCCATGGCGCTTTCGCATGCGGTCGTGATAATGAACGACAGGTACAAGAAGTTCGCGGACTACAATGTGCGCAACCTTGAGGGTTTCAACGAGAAGGTATGCCGGGCCGGGCGGCCCGAAGAGGTCCTTCCGGAGATCGTCATCGTGATCGACGAGCTTTCTGACCTGATGATGGTCGCTTCGGCAAAGGTGCAGGAGTCCATATCCCGGCTCGCCGCCATGGCGCGGGCCGCGGGGATGCACCTCATCGTCGCGACGCAGCAGCCGCTCGCGTCAATCCTGACGAGCGTCATCAAGGCCAATATCCCGTCGCGCATAGCGTTCGCGGTTTCGTCGAATTCGGCGTCACGTGTCATCCTTGACAACCCCGGCGCCGAGCGCCTGCACGGCAAGGGCGATATGCTTTTTTCGCCGGTCGGAACGCGCGAGGCGATACGCATCCAGGGCGCCTTCACCGACGAGAGGGACGTGATCAGGGTCGTTGACTATGTAAAGAAGCAAATGGATCCCGACTACAGCGCCGAGATTGTCTCGAAGGTGGACGCGGCTATCGCGGGGAGCCTGATCGACGACGAGGACGAGCTCTTCATAGACGCGGTCGAAATGGTCGCCCAGTCCAAGCAGGCCTCCGTTTCCATGATACAGCGGCGTTTCAGGGTCGGCTACAACCGCGCCGCGAGGCTTGTCGACATGATGGAGGAACGCGGCATAGTCGCGGCGTCGGACGGCACGAACAAGCCGCGCCGCCTCATAATGAGCGAGGCCCAGCTTTCGAGCTTTCTGGCATCGTCCAGGCCGGACGCGGGCTTTGGCGACGGTTTCGCGGATGCCATGAATCCCGTGGCGGCCAAAGGCAAAGGCGCGGGCGAGATGCCGGACGGGATAGACGAGCCCGGCGAGTTTGCAGTGCCTGCCGCAGTGGACGGCCGGGAGGGCACGGACGGCTGATCCTGTGAGCAAGGTCTTTATAGAGACTGTCGGGTGCCCCAAGAACCTGGAAGACTCAGAACGCATGGCCGGGCTGCTTGCGGCAGCCGGGCATGAAATAGTGCCAGGCCCGTCAGGGGCCGACGTGCTGGTCGTGAACACGTGCGGGTTCATCGAAGCGGCGAAGCGCGAATCCATCGAGACAATTTTCGAATACGTGCCATACAAATCCGAAGGCAAGCGGCTTGTGGTTACCGGCTGCCTGTCGCAGCGCTACCCGGACGAGCTTGCGGCAGAGCTGCCGGAAGCGGACGCCATCCTCGGCGTGGACGGGTATGCCGGGCTGCCGGAGATCGTATCCGCGCTCACGGGGGACAAGACAAAAGGGGACGGTTCCTGCGTCTTGAAGACGCAGGAACCGTCCCCTTTTGTCTTCAAGACGCAGGAACCGTCCCCTTTTGTCTTGCGCAAGGCGCTGGCGCCGCGCTATTCGTCATACCTGAAGCTCGCCGAGGGCTGTTCCAACAACTGCGCCTACTGCGTCATCCCCGCGATACGCGGCCCGTACAAGAGTGTGCCGATGGAGCAGGTTTTGCGGGAAGCGGAAGCGCTCGCTTCCGAAGGCTGCCGCGAACTGGTCCTCATCGCGCAGGACGTGAGCTTCTACGGAAAGGACCTGTACGGCGAATATGCGTTGCCCGGGCTTTTGCGCAAGCTCTGCGCCTCCGGCGCCGCGGAGGGGATCGAATGGATAAGGCTGCTGTACTGCTATGAGGAACGGATCACGGACGAACTGATCCACGTGATGGCGACCGAGCCGAAAATTATCAATTATATAGACATGCCGCTTCAGCACGTGAACGACAGGCTGCTGGCTGATATGCGGCGCGCCGGTACGGGCGGGGGCATACGCCGCACCATAGGGCGGCTACGCGCGGCCATGCCTGATATCGCTATCCGCACGACCTTTATCGCCGGGCTGCCGGGGGAAACGGGGCAGGATTTCGAAGAGCTCTACGATTTCGTGGAAGAGACGCGGTTTGACAGGATGGGCGTTTTCGCGTACTCGCCGGAGGAGGGGACGGACGCCGCGTCGATGCCGGGCCAGGTAAGCCCCGAGGCCGCGGAAGCCAGGCGCGACGCGCTGATGCGGCTGCAGCAGCGGATATCGCTCGAAAAGAACGAGGGCCTGGTCGGCGCGGTCCTGGACGTGATCGTCGATGGCCGGGACGGGGATGGCGTCTACATAGGGCGTACGCGGGGAGACGCGCCCGAGATCGACAACGCGGTCATCTTTTCCGCGCCGCGCGCGGATGATGGTATAATAGGGACGATCGTTAAAGTCCTCGTTACGGACGCTATGGACTATGACCTGGTCGGCGAGCTGGCACAATGGCGCCCGGATGGCCGGTCGGACAAAGGAGAGAGATGAACCTGCCCAATTTCTTGACGATAATCCGCATGGCGCTCGTGCCTGTCTTTATCGCCTTTTTCTATCTCGGGCAAGGCGGCGCGTATTTGTTTTGCGTCCTGGCTTTTGCCATATTTGTCGTCGCGTCCCTGACGGACGCGCTCGACGGGCATATCGCGCGGAGCCGCGGGCTGGTCACGAACTTCGGGAAGCTCATGGACCCGCTCGCGGACAAGGTGCTGACGACGTCCGCCTTCATCGTCTTCGTGGACGTGCACCTTGTCTATGCGTGGATGGTAATAGTCATACTGGCGCGCGAGTTCGCGATTACCGGGTTCAGGAGCATCGCGGCGGCGGAGGGCGTCGTGATCCCCGCAGGTTTCTCGGGGAAGCTCAAGACGGTTTTCCAGATGGTCGCGATTTGCCTGATACTCTTCGCTTCTGTCGTCGAGGGCATTCCGTCCGCGATGTTTATGTGGGTTTTCCTGTCATACGCCAGCCTTGCCTGCCTGTGGATCGCGGTAGGGCTGACGGTCTACTCCGGCGTCGAGTACCTGTGGAAGGGCAGGGGGCTCTTGAACACGAAATAAGGAGGGATTATGCCAACCGCATCAGTCATTGCCGTCGGGACGGAGCTTCTGTTCGGGCAGGTCGTAAATACGAACGCCGCCTATATCTCGGAGCAGCTCCAGCTCCTCGGCGTCAGCGTGCTATACCACTTCACCGTCGGCGACAATCCGAAGCGGCTCAAGGAAACGCTCGCGCGCGCCGCGGAGGAGTCCGACATCGTGATAACGACGGGCGGCCTGGGGCCGACGCAGGACGACCTCACGAAGGAGCTCATCGCCGAACTCGCGGGCAGGGCGCTCGTGCGTGACGAGGAGGCGTACAGGCGGCTCGACGAGATAATGCGCAGCTTCGGGCGGGAGAATTTCACCGAGAACAACCTGAAGCAGACGCTGCTTCCCGAAGGCGCCGAGATTTTTTATAACGAGGCCGGCACGGCGCCGGGGTTCGCGCTTGAAAGCGGGAGGAACACGTTTGTCGCGATGCCGGGGCCGCCGCGCGAGATGAAGGAGATGATGCGGCGCAGCGTCATCCCCTACCTCGCGAAAAAGTCCGACGCCGTCATTTTCAGCAGGATGCTGCGTTTCTACGGGATTGGCGAGTCGGCGCTCGAAACGGCGCTTCTGCCGATCATCGACGGGCAGACGGACCCGACAGTCGCGACTTACGCGAAAGACGGCGAGTGCGCCGTAAGGGTTTCGTCGATGCGGAAGACCGCGCGTGAGGCCGAGGAGGCCGTAGAGGCGGCCGTTTCCCGGGCGGTGGAGCTTGCGGGACAGTATCTTTACAACGACGAGGACAAGGACTACCCTGAGGCCGTCGTCGAGCTTTTGCGGGAGAAGGGCTTGAAGCTCGCCTCTGCCGAGTCGTGCACGGGGGGGCTTTTCGCGGGCGCGATCACGTCGGTGCCTGGTTCGTCCGACATCCTCGACCGCGGCTTCGTCACGTACAGCAACGAAGCGAAGATGGAGATGATTGGCGTGTCAAGGGATACGCTTGACAAGCATGGCGCTGTGTCCGCGCAGTGCGCCCGCGAGATGGCCACGGGCGCGCTGCTCAACTCGCGCGCGGATATCGCGATTTCCGTCACGGGGATCGCGGGGCCGGGCGGCGCGACCTGCGACAAGCCTGTAGGGACTGTCTTTTTCGCCCTTGCGGCGCGGGAGGGGCGTTTTGGGGATTCAGGGCCGGTTGTGCGGGAGAAGCATTTCCGCGACCGGGGGAGGCGCGTCAACAGGCACGTGTGCGTCCTTGAGATGTGCGACATGCTCCGCGCGTCCGTCGCCGGCACAGGGGCAGAGTAGCGGCAAGCGGGCAGGTTCAGACGGGGGAGGAGTGTTGCGAAAAGGAGCGGGGGTCGCGGCAGATGGCGCGGTGGTAGTATTCGGCGGAGGCGACGCCGCGGTAGGCGGCGACGGGGGCGTAGACAAGCGCGCTGAGGATGCTCGATACGAGCAATTGCGCGAACATGCCGTAATCGCCGCCGGCGCTGTAGGCGACGGTCATGGCAACGGACTCGACCAGCAGCGTTATCAGGTAGCAGGCCAGGATCCAGCCCAGGAAAGTAAGGTCGAGCACGAAGCGGTTGCCTTTGTTCCCCTGCATGTAGTACTTGCTGTACGTGAGGGCGGCGAGCGGGGGCATTTCGGGATTGTCGGCGAGCAGGAAGAACGCGAGGCTGTATCGGTAAAAGGCGATGATCCCGGGTATGAGCAGAAGGAGCGACCAGAGGCAGATGAAAATGAGGCGGAACAGGTTGAGCAGCATCGCGCGCAGGAAGTTGCCGAACCCGGAAAAGACCATGTCCGAATACGCTTCCTTGCCTCGCAGCACGCGAAGCCATATGGTCGATATGCCGAGTTCAAGCGGCCCGGGCACGATCAAAAGGAAAAGCCAGCTCGCTATGCTCAGGTTGAGCTTGCCGGAATAGTTGAGGGCCCAGTCGTTGAACGCCGCGTAGTCCAGCGAAGCCAGGCTTGCGTAAAATATTTCAATGTATTCGTTGGTCGCGCGCTCGAGTACGCTCCAGAAGCCCGTGATTTCCTCGACGATGACCAAGGGTAGGCTGAGGCAAAGGGAAAAAAGGGCGACGGAAACGACGAGGAGGCCCATCCGCCCGCTCATGGCTGCTCGCGCCGCCTTTCTTATTTCTGATAATGGCTCACTGACGATCCTTTTTTGCGGTCCCATTGTCTGCTGTATCATGAGCCTTCCTGTCCCTTAGAAATCCTGTGCCGGCCCGCCCTCCATATCCTCGACGACGACGCCGTCTTCGTCGATACGCATGACTTCGTCCGAGAGCCCCATGCCCGCGGCGGCGCCCTGCGGCCCCGCGCTTGCCATGGCGGCCTCGCGTTCCTTCCTTAGCTTTTCGAGCACGAGCGACTCTATCTGCGCGGCGGTTTCCGGGTGGCCGGCCATATAGCCCTTGGCGTTCTCGCGGCCCTGCCCGATACGGTCGCCTGCGTAAGAATACCATGAACCGGCTTTGTCGACAATGCCCGCGGCCACCGCGCAGTCGAGAAGGTCCCCGGCCTTGCTGATGCCTTCGCCGTACATGATGTCGAACTCCGCCTGCTTGAAGGGCGGCGCGACCTTGTTTTTCACGATCTTGGCGCGGGTGCGGTTGCCGAGCATCTGGTCCCCGGACTTGATGGTTTCGACCTTCCTCACGTCGATGCGCATAGAGGCGTAGAATTTCAGGGCGCGGCCGCCTGTCGTGACTTCCGGGTTGCCGTAGACGACGCCGACCTTTTCGCGCAATTGGTTGATAAAGATAACGCAGGTGTTGGACCTGTTGATGGCGCCTGCCAGCTTGCGCAGCGCCTGGCTCATGAGCCGGGCGTGCAGGCCGACGTGCGAGTCGCCCATCTCGCCCTGGATCTCCGCTCGGGGGACCAGGGCCGCGACGGAGTCGACCACGATCACGTCGATCGCGCCGCTGCGCACGAGCATCTCGCATATTTCAAGCGCCTGCTCTCCCGTGTCGGGCTGCGAGACGAGCAGCTCGTCCGTATCGACGCCGAGCCTTTTCGCGTATATCGGGTCGAGCGCGTGCTCGGCGTCGATGAAGGCCGCGCGCCCGCCTGTTTTTTGGGCCTCCGCGATGACATGCAGCGTCAGCGTCGTCTTGCCCGACGACTCGGGGCCGAAGACCTCCACTATCCTGCCCCTCGGCACGCCGCCGATGCCCGTCGCGACGTCCAGGCTCACCGAGCCCGTCGATATCGCGCCGATGTTCTGCGCTGTCCCGTCGCCGCCCAGCTTCATGACGGCGCCCTGCCCAAACTGCTTGTAGATCTGGTTGAGCGCGGCTTCAAGAGCCTTTTCTTTTTCGTCCTTGCCTGTGTTTTTCGTGTCCTTAGCCTCTGCCATTTTCATCCCTCCGTTCTGAAACATACGTTCTGACACATTATCCCGCTATCCGGCCTGGATGTCAAGCGGAATAATTGATGGTATATAATAACAATTATAAAATATTATGTCAATACCAAAAAATAAAAACAATTACAAATAATTACACAAGAATCGCCGGGCGAACGCATCCCTTTGCCCCCTATTCATCATCGCCCTCATCGCCGTAGCCGTCTTCGCCGCCATAGTCTTCATAGCCGTCGTCATAAAGCGCGTCGAGCGAAACGATGTATTCGTCGAGCGGGTAGTCCAGCGCTTCCGCGAAATCGAAGGCGTAGTCGTCGTCGGTGAAGTTCTGCGCCCGGTAGTTGGCCAGCGCCTCCATCAGCGCCATCTCGTTTTCGGCGCCTTCGGCCTGGTCCGTGCAGAGCACGCGGCTGTCGAAAAGGTACCACGAACGGAATTTGTACAGCTCTTCCGTGAACGCGCGGGCTGAGTCCTCATCGCTGCCCGCCGCCAGGGTCTTCAGCGTCGTGCCTATATTCAAGAGGAGCGTGTAGAGTTCGTCCTCGCCGTCAGGCAGGAATTTCAGGATGTCTTCGAAGTAGCCCTCGACCAGCTCGGACAGGATTTCCTGCTCCATCTCGCCGGCAAGCGCGTTCAGCGACTCGAACGGGATATCCTGCGGGGTCTCCATGAGATCCGCGAACTGCTCGAAGTAGACGAGGTCCGACGGCGTCTCGATATCGAGCAAGGCGAGCAATTCTTCAAAGTCCATGGTTCACCCCTTCCTTTCCAGGTGTTCAAGGTTGAGCGCCTTGAATGTGACCGGGTAGCCGGTCCCGGAGAAAATCAGGTCTATCATGCCCGTGAAATTCTCCGAAAGGTCGCTTGCGTAAAAGACGTGCTCGGCGGCGCGGCCGCTGGCGTGAAGGCTGTAGCGGGCAAGGGCGGCCTGTATGCTGCGAAGCATCTCCTCGGAAGGGTCGATGACGCGCAGGCCGGGATAGAGCCTGTCGATGGTCCCGCGGATAAGCGGGTAATGCGTGCAGCCGAGCACGAGCGTGTCGATGTTCCCGTCCGCTATGAAACCGTCGAGATAATACTTGACGGTAAGGTCCATTATATTATTCTCTATAATCCCTTCTTCTATAAGGGGGACGAACGCGGGGCAGGCCTGCTGGCTGACTTTGAGGCCCGGGCGGCGGCCCAGGATCTTGTCCGGGTAGGCCTCGCTGGCGATCGTGGCCTTCGTGCCGATGACGCCTATGCGGTTTTTCTCAGTGCAGGTTTCCGCCACTGTGCGGGCGGCGGGGCTGACGATGCCGAGGACCGGTATCGCGGGATGCAGCAGGCGCAGCTCCTCGAGCGCGATGGCGCTGACCGTGTTGCAGGCGATGGCGATCATCTTGACGCCCTGGGTCTCCGCCAGGAAGGCGGCGACCTCCTTCGCGAACGCGCGAATGGTCGACGGCGCCTTCGAGCCGTAGGGCGTGCGCGCCGTGTCGCCAAAATAGACTATGCGTTCCCGCGGGAGCGCCTTCAACAGATAAGGGATGCAGGTAAGCCCCCCAAGCCCCGAATCGAAAAAACCAATAGGACGGTCGTCCATTCAATGCTGCCTCATATGATATACTCCATCTATAACAATCATGATACCACAGATGAGAGGAAAAGGATTTTTGGCGGGACAATAATATGGGCACAAAAAGAGCGGATATTGGCGAGGGCTATAAATGGGATATCGAGTCGCTTTACGGCGACGACGAAGGCTGGGAACGGGACTACGGGAAGGCGCTTGAGGCGGCCGAGGCTTTCTCCGGCTATGCGGGGAGGCTTGCCGGGGACGCCGGGTCCCTGCTCGGCGCGCTGAGGGCCCGCGACGAAATGTGGCGGATAGCGGAACGCGTCTATGTGTACGCGCGGCAGCGGCGCGACGAGGACAACGCGGAAGCGAAATGCCAGGCCATGGCGGACCGCGCGCACATGCTGATGGCGCAGATAGCGGCGCTCGCCGCGTTTTTCGAGCCGGAGGTGACGTCGATGACGGAGGAAGAGATCGCGGGGTTCCACGCGGAATGCCCGGAACTGTCCGAATACGGCTTTGCCCTCCGGCAGATCATGCGGCAGAAGCCCCACGTGCTTTCGCAGAACGAGGAAGAGATACTGGCGCGCCTGTCCGAGGTGCTCGGCGCGACAAACGACATCTTCACGATGATCAACGACGCGGACATGAAGTTTGGCGGGATAGCCGGCGAGGACGGCGCGGCTGTCGAGCTTACGCACGGAAACTATATCAGGTTCATGGAGTCGAAGGACCGCGGCGTCCGCCGCGCGGCCTATGAGGCGATGTATGCCGCGTACCAGAAACAGCGGAACACCCTCGCCGCGACTTACAGCGCGAACACGAAGACGGACGTGATATCGGCCGGGATACGGCGCCATGACTCGGCGCTTGCCGCCGCGTTGTCGGGCGACAACGTGAGCGAGAGCGTTTACCGCAACCTGATCGAGACGGTCGGGAAAAACCTGCCGGCGCTGCACAGCTACCTGGACACGAAGAGGAAGGCCATGGGGCTCGGCAAGCTCGCGATGTACGATATCTACGTGCCGATCGCGAGCCCGCCGGACGAGCGCGACATACCGTTCGAGGAGGCCGTGTCAATCATGCGGGCGGCGCTGGCGCCTCTGGGGGAAGAGTACCTGGAAGTGGCGACGAAGGGCGCGCTCGCGGACCGCTGGGTCGATGTCTATGAAAACGAAGGGAAGAGCAGCGGCGCTTACTCCTTCGGCTGCTACGACAGCAAGCCGTTCATACTCATGAATTACCAGGGCAAGCTGAAGGACGTGTTCACGCTCGTGCACGAGATGGGGCACTCGATGCACAGCTATTACACGAGGCGGACGCAGCCGTTCGCCTACGGCAGCCATTCGATCTTCACCGCGGAGGTTGCCTCGACCGTCAACGAAAACCTGCTCGTGCGCCACCTGCTAAAGGCCGCGGGGACCGACGCCGAACGCGCTTACTATCTCAATTTCTACCTCGAGGGATTCAGGACGACGCTGTTCCGGCAGACGATGTTTGCCGAATTCGAGATGATGACGCACGAGGCGGCGGGGCGCGGCGAGGCGCTGACGGACAGCTTCCTGTGCGGGCTATACGGCGGGCTCAACGAGAAGTACCACGGGCCGGCCGTGGAGCAGGACGGGTATATCGGGTCGGAGTGGTCGCGCATACCGCATTTCTACCGCGCCTTCTACGTGTATAAGTACGCGACCGGGTTTTCGGCGGCGGCGGCCATCGTGGAGCGCATACTGGCTGGCGCGGCTGGCGGGGCGGATGCGGTGGGGGACTACCTGCGGTTCCTGTCCACGGGGGACTCGGACGACCCAATCGAGCTTTTGAAG
>Ga0082212_10012432_pt1 | contig 10728 bp, 7 predicted proteins | sample TergutNt197P3_FD_71548 | JGI IMG/M metagenome (GOLD analysis project Ga0082212, IMG submission 71548) | Neocapritermes taracua P3 segment gut microbial communities from Petit-Saut dam, French Guiana - Nt197 P3 | ecosystem: Host-associated > Arthropoda: Insects > Digestive system > Gut ...
GGTGGGGGGGGGGGCCCCCCCCCCCCCGACGAACACTAACCTTTTTTTTTTGCAGGGGCAGCGTGCCTGTTTCGACCGCAGGGAGAAATCTCCGAACAGAGTGAGGAATCTCTTTTATCATACGCGGGTAAGGAGAAATAAAAAACTTGTTAGAGGCTCCCGACAATATTTCTCAACAAATGCTCTTTGATATCGCCGTGTGAATCCATATCCAGTTTTCGCCGGATGACGGATTTCCATTTCTGTATGGTATTCAACGTGCTTTTCAGTCGTCGATTGAGGAACAGGTCAAGTTCCTGATTGTTGAAATCAAACAGAAGCAGGCAGCAAATGGAAATTTCACGGTCGTCCAATCCGCTGTATACCTGTTTGAGCCTGATCGTAAACTCCGGATACAATTCATTGGCTGTGTCAATGAAATTCTGAAGGTCAAGATATTTTACGATTTCGCGGGTTCTCTTCATCAATTTGAGTTCTTCATTCTGGGCATTCAGAGATTTCTCATTTAGGTAAGGGGAAAGAAGTGCAATTTTTTTGAGAATACCGATTTTTTCGAGAAATATGGTTTTCATTTCATTATCCCGCTGGTTATACATTTCTTGCAATGTTTGCGCCTGATGCAAGACATGTTCAAGTTCCATCGTTTTTTCCATGCTTTTACGCTCAGCCTGTTCCAATGCCAATTGTTTTTCAGTATTTTCCAGCTTCTCCCTTGCCAGCGCCTCCTTTTGTTTCATGTTGATACGCAAAATGAAGATACAAAACACAGCAAGCACCAATAAAAACACGAGTAAAACACCTGTAATTTTCCACGTTTTGCTCTTTTGCCTGTTCAATTCGTTTTCCTTACTGGTGATGTCGTATTTTCGCTGCATTTCCAGCAACAATTTCCGGTCATTGTTTTCCAATATATCCGTATAGTGGTTGAAATATATTTCAAAATATTCCAGCGCTTTCTGATAGTTTCCGGCGTTTTTTTCAATTTGATAAGACAAACCTGCCAAAGATGCAGTAGTATAATTGTTATTGATGTTATTTGACAATGTATCAGCCAATTGAACAAAATAACGTGCAGAGTCTACTCGGCCTGTTTCTTGATACAAATACGCAAAATTCGTATATATGTACATCTTATCGTCGTCGGTGGTTGCTAATCGTAATGCCTGTCTGATATACTTAGTTGCATGTTCATACTGTTCCTGTTCTCTATATGCCACTCCAATACTGTTTAAAACCCTTACTATCAATGCAGTGTCCTTAATCATATATGCCTGATGTAATGCTTGTTGATAATAATGCTGAACGCTATCGGTCTGATGATTCAACAACAATGAATTGGAAATGGAAATTATCGTAGAAATTTCTCGTTGAAATAGTTCAAGAGAATGAAAAATGCTCATAGCCTGTCGAAAACGTATTACAGCATCTTCATACCACTCGCTGTTATAATTCAAATATCCCATGTAATTCAAAATTATACCCTGCAACTCCTTATTGTCTGTGTTCTCAGAAAAATCAAGCGCTTCCTGACAATATTCCATAGCAGTAGTGGTTTGTTTCTGCTCAGAAGCCACCACTGCTGCCAAAAAACAGGCCAATGCCGCTTTTTGCGGGTCTTTTCCACGAATAAAAAATTCACGCGCGTCAAAAATTTCAGTGTCAGAAGATATGTCCATTCCGGCGTTTCTTTTTGCCTGAACCTGAAGCAGATGATATTCAGCCCTTTCGGCAGCGCTGAACGCAAAGGTATTCACCGCATCTAACAGCGTCAAAGCGCTGTCGGGCATTTGCTCAACTAATAGTTGCGCCTGTTGCATCATTTGGCTGTTTTCGCGAGTTCCCCATTTCGTGCACGAAACCGCCAGCCCGCATAAAATTACTGAAATGATAAATGTATTGATTCTCATAGATAAAAGATATTTTGATGTATTTCAATGATGCGGCAAAAATAATACAAATATTTATTGATGATACCGCTTGAATGAGCCGTTGCATTTAGTACGCAGATAACGCGGATGATATGGATTTGCGCGGAGAACACGTGGAGTAGCGCAAAGACAGAATTTGTCATCTTTATTTATTGATGCGAATCAAGAGTTGAACTGTTTTTTAATTTACTGATAATCAATTGACCGTAGGTCATTCATATCAATAGAAAAATACGAAAAATGCTCCATGATTCCCCTTTAGGGGATTAACTGACAAAAGATGTGAATGTCCTACGGACAATAAACATTAGGATTGATACGTATTCTATTGATATTTAAATCCTAACGGATTATTCCAACCTTTGATTGGCATTATTGACACTTCCATAGTGATACAAGTCTACTGGCAAATTAGCCGAAAAACTTGTATGGCGTCAGAAAAAGAAACTCAACAACAACGCCAAAGAAAATCCTGCCACCGAAATAATGGTTTCCATGATGGTCCATGATTGCAGGGTTTGTTTTTCGTTCATTCCGAGATACTTCCCGACCAACCAGAATCCGCTGTCGTTGACGTGCGACGCTGTGGTGGCTCCTGCTGCAATGGCAATCACGATAAGCGCTTTATGCGGTTCGCTCAGGGCAAACGAAGCCAGCAGAGGCGACATGATTCCTGCCGAAGTAATCATGGCTACGGTAGCCGAACCTTGCGACACGCGGATAAGCAAAGCCAGTATATAGGCCAGAACAATAGGCGGCAAAGCCGAGTGCGACATACTTTCGGCTAATTGTACGCCGATGCCGCTATCCACCAATAGTTGCTTGAAAACGCCGCCTGCGCCGGTAACTAAGATAATCAATCCCGCAGGAGCCAATGCCTTGGTGCTCAGTTGCAGGATAGCGTCTCCGGAAAACCCGCGCCTGACACCCATGGCATAAATCGCCAGTAAGGTAGCAACGAGCAGGGCGATGAACGGATGACCGACGAATGCAAGGAACTGAATCCAAAAAGCATCTCTCATCCCGTGTGCATCCGCCCACACGCCTGAAACGGTGTTGGCAAGGATGAGTACCATCGGCACGGCAATGATGGCCGTTACAAGACCAAAAGAAGGCAAGTCTGTCAGACTCTTTTTATTTGTTGTTTCAGTTGTTTCAAATGTATGGGGAACTTTCACATGTATTTTGCGACCGATATATGTTCCAAACATCGGCCCTGCAAGAATAGCCACAGGAATACCGATGATGAACCCAAAAAGCACTACCCATCCCAAATCGGCTCCGATAATTTCGGCTGTAGCCACGGGGCCGGGCGTAGGCGGGACAAAGGCATGTGTGACAGCCAAGCCTGCCAACAGCGGGATGGCGAAATGCAGCAGCGATTTACCACTCTCTCTGGCTAAAGCGTAGAGTACGGGCACCAATATAATGAAACCTACATCGAGGAAGATGGGGATAGCCACAATGAAACCGGTAATAGTCAGCGCGTAAGGAGCCTTTTCCTTGCCGAATTTGCTGGTCAGATAGTGAGCAAGCGATTCGGCGCCACCCGACGACTCAAGCATCTGCCCGAAAATAGCTCCGATTCCCACTACTGTGGCTACAAATCCGAGCGTAGACCCCATACCGTCGGAAATACTTTTGATGACGGATTCCATCGGCATACCGGTAACCAACCCAAGAAAGACCGAAGTAATCAATAATGCCAGAAAGGCTTGTATTTTAAGTTTCAATACTAAAAACAGCAGCAACCCGATGCTGCCGGTCAGAATAGCGATAAGTTCAATGTTCGACATATTTTCAGTTACAAATTTGGGATAAAGATAAACATTATTTATTTTTGGGCGGTTTTTTTATCAAAATAATTTCAATACCATGACAAAACCAACACTTTTAGTATTAGCTGCCGGCATGGGCAGCCGTTACGGAGGCCTGAAACAGATAGACGGGCTCGGCCCTAACGGAGAAACCATTATTGATTATTCCATCTACGACGCCATCCGTGCAGGTTTTGGCAAAGTAGTGATGGTTATCCGCAAAAATATCGAGGAAGAATTTAAGCAGGTTTTTTTCAGAAAATACAGCGGAAAGATAGAAATTGAATACGTATTGCAGGAAATTGAATATGTGCCGCAAGGCGCAACGTATCATCCTGAGCGCGTGAAACCGTGGGGAACGGCACACGCTGTGCTGATGGCCGACGGGGTGATCAACGAACCGTTCTGCGTCATCAACGGCGACGATTTCTATGGTGTGGATGCCTTCATGCAAATGGCAGATTTCCTGAAGCAACAAAAAAATGACAGCCCCGACTACTGCATGGTAGGTTATCACCTGGCGCGCACTCTGTCTGACTACGGATTCGTAGCGCGCGGTATTTGTGAAACCGACAGGGACAATATGCTGCTCAAGGTTACTGAATGTACGCAAATCAAGCGTATCGGAACGGTTATCTGCTATAAAGACGCACAGGAAGTGAACCATACTTTTCCCGAAGAACAGATTGTATCCATGAATTTTTGGGGCTTCACGCCCACTTATTTCAAGTACTTGAGGGTTTCGTTTGAAAAATTCATCCGTGACAACGGCAACAACCTGAAATCGGAATTGTATATCCCCACTGTGCTGAGCGAACTGATTGATGCAAAAAAGGCTACGGTGAAGGTGTTGAGCAGCACTGCCGAATGGTTTGGCGTTACTTACAAAGAAGACCGCTCGTTTGTGGTCGACCGCCTGAAAAAACTTACCGGAGAGGGCGTATATCCAAGTCCGCTGTGGTAGAAGACTGTAAGACGGAGTAGAGCGTGAGTCTTTGAATTATTGACGGGTAAGGATAGTAAATGATATGAAAAAAATGCAGATCATTCCTTGCTCAAAGTACTCTCGAAAGGCATACGATTTACAATTGACCGCCCCAAAGTTACCTGATCGGCATATTCCAACTCGTCTCCAATGGACAGGCCGCGCGCTAATGTAGAAACGACTACAGGAAAATGCTTTAACTTGCGATAGATGTAGAAATTCGTGGTATCGCCCTCCATAGTGGTGCTCAACGCAAGTATAATTTCCGATATGTTTCCAGTGGCTACCTTTTGCTCCAGCGTGTTGATAGTCAGGTCGGATGGTCCGATACCGTCCATTGGCGATATGATACCGCCCAATACATGATAAACGCCCAAATACTGCATGGTGTTTTCGATGGACATGACATCGCGCACAGTTTCCACTACACACACGACTGAATGGTCGCGACGCGGGTTGGAACATATCGCGCAAAGTTCGACGTCCGACAAATTGTGACATTCCCTGCAATACATCACTTCGCTGCGTAACCGGATTAATGCCTGGCTGAATTGACTGACCGCCCCCACATCCTGTTTAAGCAAATGCAAAGCCATACGTAAGGCTGTTTTCTTCCCGATACCCGGCAATTTGGAAAATTCATTGACGACATCTTCGAGGAGCTTGGAGGAATATAGTTGAATCATGCAGCAAAGATAATTATTTTGCGTAGATACAAGTTTTTTTATTCGGTGAAAATGTAATATTTTTACCGGAAATTTACGGGATTCAAATTTGAAAACCTATTCATCCATACCGGTTGCGTTTCAGATCATGGCCAAGCCATTCGGCCCGGTGTGCAATTTAGATTGCAGTTATTGCTACTATCTTGAAAAAGAAAAGATGTACGACACATCGGAACGTTTCAGGATGAGCGAACAGACGCTGGAAAAGTTTATTGATGAATATATTGCAGCCCAAAATGTGCCGGTAGTGCAGTTTGTGTGGCACGGCGGCGAACCGACCATGCTGGGGATAGATTACTATAAAAAGGCGCTCGACCTGCAAAATCAATACAGACGCGGCCGGACGATCGAAAACGTGCTGCAAACCAACGGTACGCTGCTCAACGACGACTGGTGCCGCTTTTTCCGCGATAACCACTTTCTCATTGGTATTTCCGTAGACGGGCCGGAGCATATCCACGACCGTTACCGGCTGAATAAAGCGGGTAAACCTTCGTTTACACAAGTGATGAAGGGCCTGGAACTGTTAGTGAAACATCAGGTGGAATTTAACACCCTCTCGGTGGTGAACGACTACAACGCCCAGTACCCGTTAGAAACTTACCGTTTCCTGAAAAGCGCGGGCAGCCGCTACATGCAGTTCACGCCCATTGTTGAAAAAAATCAAAAAATCAAAAAATCAAAAAACCAATTATTTCATCAGGAATCTTTGAATTTTGGAATTTTGGAATCTGTAAATCAGGAATTGGCGCCCTGGACGGTAAAAGCCATAGATTACGGGCGTTTCCTGTGCGAGATATTCGACGATTGGGTGCTGCACGATGTGGGCGCATACTTTGTTCCCACTTTCGATTCGATTTTAGCCAACTGGACGGGCAACATGACTTCCATCTGCGTACACGCCGAAACATGCGGCCATGCAGGCGCCATCGAACACAACGGCGACTTGTTTGCCTGCGACCATTATGTTTTCCCGGAATACAAATTGGGGAATATTCACACCGATTCGTTAGTATCCATGATGTATGCACCGCGCCAGATTGAGTTCGGGCAGGCCAAGCGCAACGCTCTTCCGCAATATTGCCGCGATTGCGAATACCTGTTTGCCTGCAACGGCGAATGTCCCAAAAACAGAATCATCAAAACACCGGTGGGCGAAGCGGGATTAAATTATCTTTGCAGCGGATTGAAGCTTTTTTATGCGCACGTTGCTCCTTATATGGATTTCATGGCCGAAGAGCTTGCCAACGAGCGTCCTCCGGCCAATGTGATGGCCTGGGCGCGCGAGCGAATCAAAAGCAAACCGGTTGTCAAAAATATTCCTGTCGCAAAACCCGTCACGCGGATGGCTATTAAACCGAACGATCCGTGTCCGTGCGGAAGCGGTATGAAATACAGGCAATGCTGCCGGAATAAACCTGTTAACAATATATGATTTTTTTAGAATACACCCATGAACCAACAAGTACACAAAGAATTAGATCATCTTTTGGAAAATTACCCACAATTGGCGGTTTGTACAGATGATATATGGAATGCCTTTACGTTGATGACGGATGGTTTCAGGCGGGGCGGTTTGATCATGACCTGCGGTAATGGCGGCAGCGCAGCCGATGCGGAACATATCACGGGCGAACTGATGAAAAGTTTCAAACAACGGCGTCCGGTATCCGACGAACAACGTGCAGCGCTCGAAGCGGCCTTTCCCAACGAGGGCGCATATCTTGCCGACCATCTGCAACGCGGTATCCCGTGCATTTCTCTGGTCAGTCAGGTATCCCTCATGACAGCCTTCGCCAACGATGTTGCCGCCGACATGGCATTTGCCCAGCAGGTTTTCGTTTATGGTTGCCCCGGCGATGTGCTGATCGGACTTTCCACATCGGGAAACTCAAAAAATGTTGTCAACGCCTGCGCAACAGCCAAAGCATCAGGTATGAAAACCATCGGTATGACTGGCGAACAAGGCGGTAAACTCCGCGAAATATGCGATGTAACCATTTGTGTACCGGCAAGCGAAACTTACCGTGTGCAGGAATATCATTTACCGGTATACCATGCTTTATGCGCCATGATGGAGTGTTCTTTTTTTTATTAGACGGGGTAATTTTTTGCGGAGTTAAGGATTAATGATAAGTTGCAGTAACAATCAAAAAGTATCTTCACCTGACAGCACAGTGAGAGCGCAAATTGTACAGGAAAACGACCGGTTGCTGTTACAGGTTTTTCTTCGCAGCTCTGAAGTTGCACAATGGCAAATCGGTGGCATGTCATTCGAAAAAGAGGGTTATCTTTACATAAATTTTGTTTACCATTAAAATACATAAGACATGATGACAAAACAATTTTCTTACATTTTTCTTTTCTTCACTTTTTTCTTCACATTTCGTCTGTCGGCAAATGAATCTGCTTACCGCATTCTGTCGTTTGTTGACGGAGTAAAACAACCGGTACAATCTCTAAACGGCGCATGGCAGTTCCGGTTTTCACCTTCAGCCAAGTGGGAAACGGTGCAGGTTCCCGGTGAATTAGCTATGCAGGGATATGCCATAGAGCACGATAAACCCTACACCTACCTGAAGTCTTTTACCATTCCGGCCGATTATACAGGCAAACGGGTTATTCTTCGTTTTGATGGGGTATATAGTTATGCGCGGTTAACTATCAATGGGAAGTTTGTTCGTGAACATTATGGCGGTTTTACAAGGTGGGAAACTGACGTTACCGACTTTGTGAAAGCAGGGAAAAAAAATGAAATCCAATTAGAAATTACAGACCTGTCGGATGAAATATCTTACGCCTCAGGTTATGCACATCATCCCGTGGGCGGTATTCTTCGCAGCGTAACTCTTTTTGCGCTTCCTCAATCGCACTTATTCGACTTTTCTGTGGAAACGCTGATGGATACACTATATCGAGATGCCCGGCTGAAAATTGGCTATTCCGCGATGAACGACGGCGGCGATACGGAAATCGTTTATTCACTTTTTGACAATGCTGGAGTAAAAGCGACTCATTCGTCCGTCATTAAACAAACGGGTGATTGTATGGATGTTTTCGATGTGAAAAATCCTTTAAAATGGGACGCCGAACACCCGAATCTGTACACCTTGAATGTATCTATTCTAAAGCAAGGCAGGCAGATTGCTCAATTCGACTGTAAAGTAGGTTTTAGAGAGATCAAAATAGTCGGAAACCGGATGCTTGTTAACGGACGGCCTGTTAAACTGCGCGGCGCCAACCGTCACGATGTTCATCCTCTGTTGGGACGCTCTACGACTGCTGAAATAGATAGCTTAGATGTTATATTGTTCAAAGAAGCCAATATGAATTTCGTCCGGACGTCGCATTATCCGCCTTCTGAAAAGTTTGTGGAATATTGCGACCGTTACGGTATATACGTGGAATGTGAAACGGCGGTATGTTTTGTCAATACGCACCGTCAAAAAAACTATACTCCGGGCAATACGCAAAGCGACCCTGCATATACCGACCGTTACCTGTCGCAACTTCGGGAGATGGTAAAAACATTTCGCTTGCATCCGTCTGTCCTGATATGGTCAATTGGTAATGAGAATATCTATGGCGACAACTTCCGAAAAAGTTGGGACTGGGTAAAGGATACCGATACCACACGTCCGGTTATTTTCAGTTATCCCGGTCAAGTTCAGGAAGAAAGTAAAGTGTATGAAATATTAAGTATGCACTATCCTTATGTTGATGGAAATTTGTCGCAATACGATATGACCACTGTCCGTTTTCAGGGGCATGGTATCCCGGCGCTATTCGACGAATGGGCGCATCCGGCTTGCTACACCTATCAAACTTTACAGGACGACCCGAACATACGCGAATTTTGGGGCAAATCCATTGACATGATGTGGAGCAATCTGTTTGAATCGCCCGGTGGATTAGGCGGGGCTATATGGGGATATGTAGACGATGTCTTTATGCTGCCCGTGCCAAAAGTTGGAACGTCATGGTGGAAGATATTTATGTGGAGAGGGGATAGACCGGAAGCATTTCTGGGCAATTGTATTGGCTACGGCGAATGGGGTATCGTGGATATCTGGCGCCGGAAGAAACCGGAGTTTTGGTCTACCAAAAAAGGATATTCTCCTGTACGGTTACTTCAGGAAAAAGTAACGGACTATACACCGGGACAACGAATTATCCTGCCAGTGTACAATCGTTTCGACCATACTATCCTTAATGAGATAAAAGCATACGCCGTTTACAAGGGCGTTCGCAAAGAAATTACACTACCGGCTATTGAACCGCATTTCAAAGGTGTGTTGGAAATTAACGGAGACCGCTGGGAAAACAGTGAAATACTGACGATTGAATTTCAGACTAATGAAGGACAATTAATTGATAAATATTATGTTACGTTTGGACAAAAGAAAATCGAACTTCCTCGAACGGTTTATCAGGGCGAATTAAATATTGAAGAAACCAATGACCGGCTGATAGTCAAGGGGAATGGCTTTGAAATTCCTTTTTGTAAAGAAACTGGACTTATCTGCAATGCCAAAACAGGAGATCAGGTGGTGATTGAGAAAGGCCCTTTTCTAAATATGGATGTAAACCTGAATCAACTAACCGGCGCCGAAGTTCGCAGAAATGCAAGGAAATATATATCGTCAGACGCCGATTGGAAGAAAACGGATTTTTCATATCTGCAAAAAGACGGTCATGTATGGGTAACCATCGCCGGTACATACGGAAATATACGTATGGATATACAAGTGGACATTGCACCTGAAGGGAAAATCATATTCGATTACGCTACCAGTGGGGAATTGAATGGATATTTACGCGAAACCGGACTTAAATTTTACATTGATGATGCTTTCGATCATCTTCAATGGAAACGCAATGGTTATTGGGGCTATTATCCTGCTGATGAATTTGCAGGAAATGAAGGGGAAGCGCCGTTTTACAACAATAGTCAAGCACTGTATGGAAAAAAACCTGTGCAAGCCTGGCATCTTGACGACCGCAATTATTTTTACTGGGCTGACGCCGGTGCAGGAAGTTCGAAGCCACTCACTCAAATGGCTCGCGGAATGAAGGAAAATGTGTATGCTTATACTTTGACAACAAAAGATAAACACGGCTTCTCTATCGTATCGCCTGATGCTTCGGTTGCTTGTCGTACTGACAGATTACCTGATGAGCAATTAACATTTTTTGCCAATAATCGTTGGGACTATCCCGAAATTGCATGGGGAAATTTTAGCAAGAATCTCGAAAATATCCCATGTCACGGA
>Ga0082212_10012433_pt1 | contig 10727 bp, 11 predicted proteins | sample TergutNt197P3_FD_71548 | JGI IMG/M metagenome (GOLD analysis project Ga0082212, IMG submission 71548) | Neocapritermes taracua P3 segment gut microbial communities from Petit-Saut dam, French Guiana - Nt197 P3 | ecosystem: Host-associated > Arthropoda: Insects > Digestive system > Gut ...
TTTCTATACCGCCGATTCTCCGCCCGGACTATATTAATGCGCTAAAAATAGCCCAGAGGGCAGATAGTCCAAGTACTGAACCATTCAATGAGCTTATCGCAAATTGCGAGATTGAAGCGCAAAAGGATTTTTGCCGGATGTTTCATATAGAAATGAAACCGGCACCCCAACGCGTCAGCTTATGACCAATTGGCAACCTTTCTAGATTAATACCGCAAGTTTTGCGTAAAATTTCCACTTGTGAACGATTAAAATGTATATTTGCTTCATTATTGCATAATATAGTTAGCGTTTCTTCCTTATTATGGCAAATAATGGCCTGTTTCGGGGCTAAAACCCAATGAATCCAATTCACAACCGTAAAAAATACGCAAAACGCAGGGTCAAACTCTATAATCCCGTTTTCCCCCTGCCGGAAAAGCCGAAAACAGGGGTTCGCATTTGCCTCTGAGCCATTTTCACACACTCTGACGGACCCTTTTGTCTTCTTTCACGAATAGTTACACATCCTTCAATACCAATATCTCTTGAATCCATGATTAGGCTACTAATATTTTTATATGATTGGTAGTTTGCGTATGCGGACTTTATCATCCGTATTTGAGTGCCTGCGTTATATCTTCCTCCTCCAGGTATTCATAATCGCTTAATACGTCTGAGAATGTCGCACCATTCGCTATCATGTTCACTATCAATGAAACGGGGACACGAATATCCCTTATGCAAGCCTGTCCGCCCATAACGTCATGCGAGAAAGTTATTCTATCAAGTGTATATGCCATCGTATTCACCACCAAATTTTAAAAAGGCAATAAGTGTTTTATCCGTATCATCACAGTTAATTGTATCAGGTATTCTTTGGAATAGGCAAGGGTCATCTTCCGGCCGTTCATAAAACCGCTCGAAAGACAGCGGCGGCGGTTCTTTTGTCCTATGGATTTATGTTACAATTGGCGGTATGGGAAGGGGGGATCAATCCAATGAAAAAATATAAGTGCAACGTATGCGGGCATGAATTCGGCGAAAACGATGCCGCGAGCGAAAACGGGCAGGTCGCGTGTTCTGTTTGCCGCGCCCCATCCGGGATGCTTACTGTGACGGAACACGGGGCGCCGGAGGCCGCAACCGTGGCGGCGGGGCCTGGACAAGGCCCGGAAAGCGCGAAAACGCTCGGCTACCCCGCTGAGCTTGCGCGAAACGACGACAGCATCAGGTATATGGACGAGATCCATCAAATGGCCGTGACCGGCGAGCCGATCATCGAGGCTATGGGGATCAAAGGATCCGTGCCGGGCTGGGACGACATCCTTGTCCTGGGGGCGCAGCTGGACCCGATGCCTCTCGAAAGCCATGAGGAAGTGGACACAGAGACCGTCATAGGCAAGCGCGCGAAAAAGCCCATGACGCTCGCGAACCCCGTCTATATCTCGCATATGTCGTTCGGGGCGCTGTCGAGGGAAGCGAAGGTCGCCCTCGCGAAAGGCAGCGCCATGGCAAAGGCCGCGATGTGCAGCGGCGAGGGCGGCATACTGCCCGAGGAGATGGCCGCGGCATACAGGTATATCTTCGAATACGTGCCCAACCTGTACAGCGTCACGGAGGAGAACCTGAAAAACGCGGACGCCATCGAGATCAAGATAGGGCAGGGGACGAAGCCCGGGCTTGGCGGGCACCTTCCGGGCGGCAAGGTGACGGAGGAGATCGCGGCCGTGCGCGGCAAGCCTGTCGGCGAGGATATCCACAGCCCGTCAAGGTTCGCGGGTATCGATTCCAAAGAGGACCTCAAAGGGCTGGTCGACAGGCTGCGCGGCGAATCGGAAGGGCGGCCGATCGGCATAAAGATAGCGGCCGGCAGGATCGAGCGCGACCTTGGGATCTGCGTCTATGCGGGGCCCGACTTCATCACGGTCGACGGGCGCGGCGGCGCGACCGCGGCAAGCCCGAAGCTTGTCCGCGACGCGACAAGCGTCCCGACGATATACGCGCTACACCGCGCAAGGAAGTACCTGGATTCCGTCGCCCCTGACATTTCCCTGGTCATTACCGGCGGGCTGCGCGTGTCCTCGGATTTCGCGAAAGCGCTCGCGATGGGCGCGGACGCCGTGGCGGTCGCTACGGCGGGCCTGCTGGCGGCGGGTTGCCAGCAATACAGGATCTGCGGCTCCGGCCTGTGCCCTATGGGGATTGCCACGCAGGATCCGGCGCTGCGCTCGCGGCTTGACGTGGATGCCGCCGCCCGGCGGGTCGCCAATTTCCTGGACGCCTCCCTGGCGGAGCTAAAACAATTCGCGCGCCTGACAGGGCACAGGCGGGTTCACGATTTGAGCGTAGACGACCTGTGTACGGCAAGCAGCGAGATTTCCGGGTTCACGGATATCCCCCACGCATGACGCAACAGGAACCGCGCTTCTATGGTATATTACACAGTGGATGGAGGTATAAAAAATGGACAACACAGCATTATTCAAAATCGGGTATGGCCTTTACGTGCTTACGGCGCGGGATGGCGACAAGGATAACGGGTGCATCATAAACACGGTCCTGCAGATCACGAGCGCCCCGCCGTTTGTCGGCGTGATTTCGGTCAACAAGAACAATTTCACCCATGACATGATCATGAGGACGAAAAAGTTCAACATTTCAACGCTGACGACAGAGACGCCGTTCGAGGTCTTCAAGAATTTCGGTTTCCAGTCCGGCGCGGATGCCGACAAGTTTGCCGATTTCAAGGATATCCCGCGAAGCGAAAACGGCATCGCCTATATTGCCGGTCACGCAAACGCCTGGCTGTCCTTTGAGGTAGGGGACACGATCGATTTCGGTTCCCACACGATGTTCAAGGCCGAGATAACCGCCGGCGAGGTCTTGAGCGGCATCGACAGCCTCACCTACGCTTATTACCAAAAGCACATCAAGCCGAAACCGCAGCCCGCGCCGGAAAGCGGCTACCGTTGCAATATTTGCAATTACATCTATCAAGGCGCGTCATTGCCCGAAGATTTCATCTGCCCCATATGCAAGCACGGGGCAAGCGATTTTTCGAAGATGGAATGAACCGGTACAGGAATCAGCCCACCGGAGTGAGGGTGACGTTTATGGAAAGGTAATCGCCCCACATGAACAGTACTGTTATGGGTTCGTCCGCCAAGGGCATTTCAAAAACCATTAACCCGGTGTCAAGATCGTTGTAAGCAGTCCCTACATCGGAGGGAAAGGCTTCCCCCCAGTAAGAAAAGTTTACAAGGCCTGGCGCGGGCTCTATCCCGCCGCCCCAAGCTGAAAAGTCATATGTTGTCTCATCCGGGCCTATCCTGTCGACGCTGAGCAACATGGTTTTATAATCTTCGTCGACTCCGGGGAAGGTCTTGCTATCGCTGGGGACGGATAACTGCGCGGCAAAATCAAAATCCGGCAGATTGCCTGGTACTACAGCAAACTTGACTGCTAATTCGTGCATGCCATTTCTTGTAGTCGCGCCGGAACCCTCGCCTTCGCCAAAATAGCCTGTTTTGCTATCGATGTAATCCATCGTTACTCTCGCCATGCCGAATGTATCCATGCCGCAGCCATCGAGACCGCACTCCTCATCGCACGTCAACTCCGCTTCTATCTCAATATCGTAGGTCAAAGGCGGATACTCTTCATCCGTGCCGCATTTGCATTTGGCTCCGCCTTCGCATTCCTTGTTCGTGCATTTGGGATCGCATGGACAATTATGTTCGTCTACACTGGCTGTATCTTCTCCGCCGGACGTGGCGCCGCTACCGCTATCGCCACCGGTGCCGCCTTCACTGCCGCCTCCGCACGCCGCAAGCGAAATCACCAGGATAAGCACTGCCGCGATTGCCAGGATATTTTTCATTTCGTGTTCCTCCACCCATCAAGAACCATCAATTCAAGTTGGTGACCCCACGGGGAATCGAACCCCGGATTCAGCCGTGAGAGGGCTGCGTCTTGACCGCTTGACCATGGGGCCATGCCTAGCAGAAGCTATTTTACAGTATGGCCGGGGGATTTGCAAATAATTGTTTGGCCGCGCGATATTTGTTTTGATGTTTGAGGTTTTTACAGGTATATTGTAGTTGCTTGTTGGAATTCATAGACAGTCGCATGCGAGGAAAGGAAGAAAGCTATGGAGATCAAGAAATACCCGTGCTATATCAAGGGCGTCGAGCAGAAATGGCCCAACGTGACGCCGGGGACGCCTATCTACGCCAATTGCGTGGTGGTGGACAACCTCATTTTCGTGTCGGGCATGACGGCGCAGTCGTTCGAGGACGGCGCCTGCCTTACGAATACGGCCCAGGACCAGACGAGGGTATGCTATACGAAGCTGAAGCAGGTGCTGGAGGAAGCAGGCTCGAGCCTTGACAACCTCGTGCGCACGCTTGTTTTGTTCAAGGATATGCAGGACTATCCAGTCGTGCGCGCGACGGAACTGGAATTCTTCAAGGAACACGCCCCGTCGCTGGTCGACGCCCCGCCGGCAAGCACGGTGCTTCAGGCGGCGGCGCTGGCGAGGCCCGAATTCCTTGTCGAAATCGAAGCGATAGCGGTGCTTAAGAAGTAATAACTAAAGAAGCAATAACTACAGACGAGTTTGCGCGGTTTCCGGTCTGCGCAGCATTTTCCGCAGAGCAAGGCACTCTGGAACGGCACGAAGCGCCTGGTACTTTTGGTACTGAAGCGGGGGCCGTGAGTAGCTACGCGCTACGCAGCTATACGGACAATGCTGCTTAACTGGCGTAGTTTTTGTGTACTCCCGAAGTAGTGTATAATACTTAAATGAATGGGTTCCGGGAAAATGAACAGATGGGCGCTCATACGTCGATGAAGGCCGGTGGACCGGCGGCGGCGTTTTACGAGCCTGAGGATGAGGCGGGGCTGGTTTCGCTTGTTTCCGGGTTCCATGAAGCGGGCAGGCTGTTCTTCCTGCTCGGCAACGGGACAAATGTGATCGTACGCGACAGCGGCTACCCGGGAGCTGTTGTATCGACACTGAAGGCGCTGAGCGGTTACATTACCGAACCTTCCAGAGGGAAACTTGTAGCGGGGGCGGGCGAGCCACTTGCGCGCGTCTGCCGGGCATCTGCCGAGGCGGGGCTGTCCGGCCTTGAGGCGCTGTCAGGCATACCGGGGACGGTAGGCGGCGCTGTGTATATGAACGCCGGCGCGTACGGGGGGGAGATAGCCGATGTGATCGTCTCTGTGCGGGCGTACGACATGGGTGACTGTAAAACTATTATGTTGACACGCGAGGAATGCGCGTTCGGGTACCGCGACAGTGTATTCAGAAAAAGCCCCTGGATAATCCTTTCCGCAGAGTTTTCGCTCGCAGCCAGCGAAAAGCAGGAAATAGAGGCTGCGATGGCTGGGTTCACAAGAAAGCGAAATGAAAAACAGCCTGTTGAGCTGCCGTCGGCGGGGAGTTTTTTCAAACGGCCGGAAGGCGACTATGCCGGGAGGCTTATCGAGGCGGCGGGGATGAAGGGGGCGCGTGTAGGCGGCGCGCAGGTGTCTTTGAAACACGCGGGGTTTATCGTGAATACGGGCGGCGCAACGGTCGGCGATGTCCTGGCCCTTGCGAGCCTGGTCAAAGAAAAAGTGTTTGAAATGTCCGGCATTATGCTTGAGGAAGAGCCTGTTATCCTGGGCTGAACGGTGGCGGTGTAAGCGGAACAGTGAAGGTGAATTTGTAGGCGGAACAGCGGCGGTGTAGGTTGATCAGCGGCGGTGAAAGCGTCGGCTGAACAGTGGCGGTAAACGGTTGTTTCCGCGAGTTTGAAAAAGAAATAAGGAACGGAGTAAAGGGATGGCTGAAAAAAAACAGGACGAAATGACGCGGCCGGAGCTGAAAATCAACGGGGAAAGGTATGTGGTCGAGAGCGATCTTCATACGCACACGAGGTATTCGCACGGCAAAGGCACGGTTGAAGATAATGTGAAGGCGGCGCTGGCCATGGGGCTGAAACAGATAGGCATAGCGGACCATGGCCCGGGGCACCTGGGTTTTGGCGTCTCCCGCAAAAGGCTTGTGGAAATGAAGGCGGAGATCATCTCTCTTCGGAAGCTGTACCCGGATATAGAGATACTGTTCGGAATTGAGGCCGATATTATCGCGCCAAAGGGCCGCGTCGATGTCAAGCCGCAGGAATTCGCGTACTTCGATTTCGTATGCGCAGGGTGGCACTACGGCGCCGTTGACGGGCTGACGCCTGCCGGGATCGTGAACACGGTAAGTAACCTGAGGCGAAGAACGGTCGAAAAGGCCACGAAAAGCCAGATACGGCGCAACACCGATGCAGTCGTAGGGGCGATTGAGGGGGGCGGAATCAGGTTTTTGACGCATCCCGGCGACAGGGCGCCGGTTGACCTGCTCGAAGTGGCGGCAGCCTGCGCGCGGGCCGGCACGCTCGTAGAGATCAATACGAGCCATATGCCGCTGACGCCGGGCGACGTGAAAATGATGCTGCTGGCGGACATCAGTTTCATTATCTGCAGCGATGCTCACGACCCGGAGAATATTGGCGGCTTTGAGCCTGCGGTCAGGCTGATAGAGGAATCGGGGCTTGACCCTGGGCGGGTGGCCAACCTGATAAAAATATAGGATGTAAAAAAAGGGGGGGGAAATGCATATTGTAATAATTTCGGGGCTGTCGGGCGCGGGCAAGAGCCACGCCGCCGACGTGTTTGAGGACATGGGGTATTATTGTATAGACAATCTGCCCACGCCGCTTATAAAGGATTTCATAACGCTTATAAAGGGCGACAAGCACAGGCTTGAGAAGGTGGCGCTTGTCATAGATATCCGCGGCGGCGACTTCCTTGACGATTTCGTAAAGTATGCAAATGAACTGAACAAACGCAAGATCGACCACAAGCTTATATTCCTTGAGGCCTCAAAAATCTCGCTGCTCCGCAGGTATGCCGAGACGAGGCGCCAGCACCCTCTGGCCGCAGGAAAGACAAACGGCGAGGCGATAGACGAGGAGATACTCAGGCTTGAGCCCATCAAGGAGATGAGCGACCTGGTAATAGATACGAGCGATCTGAAAAGCAATGAACTCGCACAGATACTGCGCGATTATATCCAGGACAGCGGGCAGGCGAAGCCATTCCGCTTCATCGTGCAGTCGTTCGGCTACAAGTATGGCATGCCGGCCGAAGCGGATTTTATTTTCGATGTGCGCTTCATCCCAAACCCGTTTTATGAGCCTGGCATGCGGGAGCTCACGGGGAAGGACGCTGCCGTATATGAATTTGTGACAGGCGACCCGGAAGCCCGTTATCTGGCTGATGAAACCATCATGCTGCTCGACAGGCTGAAGCCGTCATATATCAGGGAGGGCAAGCCAAGCGTCAATGTAGCATTCGGGTGCACGGGCGGCCAGCACCGCTCTGTCGCAATGGCCATACACGTGGCTGAGAGGCTGCGTGAGGCGGGTGAGAACGTTACGCTGCGTCACAGGGAGACGTACTGATCCCGGCAGGCTATGTCGTTTTCCTCCGAAGTAAAAAAAGAGATAGCGCATGCACGGCCCGCAAAACCGTGCTGTGAGATTGCGGAAGCCGCGGGGTTTTTCCGCACGGCGGGGTCGCTGAAACCTGCCGGCAGGGGCGGGATAGGGCTCGTGCTGGAGACCGGCATACCTGCTGTGGCCAGGCATTTCAAGCAATTGTATGAGGGCCTGACGGGGGAACAGCTTTTTGTATCAGTAGCTCGTAAGGGGGGGCATGTTTCCCCCCGGCGGCTTGAACTGGAACTGCCGCCGTCGCAAAAGGGCGTAGACCTGCTCTTGCGTATCGGCGTCATCAACAGGAAAAACGGGCTTTTGACTGTAAAAAAGGGCATCATGCATACACTAACAGGCTCAAAATGCTGCCGGAAAAGCCTTTTAAAAGGCCTGTTCCTCGGCGCCGGCTCAGTTGCGGACCCCGCGAAGCGCTACCATTTTGAGATAATAACGGCTGACAAGGCGCTCGCGGACGAGGTGCGCCGCCTCATGGACAGCTTCACGGATATCCACGCAGGCATCATGGTGCGCAGCGGCAAATACGTCGTCTACCTGAAGGCGGCGGAGCAGATAAAAGACATGCTCGGCATCATTGACGCACACCTGCATCTTCTGGCTTACGAAGATGCACGGGCGCGCCACGAGCTGCGCGGCCGGGCAAACCGGTTCAGTAATTGTGACAACGCAAACCTGGACAGGCAGGCTGTGGCAGGGGCAACGCAGGTACGGGCGATAGCCGCAATCGAAGCGCGCCCCGGAGGCCTTTTAGCGCTGCCGCCCAAGCTCCGCGAAGCAGCCGAGGCACGCAAGGCAAACCCGGAAGCGAGCCTGTCCGACCTGGGGTCGATGCTGAGCCCGCCCGTCACAAAATCCGCCGCCGCCGCGCGCATGAAACGCCTTATGGATTTCGCAGATGAAGACCGCAAGGTTATTCGCGCCCAGACGGACTGAAAAAATCGTTTCTGCAAAAAATGCGAAAGTTGTTGACTTACCAATGAAAATTATGGTAAATTAATTATTCGTGAGCCGCGCAGAAAAGGCAGGAACGGACGCGATATACGCGTCGGCCTTAATGGCGAGCCCGTATACAGGAGGATCACGATATGTATGCGATTTTTGAGACTGGCGGAAAACAGTACAAGGTAAGCGCCGGGGATGTCATCCGAATCGAAAAGATTCTGGGGGACGTAGGCGACCAGGTCAAATTTGAGAGTGTTCTCGCGTTTTCGGACGGCGAGGCGCTCAAAACAGGGACGCCGTATCTTGACGCTGCTACGGTCAACGCGACAATTACGGATGCCGGCAGGGGCAAGAAGGTCATTATCTTCAAGTTCAAGGCCAAGAAGGACTACCGCAAGAAGCAGGGGCACAGGCAGCCGTACACTGAGATTGAAGTCGACAACTTCACAATAGCCGGAGAGGACTTCGGCGAAAAGCCGGAGAAACCGGTTGTGGAGGAAGCAGAGGAAACAGTCGAAGAGCCGGAAGTAGAAGAGAAGCCCGTAAAGGCAAAGGGCAGGGCAAAGAAGGCGAAGGCTGAGGCAGCTGCGGAAGCGAAAGAAGCCGTGGACGAAGCGGAAGCAGAGGAAGAAGAAAAAGCGGAAGACGCTAAGGCTGACGATACGGCTGAAAAGAAGGTCGCCCGGACAAAGACAAAGAAAGCCAAGGCTGACAAAGAAGCGGCAGAGGAAGAAGAAAAAGCCGAAGCGGAAGAGGAAGAAGAAAAGGCCGAAGAGGCTGAGGAAGCGGTAGAGTTAGAAGAAAAGGCCGAGGAGGCTGCTGAAGCGGCAGAGGAAGAAGAAAAGGCGGAAGAAGTGCCCGCTGACGACACGGCTGCTGAAAAGAAGGCTGCCAAGTCAAAGGCAAAGAAAGCCAAGGCTGACAAAGAAGTAGAAGCGGCAGAAGAAAAGGTCGAGGAAGCTGCGGATGCGGAAGAAGAAAAGGCTGAGGAAGCTGGTAAAGCCGCCGGGGAAAAAGCCGCAACTCTGACAAAAGCGGACATAATGGCGAAGCTTGACGAGCTAGGCATAGAATACAAGAAGAGCGCAAAGAAGGATGAGCTACTGGCGCTCCTCAATGATTGATAAAGCAGGGAGGGACATGAAATGGCGAGTAAAAAAGGTGTAGGCAGCTCGAAGAACGGGCGCGAATCAGAAGCTAAACGGCTTGGGGTCAAGAGAGGCGACGGGCAATATGTAAGCGCGGGCTCGATCCTCGTGCGGCAACGCGGGACCAAATTCCATCCGGGCAACAATGTCGGTATCGGAAGTGACGACACGCTATTCTCGAAAGTCGACGGTAACGTGAAATTTGAACGTTATGACAAGAAGCGCAAGCAGGTAAGCGTCTACAGTGCAGGAGGCTGAGCGCAGCAGGAAGTAAGAGGAGACGCGCAGCGGGAAGTAAGAGGAGCCGCGCAGCAGGAAGTAAAAGGAGCCGCGCAGCAAAAAGCAGGAGGCTGAGCGCAGCGGGAAGAAGCCGGATCAACCGGGTCAAAAGGTATCAATGCCGCTCTATGACGGGGCGGCTTTGTTATATGTTATACTGGTATATATGTTTGTTGATAAAGCGACGATAGTGATAAGGTCGGGAAAGGGCGGCGACGGCGCCGTTTCTTTCCGAAGGGAACCTTTTGTGCCCAACGGCGGCCCGGATGGCGGAAACGGCGGAAAGGGAGGGGACGTCGTGTTCCTTGCCGACCGTGGCCTGCGGACGCTGATGGATTTGAAGTACATGAAGAAGTATAAGGCGCCGCCCGGCCAAAACGGCATGGGTTCTAACAAGTACGGCAAGGGCGGCGAGGAACTTATCATAAAGGTGCCTGTCGGAAGCGTTATCATCGACGAGGTATCCGGTGCTTTCATGGCTGATCTGGCGGAGGACGGCGCGCGTTTTGTGGCGGCCATTGGGGGTAAGGGCGGCCTGGGAAACAACAATTTCAAGAATTCTGTGCGCCAGGCGCCGAATTTCGCGGAGGCCGGGTCGCAAGGCCAGGAACGGACGGTCGTCATAGAGCTGAAGCTTATAGCGGACGTTGGCATCATAGGGCTTCCGAATGTGGGGAAGTCAACACTGCTGTCAGCCTCGACCGGCGCCAAGCCAAAGATAGCGAATTACCATTTCACGACGATCGCGCCAAACCTGGGCGTCGTCGAGCTGGCGAACACGTCATTTGTCCTGGCGGATATCCCCGGGCTCATCGAGGGGGCGGCG
>Ga0082212_10012434_pt1 | contig 10726 bp, 9 predicted proteins | sample TergutNt197P3_FD_71548 | JGI IMG/M metagenome (GOLD analysis project Ga0082212, IMG submission 71548) | Neocapritermes taracua P3 segment gut microbial communities from Petit-Saut dam, French Guiana - Nt197 P3 | ecosystem: Host-associated > Arthropoda: Insects > Digestive system > Gut ...
TTGGGCTTGTCCGCCATCAAAGCACTATTTGCCAAATTATACATGAGGTCAAAATATTCCCTATTGGAATGAAATTTAATTTCGAGGAAACTCATGTAATAAGCAGCATCATAAAACAGCGGTGCATAGCCAGCAAATTCGCAATAGAAGTGTCTTCCTCTGCCGCAATCCTTATTGTAGTCTGTTACAGTAATGCCATCTAATAAAAACATCTTGAGATTTTCACGGATTTTAGTTTTGAGGCTGGGAGCATCGATTGAGACATCGCCAGTATCTTTGTCTATTAGCAGCGAAAAAGACCGAAAAGATTCTGAGGTTGCAATTAAGAAGGGTATAAGTCCGTCTTCAGATTCCATTGCCCCTTCAAATACTCTCTTAGCATCGTCAACACGTCCGCATTTCCAAAGCTCATCGACCATTTCGGCGAAACCCTCAAGCCTGTGGTCACGAGACATTTTATCGTATGGCGCATTGGCAAGTGTTTCAATAGCACTATCAACATCTCCAGCCAATGCTTCTAAAACAGCGATTTCTTGATAATTTCGCACATCAACGTGTCCATCTTCTCTAAAAAGTTCTCCGTGAGCCATCAGGTTTTTGATTATACTAATCGTATGCAAGGCAGATTCATTGTCTAATCCGTAAATTTGCCCTGCAGCTATCGCCTTATACAATTCCAGAATTGAATACCGTGTTGTTAGCTTTTTTTCGTCTGCATCATGAAAAGTATTTCCACTGTGTAATTCGAGCAATGTATCTCGTCTTACGTTGATGTTAAGGCGTTTCGCATATTCTTCTAATGGCATAATGAACCGGTCGAGAGCATCTACCACGCGAGCAGAATATTTCAACTTGCAATCTTTATCCGCATTTAATATTGTAGCAAGTTCAAATATTTTGCAGATAAATTGTGTGCCTTCAAGCGTAGGGTATACATTTGAAGCTAAACTATATTCTTTATCCGTTAACTTCGAAAAATCACCACGCCGCGCTTTATCTAACGCAATTTCAATCTCAAGCAACACATCGAAAGAAAGAATTATCAAAGTTGGGATAAGCCTTCCGAGATGTTGATTGAATTTGACAGCCATATCGTAATTCCCTAACTTGGCTTGTGCGAGAACCAAATCGGAAATCCAATCATCGTTTTGAATAATCCAAGAGACCGAGCCTCATTTATTTTTGTCAACAATTCAACGAATTTTGACTCGAGGTGTGTGTCAAGGCCACAATCAGCAAAAATCTCAAAGCATTCTTTTGGCCCGTTAAGACTTGACCATCTACCTTTTTTATCATCTGTATATGGTTTTTCATCGAAATATGAAAACATAACATCGTCAAGAATTTCTTGTGCTTTTGCATAATTTCCAAGTCCGGCATATGCGTTTGCCAAAGAAAGCGAACGCTGGTATGACCATCCATGACCATCAGAAAGCGCGGATATTTCTATAGCCATTTTTTCATGTCCAAGTCGCACCAACAATCCCGGAACTTCATTGGGAATAGTATTTGCCGTCCAATTAAATCTCTCCCCTTGTTCGCACAACAGTGCGATATTGTACAAGTCCGGCTTTTCTCCCAAGTACAGTCTGTCAATTTGACTATCAATTACATCCGTATGGAAAGAAAAGCGATTAAACATACCGGCAACAGCGGAAACAAAATTTAAGTCGCTCAAAATTTCCACAAGCCTATCAAATTGCTTGTGGCTTGTAAGCAAGCCTAAATAATCTGTTAACAAATAAGTCGGAGTGTTAAGCGGCCAGTCTTTCTGATTGTACGCATCAGCCCATTGGTTTATTTTGTTAATATATTCATGCTCTTTGTCTTGTGCGAATTCTCTCATCGTCTGCTCTTGCAATGTGGCATGACCAAGCATATATCCAACTTCCCGATGTTTAGATAGCGGGGTTTTCGTACGCGCTACACTTATGAACAACCTCGAATTCGAGTTTTCAAATATGCTTTCCAATTCTTTAGGCTGCACTTTTGTCAATTCAGATAAGTCGCTCACCGAAAGCGCGCCATGCGATACAGCCATAAACGACACCGCATCTATCCATGCTTGATTATTATCGCAAAGTTCGGTAAGCTCTGTTCTTGCTCTATCGCTGAAATCTTTTGAGAGACGTAATTTGCGCAGAGGAAAAACAGGACATTGCTTTATAGGATGTTCGCTATGAAGGCAGTCCGATTCTTGAATATTCGGTTCTGGGCGGCTTGAAAGAATTACTGTTAAATTAGGAATTTCTACATTAGGAAGTAAACTCAAAATGCTTGGCTTGCCACGCTCAATGCTCATATCCTCATCAAGCGCATCCACTATAAGGACGAGTTTCTTGCCATCGGTAAGTGCGTTGCCTGCGACCTCAGATAACACTTCGTAAAGCAAAAGACTACGTGTGCCGCCAAATTGCATATCCTCCGTATAATTGGAGAGTTGCGCCAAAATAGATTCCTTAAAGCCATCGCTATCGGATTGGGTATATATACGACCGACAATGAAATATCCGACAACCCAAGTATCCTCAGGCGGGTGCAATAAAAACCAAGATAGCAACGACGACTTGCCAGAATATGCCTCCGCCTTAAACAAAAAATATCCGTTTTTGTCGTTACAAATATCGCATAGGGTTTTCAATTCGCTTTCGCGTTGAAGAAGTTTTTTCGGTACGAGGTCAATGGCATGGCTTAGATATGCCGCATTAGACTCCGTCGATTGTGATATTGACGATTCTTCTTTCGCTAACCGCTTTTTTTCGAGAAGTTTTTTTCTATGCACACGATTAGTGAGCAATCCTTCCGCATTGAAATATTCATCAAATTTCGCACTGTCAACATCGAACAAGGAATCCAATACATGATACAGATATGTCTGATTAACCTCGGAAAGTTTATGAAGGACTCTGTCAAAAACCAATGAAGCTACAGACCCTTTATTCATTAAATTTTCACACACTTGTTTTAATTCGTTCTTATCCTCGTTAGCCAGTCGACCGATGGCAGCATCTACAACTTCAAGACTTATAAGCTCTTCATTGCAAAGAAAAATCCTCAATTCAATCATATCCGTAATGCCTTGCATATGTTCAAATTGGTTATTATAATATTTTGCTTCCGATGACAAAAAAATAGTTTCAAAGTTCTTGTGTAGCAAGTTTGCATTTATGAGTTCTTCTGTCAAACTTACTTTTTTGATTGCCCAATGCGTGTGCGTTAAATCAAATCTATGCAAAGCAAGGGCATAGTCGAGTTCATGTAGTCTACTTTGCGACAAAGGAACAATTTTGCGGAAATAGATGTTTACTCCGTTTTCACGGATTTTCACATCAGTTATAAAACCATAATGAGCTACTTGCTCTGGATGCTCACTAAGACGGCTCTCGAAGGCAAAAATTGAAGGAAACCTTTTAACACGCTCAATGTTTTTTTCGTCCAACACTCCAAAAAGCTCCACTACCTCCGTGGAAGAATAGGACGTGGTTTTAATGACTCTGTCGGCAGAAAGCACAATGCGCGTTCTGTCGGCAGAAACATCTTGTGGGTCGTAACATCCCGAAACAATTAAATTGTAGTATTCATTGTCTTGTTCGACCGCCAATTCAGATTGAACTTGGGGTTTGCTTGGTTTAGATTTATTTGCCGAGAAATTATGAGCCGCAATAAAACGCCCTTTCAGTGTTTGGTTCCTAAGCAAATCAATTTCAACAAAATAATGTTGAAAAACAGGCTCGTCCAAAACGAAAAGTTTATCCAAAACCTTATAAAGTTCATTCTGATTGCCATCGGCGAGCTTGCGAATGGAAATATCGAACAACACCTCTTCTGTGCGGTCCGCTTCAATCAACTGGCAGCAAAGTTTCCTTAGTTCGGCATTGTTGCGGTCGGTCATGCGCCTAACGCCGTGTACGCATATTTCCTCAGCAATCTCTGCGGATTGTGAAAAGAGAAATTTGCGAAGTGTCGCCATGTTTGTGACGCTCTGTATATGCTCAGAAATCTTGTCAGTTGCGTTTTTTCCGAACTCTGCCGCAATTTCTGTATCATTCTTATTGGCGGTTTTCGATGCGGAAATCGCCTTTTTCTTTTTGTTGGCAATCAAACGCTCATATTCGGATGAGATAACGTTCGACACACCCTCTGATTCGCTGTCTTTTTCTTTCTCATCTATAAATACTTTGAATTGCAACGCAAGCGCCATCGCTAAACATTCTGCATCAAGTTTTTCCACGCTTGTTATATCGAAAGCTTCAATCAAGCCAGCACACGACTCCTCTTTCTTTCTCATGCATTCAAAGAAAAACGAAGATAATTGTGCAGTATCTACAATACTGTTGTCATTCTCGTCAGTAGGAAAGCCGCGCTTTATTTCAAGGGACAGAGACTTAGTTCCGTTGCACAACTTATAGCGATAATCGGATTGAGTGTATGTAGGTTTCTCTTCGGCAACATCATGAGTGCTTCCTGCAGCCTTAAACAACCTTGACATGAAAGTCGGGCGATTGCGCAAATGCGCTGTTCCAATCGTCTCGTAAAAAGTCACGAAGAGCTTCGATGCTTTAATCACAGAACCGCCTCCTTCCTATCATTTTTTCGGTAGTCCAATAAAAGTCTACACGAAGTCCAAAAGTCCAACAAAGGTCTAACTCTTGGCAAATATTAAGTCCAATTTAACCCTGCTATCGTTGAGGTAGCAGGGAATTTTTGCATTCTTGCCATCTCGACCGATAAGTTCTCCTCTCATTATACACCGTTTTTCGGCTAATTGCAATAGCATTCCAGAAAAAACTTCATAAAACCGCAAAAAGCCGAATCAAACGCATTGAAAAAAGGCGGAGAAGGCGTAGTGCGTAGCAAAAGAGGACAACCATGACAACCATTCCCAAAAAACTAAGGAGGAAAAAACCATGTACAGAAAAAACGAAATCTTCAAACATCGCTACGAGCAACACTTTATCCAAAATTCTGTGACCGGCGACCTCGAACTTGCCACCCGTGAGAAATGCCTCGACTTCACGGATTGCAAGGAACGCATTCCATTCTACGCTCCCGAGGGCAGCCCCATCATCGTGCGCCTTGCCAATAATGAATTTGGCAGAAAAATTGAACGCGCTTGCTACCAAGATGTATGGGTTTTCGTCCAGCGCATTCACCGCGGTACGGAACCACCGACCGTTTCGTTTGAGGATTGCTACTCTGCCGAAAGCGGTTCCGATGATTCTGGCAGCTTCACCTACGACGCTCCTGACACAAGCGTTGACATTGAGGGAAATTCTATTGAGTCCGCATTCGATGAATGGGTACATAGCCAGTTATCCCTAGAGGAGCGGGGACTGTACCGCGCAGTCAAGGTGGGCTATGATGCCAATGAGTACGCCAAGTTAATGGAAGCAAAACACCCCGACCTCAAGCCTAACTCGGTGTGGCGCAAGTATGCCCGCCTGTTGGAAAAGCTGACACCGAAAGTCGAGAGACTCCGTGCTGAGTGGGATGCACAATAAGTCCATAAGGAAATGGCTCACGGGACAATCCCGTGAGCCGGTTTCCCCTATTCAAAAGGATTCGCGCCGCGCCTATAATCGTCTACCAATGTCCGGGCGAGGTCGGCTTTGTCACGGAGAACTTTCAGCACCTTTTCGTCAACAGTGCCTTTTGCCACAAGATGGAGGTAATTGCAATTCTCTCGCTGGCCGACACGATGTATTCTGGCTCTGGCCTGTTCGTAGTCGCTCATGGAATAATTTGTGCTGAAAAAGACCATGGTGCTGCTGGCAGTGAGGGTAATCCCAAGTCCTGCCGTGCTGATTTGCCCGACAAATACGGACACATCCGGGTCGGTCTGGAATTGTGTGACTTGCTCGGTGCGGTCTTTGGTTTCGCCGCTGATGGCGGAATAGCGGATGCCGGATTTTTCAAGCAGAGCCTTGATTGCGTTAATCTCTGCTATGAATCTTGCGATGATGACAAGTTTTTGCCCGCTCTCATGCGCTGTTTCAATAATGTCAGCAAGAGCGTCAAGTTTCGCCGTGCTGACGGGTTGAGGACGCGGTGCATCATCGCCGCCGAGGAAACCGCCTGTTATCATCGACAAACGCAGAAGCCTTGTGAGAATATTTGTCGCTGTGACTTCTTGACCGTCCAATTCCGTAAAACTGTCCTTCACAAGGTCTCGATACAATTGGGCGGCAGGCTTCTCTAAGTCCACTTTGATGATGGTATCCGTGAATGGTGGCAAATCGAGGCAGGACTCCTTTGTCGCCCGGAAACTTATGGAATGCAGCTTGCGGGTCAACTCATCTTCCATGCTGCGTTTCAATACGGGAGTGTGATTTCCGTAGCCTGTCATGTCAAAATAGCAATTTCTGAAACTATAGAAGCTGTTGCCGAACACGCTCGGATTCAACATTTTCATTTGGGAAAACAAGTCGATAGCCTTGTTGGTTACAGGAGTTCCGGTCAATGCCAGACGATAGTCCGCCGCCGCTCCAAGCCTGTGGAGAGCCTTGCTTGCGCGGGTATTGTGCGTTTTGATTTTGTGGCTTTCGTCGGCGATGATTAAGCCGGGTTTCCATGCGAGGATTTCTTTTTCAAGCCGCCACGCCGATTCATAGTTGACCGCTGCCACTTGGAGAGACCTACCTGTCATGCCTTGGAGTGTGTCCGCTTTCTTTGCCCCAGAACCTTCCAACACTTCAAGCGTATATTCGAAGTCAGCCCATTTCTCAAACTCGTCCCGCCACACACCGAGTATGGAAAGCGGAGCTACTACGAGAACCTTGTTGATTTTGCAACTTTGGAAAGTCTACCGCCTGCACAACGCCGCTCTTGCCGAAGTTGAAACGCTGATAGTAAATGGGAGTAAATGAGAGTGTTTGTGAGATTGCTAATCATTTTCAGGCGGTTTATACTATAATCAGGCAAGTATATCTGAGAGCCGTTGCGGTCGTTCGACTGCGGCGGCTTTTCTCTTGCCCGGAGGAGGTGAAACCCTATGCCATACAAACCAAAGAAACCCTGCGCCCATCACGGTTGCCCGGAATTGACAACCGGTCGGTACTGCGAAGCCCACGCCAAGCAGTACGCCCAAGAATACGAGCGTTACCGGCGCAACCCGGCGACTGCCAAACGCTACGGAAGCCAGTGGCGCAAAATTCGCACCCGATACATAGCGGCGAATCCGCTGTGTGAGTTGTGCAAACAAGCCGGACGGTTTACCCCGACTGAACAGGTGCATCACAAAGTCAAAGTCGCAGACAGCGGCACAAACGACTGGGAGAATCTGCAAGCGTTGTGTGCCGAGTGTCATTCCCGTCTGCACTCCAAGCAAGGTGATTATTTTTGATTGTTTGATAAATTCCGTTTTCAAAAATCAAACCGTGTCCAGTTTTCGGGGACAGGGGCAGGGGCGGTCAAATAGGTGTGAAACCCTTGCACCGCAACGCGCCCGGCCTTTCGTAAAATATTCCCCCCTTATCAAAACTTTTTTCAGGGGGGCTAGGAGGTGGCAAACCATGCCGAGCGGCGGCAAGCGTCCGGGGGCGGGGCGACCGAGAAAAGCCCTGTCCGCAAGGATTGAAGAGGGCATCGGCACGGTCAGCCATAAAAAGCCCCAAGTGCTGGAGTTCCCCGACGAAAATCAAAACAATCAAATTTCAAAAAATCAAAAATCAAAACTGCCCACGTTCTTGGACATGGCGAGCAAAGAGGGCGGAGACGATTTGCCCACGGCGGCCGACATTTACCGCCAAACGCTGGACTGGGTGATTTCCACCGGCTGCGAGAAATTTGTGCCGGGGCAGCTCATTGAGGATTTCGCCTTTACCCGGCGCAGTTACCTTGAAAGCGAATACATGAACAAAAAACTGGGGCGGGTGATTCAAGGCGGCAAACAGTCGCCCTATGTCAAAACGGCACTCGAATATCTCAAACAGACCACCTCCCTGTACCGGGAGATATGGCAAATCGTGGCGCAGAACTCCACGACTGATTTCAACGGCAATGGCAGTAATACATTTCTCGAAATGCTAAAGAACAGGGGGTTCTGATGATGGACAACAATTCAATGATGCCCGAAAGTGGACGCATACTGGACGAGAACGGCGATGTGGTGAACATGGTTGATTTACTGGGCGGCACAACGCCTGTTTCGCAGACCGTTTATGACATCAACAGTTATTCCCCACGTTCCGGGCGGGTGATTGGAGAGGACGGCTTGGCGTACAACCTCGTGGATTTGCTTGCTGGGTTTGGCGGCAGTCAACCGCCGCCGCCGACCGTCCCGGCAAGCGAAAACATCCGCATTGAAGCCACCGGCGACAACGCCCTAACCATCTACCGGGACGATGTTCCAACAGTAATCGGAGCGGCGAACCTTGACACGGGAAGTTTCGCCATCGGCAAGGATTACTGCATTTATCTCAACAATGACGCTGTGATTATTTCGCTCAATGCCGCTTTACCCTATCGAAAAATCGGCGGTTTCCATTACGGCGTAAATCGGTACACAACCCCGGCACGGCAGCCGGTCAATGCCGCTGGCGAGGTGAAGGGGGCTGGGTGGGAGGCGAATATTTACAACGGCATCGTCCCCCGGAGCGTTTGGACGGATTTCCATCGTCCACGATGCAGCCCGGAAGGGATGGTTTATCTTTCCAGCGGAGTTTGGGCGGACATTTACCTATCAAGTGATAACGGCGCGGGCGGTCTGCAATCCAAGCACAACATCCTCCCCATCACCGGGACGGAAGGGCTGAACTGGTACGATTTTACAGAACGGCTGGCACTCACCGGCAAGCGGCTATTGTCCTATAACGAGTGGATATTGGCTGCAATGGGCAGCCCTCCGGGGGTGGTCGGAAATGTCAACGCATGGACGCAGAGTTCAGCACGGCAGCTCACCGGGTTTGTTGACCGGGCGGTTTCGTCTGTTGGATGCCGAGACTGCGTGGGAAATGTGTGGGAATGGCTGTCAGACCTTGTCGCTTCCGGCACCGGGGGCGATATTTGGCAAGACCCCATGCCGGAACAGGGTTTTGGGCATTTTTGGCTGAACAAGGCCGATGACATCAGTGCCTTAATCGCGGGCGGCAGTTATTTCAACGTAACGCTGGCCGGTTCTCGGACGTTGGGGACGATGTATGCGCCGTGGGACAGCCATCACAGTTTCGGCGCAAGAGGAGCCTGCGCCAGTTTAGGAGGGTTATCATGAATTCTACAAACCGATTTGAAAAAGTGGATATAAACAAACTCGTGCCTTATGCCCGAAATGCCCGGACACACAGCAAGGAGCAGATTCTTCAACTCCGTTCTTCTCTCCGTGAATTTGGATTTGTCAATCCTGTCATCGTGGACAAAGATTTGAACATCATTGCCGGACATGGGCGGATTATGGCGGCGAAGGAAGAAGGATTGACGGAAATCCCCTGCGTGTTTGTCGAGCATCTCACCGATGCACAAAAGAAAGCCTACATGGGTACGACTTCTGCGCCTGCCCCGGTGCCGACCACACCTAATCCCGCAACACCCACAACGGCTTTCAAAATCGGGGACATCGTACAATTCACCGGCGGCGCGGTATACGTTTCCTCAACCGCCGCAACGCCTGTACATTCAAGGGGAAAATCCCGCTGCAAAATTACGCAAATCGCAAGCGGAAAGAAACAGCCGTATCACCTCATCAGCGAGGACGGCAACGGTGTTCACGGCTGGATTGAAGCGATTGATGTCAAAGCGATTACGTCCACAACTCCGGCGTTTCAGCCGTACATGGTCAGGGTGACCGCCAATGAACTCAACATCCGCAAAGGGCCGGGTACGAATCACGCCATTGTCGGCGCAATTCGGGACAAAGGGATATACACCATCGTGGAGGAATCCAACGGCTCCGGCGCAAGCAAGTGGGGGCGGTTGAAAAGCGGGGCTGGCTGGGTGAGTTTGGATTTCACTCAGCGGCGGTAGGCAAAACAATATTCGGAGCGGCGGTTGTAATGACTGCCGCTCCGCTATTTTACCCGATTGGAGGCGTTCGACATGACGAAAATACAAAAACAACGGATAGAGGTTCTGCGGCGGCAGGGTGCGGCATATTCGCAAATTGCAGATACATTGGGGCTTTCGATGAACACCGTTAAGTCTTTCTGCCGGCGCAATAATCTCGTTGTCCTCAATGCTTCCAATGATGCGAAAAACGACTACGATAAAGACCACTGCAAACACTGCGGCAAAAAACTGAAACAAATCCCAAAAGTCAAACCCAAAACTTTCTGCTGTGACAAATGCCGGTTTGACTGGTGGAATAAACATAAACCGGGACGGATATCCGTCCATAAACTAACCTGCACCTATTGTGGCGCGGAGTTCGGCTGTCACGACAAAAAACGCAAATTCTGCCGTCACGCCTGCTATATCAACCATCGTTTTAAGGAGGGAGACCGTCATGACCAAGGAGCAGTTTGAACGCGAAAAGCACTACGGCGCGGCTATGGCGGTCGCCCGCACGATGCTTTCCAAAGGGCTGATTACAAAGGAAGATTACAAGAAAATTGATACGATGTTTTCCAAGAAATATAACCCTATCATCGGCTGTCCATCCCCGAAATTCTCTTGACTTATCAAGGTTTCTACGGGAATATAGAATAGGTCAAAGCGACGGTCAAGGAGGGTTATTATGCCTAAAATTTATAGGGTTGAAGCCCCCGCACAATTGCCGAAACGCAAACGGGTGGCG
>Ga0082212_10012435_pt1 | contig 10726 bp, 12 predicted proteins | sample TergutNt197P3_FD_71548 | JGI IMG/M metagenome (GOLD analysis project Ga0082212, IMG submission 71548) | Neocapritermes taracua P3 segment gut microbial communities from Petit-Saut dam, French Guiana - Nt197 P3 | ecosystem: Host-associated > Arthropoda: Insects > Digestive system > Gut ...
CAAGGGAGAACTGCGCTCCCTCCTCTCCGAAAAATTCCAACTCTTTCAAATGTGAACGGAATTCTCTAACGGGAAAAGTATATAGGTGTCATTTCGAAAAAAGCAAGCGAGTCGGGCGGTTATACAGTGGAAGTGGTTGTCCAACCGGGTAGGATGCCGATCGTCGAACAGCATCGTCGGTAATAGCCAATAGTGTCTATACAAATCAACGCCCTGCAAGGCAGGGAATTTGCCATTGCAGGACAGTGTAAAAAATGTTGTGGAGATACTATTGCTCCCAGGGAGGAAACGACGGGAAAACATCCAGAACAAATCCTGATATGCTCTAAATACGTTTTAACTGTCTAATCGCCGACGTTGCCGATTGATGTTGATTCCGCAACTCATCGAGTGATTGTCGCTCCTTTTCCACTACGGCAGGCGGTGCCTTTTGAACAAAATCGCTGTTCAACTTCGACTCCTTCGATTGAATGAAACCTTCCAATTTGGCGAGTTCCTTTTCCAACTTGGCAATCTCCGCCGGGACATCAATCAATTCCGAAATGTCCACGAAAACATCCATCCCCATTAGGGGAACCGTAGTCGAAAGAGCCGGGGACTGCGTCGCCGGTCCCCAACCGGTTGCCTTCGCTCTTGCCATCGACAAAAAATACGGCTCCATCGGCTTTAACAGCGTTGCCGTTGCTTCGTCGCAGCGCACCGAAAACGCAATTTCCATCTTCGGCGGAACATTTCGACTCGCTCGGACATCCCGGACGGCACGCAAAAGTTCTTGAAAAACCGCAAACTGCTTTTCGACTTCGGGATTGATTGCCGATTCGTCTGCAACGGGAAACGGTGCTGTTGCGATGGAGACGGCAGACGGCAGACGGCAGACGGCAGCAGATTGGAGGTGTTGCCATATTTCTTCGGTAACAAACGGAATGACCGGATGGAGTAAACGTATTAACGTGTGTAACACCTGAACCAACATGGATAGGGCATTATTTCTTTGCGACTCATTATTGAGTCGAGTTTTGACAATTTCAACGTAGAACGAACAAAATTCATCCCACGTAAAATCGTACAGTGTTCGCATTGCATCGGCATAATGGTACGACTCCAGCGACTCCGTAACATCTTTTGTAACCGTTGCGAGGCGGGAGAGAATCCATTGGTCTTCAAGCAAACCCGGAGTACCGGCTAAATCGTCTGCTGCCGTCTGCCGTCTGCCGTCCGCCGTCTCTAAACTCATCAACACGAACCTCGCCGCATTCCAAAGTTTATTGCAGAAATTTCTCGCCACCTCAAATCGTTCGCCGATCATGGGTCCTTCCGGCAATGCCTTGTCCGCCGATGTCTCTGCCCACTGCGTTCGGAACTCCTGCTTGCACTTCGGACACGGTATCTTCGGCAACGTTCGGTTCTTTTTCGTTTGCTCCACGACCGTCCCGCAGTGCGGACACACGAAATCCAACACCAACCGAATATCCTGATTTTCCGTCGTCAAATACGCCAATGCAAACCGCAGTGCGTCCGCACCGAACTTGGCAATCACCGAAATCGGATCAACACCGTTGCCCTTCGACTTCGACATGCCTTCGCCGTACTTGTCCAAAATCTTCGGATGGATGTAAACCTCGTGAAAAGGTTTTTTTCCCGTATTGAAGAGACCGGCAAGCACCATTCGGGCGACCCAGAGGGTCAAAATGTCCCGGTTCGTGATGAGCACCCCCGTCGGATAGTAGCGTTCCAAGTCCGATGTCTCTTCGGGCCAACCGAGCGTGGAATGGGGCCAAAGCGCACTGGAAAACCAAGTGTCCAGCACGTCTTCCTCTTGAACGAATGTAAGAGCGGGGGGCGCAAGCCCCCCGGTTTCAGTAGGTAAATCTTCTGTTTGGGAACAAATCCACCAAACACTATTTTCTGGGTCGAGTTGCCAAGCGATGTCATCACGACCAGCAAAAATACGTTTGAGGTCATCTTCCGTTGCCCCCTCTTCTCCTGACCCCTGACTCCTGACTCCTGTCTCCTTCGCCGGGCAGTACCAGATGGGAATACGGTGTCCCCACCAGAGTTGCCGACCGATGGGCCAATCGCGCTTTTCGGAAAGCCAGTCGATGTAGCCTTTGGTGTAGCGGTGGGGATAAATGCTAATTTTTGAGACGGCAGACGGCAGACGGCAGACGGCAGAAGATTCCGATTGAATCTGCACATCGCTTGCGTCTTCTGCTGTCTGCCGTCTGCCGTCTGCCGTCTGTTCTACCGCATCAATCGCACTTTGTGCCAACGCATCCATCTTCACGAACCACTGGTCGTTCAAGAACGGTTCAATCGGCGTTTTGCTACGGTCGCTGTGAGCAAGTTCAATGACCCGCTCTTCGGTTTTCACCAGCAAGCCTGCCGATTCGAGGTCGGCAATCACTTTTTCGCGTGCCTGCTTGATGGTTAGACCGGCATACGGACCCGCATTGTCGTTGAGCGTGCCGTCCTTGTTCAAAATGTTGACCATCGGCAGGTTTTGCCGCTTGCCGACTTCGTAATCGTTCGGATCGTGAGCGGGAGTAATTTTCACGCAGCCGGTTCCCTTCTCCGGCTTCGCCCACTCGTCGGCAATCAAGGGAATTTTTTTATGCAACAATGGTAAAATGACGGAACAACCCTGTTTTGCCATTTCGGCAAGCATTTCTAGCCGGTCAAGCATGCCGTCGGTCTTTCGCAATTCAACCGCTTCGAGTTCTTTCTGTAAATCTTCTTTTTCCTTTTCGGGAGCTGTCGCCAGCCGTTTTTTAAGATCATCAATCGCCTTATCGAGAGCGGTGGTAGGGTCGGGATGAACTGCCACTGCGGTATCACCGAGCATCGTTTCGGGACGGGTGGTTGCAACGATGACGAACGTCCCCTCTCCCTCTGGGAGAGTGCTAGGGTGAGGGCTATTATCTTCTGCCGTCTGCTGTCTGCCGTCTGCCGTCTCCAACTCATATCGGATATACCAAAAACTTCCCTCGACGGTTTCGTGAAACACTTCATCGTCGCTGACGGCGGTTTGCAGATGCGTGTCCCAGTTGACCAGCCGCTTGCCGCGATAGATCAATTTCTGCTCGAACAACTTGAAAAAAAAGTGCCGAACCGCCTTGGCACACATTTCGTCCAACGTAAATCGTGTGCGGCTCCAATCGCAGGAACAGCCCATCGCTTTGAGTTGCTCGATAATTCGGTCTTGATACTTTTCCTTCCAGTCCCAGATTCGCTGCACGAGGGCTTCGCGTCCGATGTCATGCCGAGTCTTTTTTTCCTCCTCGAAAAGTTTACGTTCGACGACGGCTTGCGTGGCGATGCCCGCGTGATCCACACCGGGAACCCATAAGGTGTCGAACCCTTGCATCCGCTTCATGCGGATTGTGATGTCTTGCAACGTGTTGTTGAGAGCGTGTCCCATGTGGAGCGCACCGGTCACGTTTGGCGGTGGAATGACAATGCAAAACGACTCTCTGCTACCGTCTGCCGTCTGCCGTCTGCCGTCGGGTCTGAAAAGACCTTTTTCGTCCCAGAAATTGCCCCATTTTTCTTGTGCGGCGGCTGGATCGTACTGTTTCGGAATTTCGCTTTCGTGGGTCGTTGTCATGCGGATATTATACCGCAAATCTATTGAGCCGGTACTCCGGCAATGTCTCACAACAATTCCAAGATTTGCGGATCATCAAGGGAGGAAGCCACTTTTTTGGCTTCTGCGAACGATGAAAGAGCATTGTGTTTTGCACGAACCGCAATGGGAAACGCCCCGGCATTGTGCGCTGCCTGACACCCTGCCGTACTGTCTTCCAACACGAGCATTTCAGAGGGCGAAATGCCGAATCGGGCGACCGCTTTCAGGTAAATCTCTGGATCAGGTTTTGCTCGTGATATATCTTCCGCAGTGAGTATGAAATCAAATCGCTTGGGCATATCTTTACGGCGCAACACTTCCGAGGCGACCCGAAGATCACTGCTCGTACAGACCCCCTTAGGAATGTTTCGCCGTTCCAGATATTCCAAGAGTTCGTACAAGCCCGGCATAGCCGAAAAACCATCATTGAGTAACTCTAGAAAGATGTCTTCTGATTCCGTCCGCAGTTCCTGCCACGTTTCGGGAAATCCGCAGGTCTCTTTGAAAAGTTCATAAGTGAATTTTGCGGACCGTCCCATTACGGCACTGAAGAGTTCGTCGGTATAAACTTTTCCCCGCCGTGCAAAGAGTACCTCCGATGTTTTCCGATAGACATCTTCAGTGTCGAACATCAAACCGTCCATGTCAAATGCAACTGCCTTAATTTTGGGATTTATCCCTTTAATTCCACTGTCATATCTCCCAACAGTCCATTTTGCCCATTTTAACAAAACGGACACATCGCCCGGTTGTTCAAACGCCCACCCACGCATCTCATTTTACCAGACTCGGAGACCAAGTCAATGATTACTCTTGACTCATCGGAAAGTCCATTCTTAAGCAATGGGACAAAACGTCCCGGAAAGGATGTGTACGATGCCAAAACAACTCGCTACGAGGGTACTTTCGACCTACGAATTGATGGAAAAGTTCCCAAATGAGCAATCCGCAATCGACTACCTCGCTGGAATTCTGTGGAAAGATGGTGTGGTGTGCGGGTACTGCAACAGCAAAAACGTCAAAGAACGTATCAGCAAGCCAAATTTCTACCACTGCAACGATTGCAAAAAGGATTTCAGCATCCGTGTCGGGACGATATTTGAGCGGTCGCATATCCCGCTTCACAAGTGGCTTTACGCAATGTACCTGATCGTTACGTCACGGAAGGGCATTTCGTCTCTGCAATTATCGAAGGAAATTGGGGTGACGTACAAATCCGCTTGGTTCCTATCGCAACGTATCCGAGCCGCCTGTGGCAATATGACGGAAAAAATCCTTTCCGGTATTGTAGAAGTTGACGAAGTGTACCTTGGCGGTCTCGAAAAGAACAAGCACAGTAACAAGAAACTGCGGCAAGGACGTGGGACTGTAGGCAAAACGCCTGTGCTTGGTATGCGGGATCGAGACGGACAGGTTGTAGCACAGGTCGTTGAATTAACGGACGCTCCGACGTTACAAGCAGAAATCGAGAAGACGATATTGGATGGTTCAATGGTCTGCACAGATGAACATGGGTCTTATCGAGGAATTGATACACTGACTAAAAAAAAGTTCAGTCATAAAACCGTGAAACATTCTGCAAAACAATTCGTTGATGGAATGGCGCATACGAATTCGATTGAAAGTGTCTGGGCGGTATTGCAACGAGGCTTCTACGGTATCTTTCATTGGTTCAGTCGGAAACATACGCAGTTATACGTTGATGAATTTGTATTCCGTCTCAACGAAGGGAACTGCAAATTCGACACGGTGAACCGGTTGGATGCGCTGGTGCGGGGAACGACAGGCAAGCGGTTGACGTACAAGATGTTAGTGCATGGGATTTAGGACTTGACTCATCGGGGCGACACTCCTTAATCACGTGGATAAACACTCCTCCGTATAAGTGGGTGAAGATTCAGGTTGGAAAGTCGCAGATGAACAAATACCCAAAGAGACCTGTAGATGAACATGACAATCCGCACGACGACATATCTGCTGGAGAATACAGTGCGGGACACAAATTTCGGTGTGGTAGTGCTTTCAGGCATGTCAAGTACCTGATTGAGATGAGCCGCCGTCATCCGATTATGTACTGGATTTGGTATCGCTGGTGGATTCCGTCGTTGCTGCACGCAGACGAGCGTAAAAAACTTGACAATTTTACACTGGAACACGAATTCAGACCGTACTGGGCGGATTTCGCTCTATATCACCCGGTTCAATTTCTCGTGTTCTTGTTCTTACGGCAGGTTTTTCAAGCGTTTGTAAAGCCTCTGACCTCGTTCGTTAAGATAGTAGGCACACATAGGCTTTGGAAGTTCCATGTTGCCAAAGACGGCACTGACGATATGCTGATTAAGGACAAACTCGTCGAATAGAAGAGCAATGTGCCATCTGATGATGTTGTCCTCGATAGGTACGCCAAACACATGCTTGACATGATTTATAATCGTATCAACGTAATAGGCAGTTGTGTCGTCTCGTTGCAAATAAAAATTTGGTGGTTTTTCGAGAAATTTATCAAATACCGCCTCCATGATTTTGTCATCGTATTGTGGGAAATATACCATTCCTTTTTTACTCGTGTAAGTTGATTCGTCGAAACGATACGGATTTATGGAGTACCCGTCAAGAGCGATTTTGAGATTTTCCCGCCCGGTGGGGTGTTGACTTCCCAAATTCGCCCGCTAAAATGGGAGGCGTATGGAAAACTCGCCCAAACATCCAACAGAAGAAAAATCATGCCGAAAATCATCAACCTGAAATCGTTCAAGACCGTAGCCGCCCCCCTGTTCATCCTTGCTACATTGCTCACGAATGGTGTCGCTTGGGGGCAGGCAAAAAATGCGATGGATACGTGGGTGCCAGTCTATTTTGTTCGCAACGGCATGCAAAAATCTGAAAATGTTAAATTAGTAGAGGCGCTTTGGAGTCCTGCCTACCCCGAATGGAATGGCAAAAATACGGTTATGGGAAATCCTGTTTATAACGTCCATACAGGGCAAATGTGGCAACCTCCAATTGCGAATATCGTAACCGATCAGGGATTTCCTTGCGGCACAAATAACATCACCGCCGCCGAAATCAATGCGTACTGGGATGCCCAGTATTGTGTGGGACTTTACGGAGGAGCGGAGCGTATTGAAGAGCCGACGTGGAGGTGTAACTGTCACGGACATTCTACCGACTTGGGATATTGGGTTAATGATGTCGGTGTTGTTGTGGGTAACGATTGGGAACTGTGCAATACAGAAGACAGGGTTGTTGCAGGTTGTCTGCGTGGTAATTTTGCTCACACGATAAAAATCACAAACGTTTATCGACATCCCGGCTTCGGTGAAATATCCTCGCTGTGGCAAATTTTGGAAACTACGGAAAAAATGGGGTGTGCTGGCACATACCGATACTCTTTTTATTTTCCCGGTGGTCTCCCACTCAACCCAATGTCGACATATAAACGTAAATACTGACACAAATAATTACCACTTTTCATGGGAGACTTAATATGAAAAAAGTGTATATCATTCTAATCCTCGTTGTCGTTACGGTCGTTCATGTGTTGGTCATACGACAATGTCAGCACAGAAGGGCGGAAGGTGCGTTAGAAGAGTATCAACCGCCTTCTAATATAGCAATTGAGGAACGGCTCAACAAACAGGTTTCTGCACTGAAATTGCAGTCCGTAACAGAAACGGTGCAACAGTTGGATAAAATGGGGTATTATGAGTATCCTGGCGCATTCATTGGAGCCGGGGCTGCGTTTGTATCGTATGAAGGTAATATAGTCGAGGCTAGTTTATACGAGCGGGACAAGATAGAGTTGGAGAAAGTTTTAAGCAATCGTGCTGTCCGAAAATCCTTGCAGGATGTGAGTCAACTGCCGAAAGATCAAGCATCGAAACTGGTGGCGACCGAGTTGGACAACGCTTTGTCAAAATACCTTGGATTGTACAACGATTTTTTTGAGACACGTTCTTTGGACTTTACCCAAAGGCCTTTAGCGGATGACAAGCCGGTTTTTCTGGGATTTCGGAACAAAGTGTTTGCTTTAATTTTGATTGCGGGGTCACTCGAACTCACGGATATTCACGGAAAAATTAAGGAGATTGATACCATTGCAAAAAATCAAAAATCTGAAGTTCGCCGCATAGAAGAAGAACATATAAGAGTAAACTATACACTTGATGCTTTATTGCACAACAACCTTATATTGGCATCGGGATTGTATGGAACGACACCACGCAAAGGGGAGGCGGAATTGAAACCTTTTGCAGATCGGTTTGCCGAGCATAAACTTGTCGATTTTTCCGCTCCCGGAACGGAGTACGATGTAATGGTTATGCACGGGGTTCAAGTCTCTACGCCCGATAAAGAACACATTAGCATCCGTTATTTTGACCAAATGACTTACGAGGACTTGGACGAATTACGACGTATTCTCGGTTCACTGTAAAATTGCCGACCAAGCGGGAGGGCGTTGAATGACCGAACCCACCGGAAAGTTACCCTTGACTCATCGGGTGGCACGTACTTAAGTAACCGGGCAATTCCGCTCAAACAACCGGACTGTGTGTCCATTTTGTTAAATGGGTAAAATGGACGATTGAGAGATATGGCGGTGGAATTAAAGGGATAAATCCCCAAGAAATAGGGCGGTTCATGTCAAGACACGGTACGTTTGGTGCGAAGGCAAGACCGAGTTATGCACTATTTTCACACCTGCCCTGTACGCCAACGGGTTTCAAGTGTTATAATATGTGGTCAACAGGGTACCCGAAAAGAACATGACAGAATCGGCAAATATCGAACTGACATGCGCCAATTGGCGGTTCTTCCCTTCTTGGACAGCGAACTTCAAGACGGAGACAGGCGACAGTCGCCACAAAAACGGCGACACAGGGGCTTCATTTCATGTTGGCATCAAAGGGCGACCGACTCCGCGAGTAGCCCACTGTCGGCAACACGAGCGGACACAAGCCCGACTGTCCGTCCCCCAATCAGCACGTGCACCAGAATGCCGCCGGTTGGGAGCAGGGGGGACAACCGCAACGAACCGGATCAAGCCTCCCGAAAACCGCGAAGTATACGTATTATTACGTATGGTTGGCGACCATCAGGGCATTTTTCGCTCATGTCCCCATATTTTCAATGTTTGCCCGAAGATTCGTCAATTTAGGGGATATTTGGAAGGGTATCGGGGTATTTCAACTCCGATACATTTCCGCCGGACGCAATTCGGCAAACGTGTTCTGCTCAAACAGGTGACTCCGCAGTTCGAGGCAAAAATGGCATTTGCCGATGTAACCCGCGGTATCGGGTTCGAACTTCGTGGCATGCCGCTTCCATGCTTCAACTGGGCCGCCGTCACATAACGTCGTGAAAAACGGTGCCGTCGACTCACTGACCGTTGGGTGCAAATCGTCCACATTCGCAACCGAGATGCCGGGGCAGTGTCCCGTGAACAAGTTGCCGTAGGGGTCGAAGTGAAAATGCGATGTCGATTGGAATGTCCGACCACAGGAATCACCACTGAATTTTTCAACCGAATACCACCGTAATCCTTCACCCAAACGCCTCGCCGCCCGACCACAGGGATTCAAATAGGAGTGAATTTGCCAGAGCGAACCATCGGACGGATTGATACCGAGCAGTCGGCACGATTCCTGAATCGAATATTTTTTGTCGTGATCCGGTAGTCGTTCCATGAGCCGTAGCACTTCGTCAGTCCAGACGAATACTCCGCCGAATACTTTGCAAGCCGCCCGGATCGCCGTTTTCGTTACATTGAGCGGTATGAATTCCAAATGAAATAGCGACGCACTAATGAGTACGCCCGGAAGACCAGCATCACGGAGTCGTTTGAATCCGTCCATTGCGGTCTGGTCATCGACACACCAGCCACCGTTCGTTTCAAGATAATCGAGCTGAACACCATGTTTCACGGCACAGCGAACGGCATAGAGTAGTCGGTCAAAGAAGAGCGAACACTCCCCACCGCCGAAGTGGATGCCATCAAGTGAACGTTCCTTGGACAATGCCAACATGGTGCGGTCAACCATTTCCTCGCTCATCACTTCATCGGACGACTTCGGTGAACAGCAATAGAGACAATGCTGGCAGGTGTTGTTGCACTTGTAGGTCAGCATAACGCCGCCGCTGTGTAATGGAGGGGTAGTAAACGTCATATCGCAGGTGTCGTCGATTGTAGTCTAGTCGGGCTATGAGTCAAGGTGGGCTGTTGTGCCTCACCAACTTCTCCGTCATTTGCCTGTCGTTCACCAACATGGACATTGAAACAGTAAACCTTCTATTCATCATTATTGTTCTGGCATAGTGTCGATGCGTCGATGTGTCGATAAACAAGGATTTCGATATCGTGCCACCAGCATTTGACTCTTCATACCTCACATCGCTGGTGCCATCAATGCTACCCAGGCTCAGCGCGTATGCCATATTTCCGCCTCCCGATGTAATCGAGAAATACCGGACGGTACTGACAATTTTCGTCTCTCTCAAGTATCTTGCCGATAATGTTCGCAAGTTTTTCTGCTCGATCCTCTTCGGAAAACCCCAGAGCAAACCTCAACAAGTAGACAACTTGTTCTTCTGGGATTGCCTCTTTCGGGATTGGTTTGGAGGTAGGCGACAAAATCTCCTCGCGGCATTTCTCACGTGCCAAGCATTCCTGTATCGCCCACACTACGGTCGCGTCCCCCAACTCGTCCAGTATCGGATGGATCCTGAAATTCATTTCCAACTGATCTGAATCCACTTCTTCTATTAACTCATCTAAAGTTTGCATTTTGTATCTTGGATATAAAGGTTATGTTCACTCATCGCTCCCAGCAGAAGGACAAAAAATGAGTCAAACTGCTTGTAATTGCTACCCCTGACATAGCGTCGATGTGTCGATGTGGCGATAAACATGAAAATACTGCTTGGTAGTTAAATTTCACCCGCCAGATCAGTATTGCCCCTACTTTCAGGCATCTTTGCACATTGTCCTCGTATCCACCCACCATTTTTTTGATATTATCTACGCATCGACACATCTAACGGGTATGATTGTGCTTTTCAATCTGGTTGCTTCATTTTGTTTCTCTTGCCTCTTTTGTTTTT
>Ga0082212_10012436_pt1 | contig 10725 bp, 9 predicted proteins | sample TergutNt197P3_FD_71548 | JGI IMG/M metagenome (GOLD analysis project Ga0082212, IMG submission 71548) | Neocapritermes taracua P3 segment gut microbial communities from Petit-Saut dam, French Guiana - Nt197 P3 | ecosystem: Host-associated > Arthropoda: Insects > Digestive system > Gut ...
AAAAGCGAACCAGCCCAGGGATACGGTGTTTGCGCTGACCAGGACGACGTCCATCACGGGGATGGTTTGCGGCGGCTCGGTTGGCGGCTGCGTGGGCGGCGGGGCGGTGGTTACGGGCAGCGCTTCAATCGCGCGGGGCTCCACGAGGCCGCAGCGGCCGCATTCCCGGGCTTCCAGGCCTTCCGTGCCCTCCCCGGCGGGGGTTTGCGTTTGCCAGGCGCCGAAGCTGTGGCTGCCGGGCGCCGGGATAGCCTCCTCGTAGGTGTGCGCGGGGTCGTTGGCGCAGGTGAAGGTCCTCTTGCCTGGTATCAGGCAGGTGGGCTCCTTCACGGCGGATTGCCTGTAGTCATGGCCCAGGGCCGGGATGGAGGCATAATCGTCGTGGGGCTGGGCGCGGGTGCAGGTCCTGTGTTTTTCGCCGGGCTCGGTGCATGTTGGCTGCCTGCTCGTGACCCATTCCCCCCAGAGGTGGTTGGTCGCGAAGAGGATGTCCGTGTATTCGTGCCCGCAGTTTTCGCACCGGAAGTCCGCCTCGCCGTCCTCCATCGCCGTGGCCGGGGCCCGCCGTACCTCTATGTACCGGTGCCGGCCCGCGGCGCAGTCGTCGTCCGGGGCCGCCCGCACGGCCGGGGCGGGCAGGCACAGCAGGAGCGCGAGCAGCGCGGCGGCCCGCAGCGCCCGGGCGGTTCGTGCCTTTGTCATCATACCATCCCTCCAAAACGCCCTCCGGCGCTAATACCGGCCCCACTTGTCCAGGGCGTCCTTCAAAACGGCGTAATTCCCCCGGCTGATCGGGACGGGCGTGCCGTCGGCAAGCGTCGCCTGGTCGATCGCGATGCTGCGCACGGCGCCCAGGGCCACCAGGTACGACCGGTGGATGCGCAGGAACCCCCGGTCCCGCAGGCGCGCCTCTAGCTCGGACAGGTTGGACCGGAACAGGAATTTGCCCCCCGTATGCCATACGCAGACCATGTGGTTCGCGCAGGTCTCAAAATAGGTGATGTCCCGCAGCTCGAACTGCCGGTACTCCCCGGCGCAGCTGACGGCTATGTACTGGCGCTCCAGCTGCAGGGCGGCCTGCAGCGCGCCCTCGAACACCCTCTCGAACCTGGCCAGGCCGCTCTTCTCCACATAGTTGTATGCCCCCGCGTCGAACGCCTGGTAGAAGTAGCTCTTCTCGGTGGCCCAGCTGTGGTACAGGATGACGCCGTCGTAGCCCATGCCGCGCACCTGCTCGGCGATCTGCTCGCTGCCGTTGTAGGGCTCCAGCACGAGGATGCTTACAATAGAGGAAAAGGACGGGTCCATCATCTCGAACAGGAGCGCCTGGCTGCTTGAAAATGCGGAGAACAGCGCCGGGACCTGTTTCCTATTACAGATGACCCGGCAGACGGCCGCGTGCCTCTCCAGCTCCGCCGGGTTTGAGTCGCAAATGACGATGCGCAGGGCCTCCAAGTGAATCACCTCGCTTCAGCGCTTTGTGCCGCAAATTATTTTAAAAACCTCTTGACATCCTCGCATTTATTTGATATACTACCTTTGTTACCCGTCGACAAAACTCTATTTTGAACGCCGTTTCATGTAGGGTTTTGTGGTTGAAACTGTTGCGGAGCAATGTGTTGCCGCAATTGTGTTATCCCTCAATGCATTAAGCACAGTAGGATAACACAAATATATCCAAATGTCAAGGAACTTTCAAGCAGCTTGAAGGTTTATTTTATTATTGCATGGTACTTCCCGAAAAGTCAATGAAGTTTCGCCTGAAATTCGTGATTCAGCGTGTGCATTTTCAGACATCACAGGATTTGGAACCGCAAGCGTGAAAGCCCGCCAGATATTGCAACAACCCTGACAGATCAGGGCAGGCCTGGAGCGGCTATTTTGCCTTGGCGGGCTTCTTTGCGGCGGGCTTTTTGGGCTTTGCGGGCGGCTTGGCCCCGGGCTTTGCCTGTTCGATGCTCTGCCGGAAGGCCTCCATCAGGTCCGCCACGCGCACCTGGCCGGATTTCACCGGGGCCGCGAAGGCCTCGCCGGAGATCTTGCTCTCCAGCAGCGCCTTGAGCCTGGTCTGGTACTCGTCCTTGTACTCGGCCGGGTCGAAGGGCGTGTCCATCGCCTGCACCAGCTTGCGGGCCATGCTGACTTCCTGTGCGGCGATCTTGGGCCGCGCGGGCAGTTGCGGCGGCGCCTTGATCTCGTCGGCGAAATAGAGGGACTGCACGGTCAGGCCGTCCTCTTGGGGCAGCACGGCCATGAGGCTCTCCTTCGTGCCCAGCACCGTCTTGCCGACGGCAACCTTGCCCTCGTCCTCCAGGGCGCGCCGCAGTAGCTCGAAGGCCTTTTCGCCGCCGGGCTCGGGCGACGCGTGCCAGGCCCTGGCACAGCTGACGGTGCTGATCTCCCCGGGTTCGACAAAATGCAAAATCTGGATGGCCTTCTCCTTCTCGGTCTTGATGGCCTCCAGCTCCTCGTCCGTCACCACCACGTGGCGGTCCTTCTCGAACTCGAAGCCCTTGACGATGTCGCTCTGTTTGATCTCCTTGCCGCAGCCCTCGCAGACCTTCTTGTATCGGATGCGGCGCTGGTCGTCCCTGTGCAGCTGGTGGAAGCCCACGTCGTTCTCCTGCACGGCGGGGTGCAGCGCGATGGGGATGGCCACCAGGCCGAAGGACAGCACGGTTTTTTGCGCGGGCATGATTAATCGCCTCCTGGGGATAGTATATGTATGAATGAATATAATCAAAAGAGAAATTTTACCAAGACCCCCGAGCCTTCAGGCAAGGCCGCCAAATCAAACAAAACCCTTCACTTTGTCGTCCAGCACCATTTCGCGTCGCGCGAACACTATGACTTCCGCCTGGAGCGTGACGGCGTGCTGGCGAGCTGGGCCGTGCCCAAGGGGCCGTCGGCGAATCCGGCGGACAAGCGCCTTGCCGTGCAGGTGGAGGACCACCCCCTGGCATACCGCCATTTCGAGGGCGCCATCCCCGCGGGGCAGTACGGCGCGGGCACGGTGTCCATCTGGGACGAGGGCACCTACGAGGCCCTGGAGTGGAAAGAGGGCAGCATCAAAGTCGAGCTGCAAGGAAAAAGGCTGCACGGCCGCTGGGCACTGGTGCGCATGAACGACGGCAAAAACAAAAACTGGCTTCTGATCAAAGAGAGGGAGCGTAGGGGACGGCCTCCGGACGTCCCAAGGCAAAGCCAAACGCCTCCGGCCGCCCCTACAGCTATATTGCCATTCTCCTCCGCCGACCCCCAGCTTGCGCGGCTCGTAAAAGAAGTACCACAGGAGCCCGGCTGGCTCTACGAGCTGAAGTACGACGGCTACCGCATCCTCAGCTTCGTTGAAAACGGTAAGGCCCGACTGCTGACCCGCAGCGGCAGCGATTACGCGCACAAATTCAAGCCCGCGGCGCAGGCGCTGATTGACTTCACGGGCGGGCGTTCGATGGTCCTCGACGGCGAGATGGTGGTCGCCGACAGCACGGGCCGCCCGAATTTCCAGGCCCTGCAAAACTATATCAAAAGCCCTTCGAACCGGCAGCTGCAATATATCGTCTTCGACATCCTCGCCCTCGACGGCGAAGACCTGCGCCCGCTGCCATTGGTCCGTCGCAAAGAAATCCTCGTGCATCTGCTGGCAGGAGCACCTGAACCCCTGCACTACAGCGTACACATCGAGGGCCAGGGCGAGGCCCTGCTGCAGGCGGCCCGGGGCGCGGACCTGGAGGGCGTCGTGGGAAAGCGGGCGGATTCGGCCTACACCGGCACGCGCAGCGGCGACTGGATCAAGCTCAAGTGCGGTGCGCGGCAGGAGTTCGTCGTGGGCGGCTATACGCTTTCGGCCAAGAGGCGCAGCGGCGTCAGCTCCCTGCTGCTGGGCGTATACCGGGACGGCGCCTTGGCCTACTGCGGGCGCGCGGGGGGCTTTTCGCAGCGCGACATGGACGAGCTGGAGGCAAAATTCAGGCCCATCACAAGAAAAACGCCCCCCTTCCGGGAGGCGCCCAACCTCAGGGCCGGGGAGACAATCACCTGGCTGAAGCCGCAATACGCCGCTGAAATCGCCTTCGCCGAGTGGACCCGCGAGGGCCTGCTGCGCCAGGCGAAATTCAAGGGCCTGCGGGAGGACAAGGATGTAAATGAAGTTGTGAAGGAGGGTGGGGAGGATATGGATGACCTGATCGAGGGCATTCGCATCACCCACCCAGACAAGCTCGTCGCAGATGGCGTGACGAAAAAAGACCTGGCCCTGTACTACCAAAAAGTCGCCCCGCGCATGCTGCCCCATGTCGAGGGCAGATACCTCAGCGCGATCCGCTGCCCCGGCGGCGCGGAGGGCGAGTGCTTCTTCAAGAAGCACCCGGAGGGCGGCGGCGAGGGCTACTACTGCGTCAGCGACATTGCCGGGCTGATCAACGAGGTCCAGCTGAACACCGTGGAATTCCACGTCTGGGGCAGCCGCGCCGAGGACCCCGGCCGACCGGACGTGATGGTCTTCGACCTGGACCCCGACGAGGGCATGGACCTTGCGGCCGTACGGCAGGGCGTGCGGGACTTGAAAAAAATCCTGGACGGCATGGGCCTGCGCTCCTATCTCAAGACCAGCGGCGGCAAGGGCTACCACGTGGTGGTGCCGTTTGAGTCCGCCATGGACTGGGACGCCTTCCGTGATTTCGCCAAGGGTATCGTGGGCATAATGACGGAAAAGTGGCCCGAGCGCTACACCGGCAACGTGCGCAAGGCCAGCCGCAAGGGCCGCATCTTCGTGGACTGGATACGCAACACCCGCGGGGCCACCAGCGCCGCGCCCTACTGCGTGCGCAGGCGGGAGGGCATGCCGGTGTCCATGCCCATCGCGTGGGGCGAGCTGAACAAGGTCGCCCCGAATGGGATTGATATGGCTGAGGCTGTTAAGCGATTAAAGAGGAAGGACCCCTGGGAGGGCTTCCTCCAGCCATCGTAACACCCCCGTGGCGAACCTTGCCTGCGCCAGGTAATCCGCGCGGTTGCGGCTTTTCGACGCGTAGTACTGCCCGTAGTAGTCGCTGGCCAGCAGCAGGTCGCGGAACACCCAGGGCATCATCTCCAGGTCATAGTCGTTCAGCGGAGCGAAGCGCCGGTACTCCTCCGCATAGGCCCGCAGGCCCTCGATGCTGAGCGCGGGCGCGGCGTGGGAGTAGGCGCGGATGACCTCCAGGCATAGGGGCAGCGCGCAGGCCGACGTCCAGTCAATCACGGCGGCGATTCTCCCCTCCCCACACACGAGGTTCTGGACTTTGTAGTCGCCGTGCGTATTGCCCACGGTGAAGCGGTCGCAGTCGTAGCCGCGCTCTTGCAAGGTATGCAGCCGCGCAAGGCGGTATTCGATGTCTTCGATGACAGACGTGTCGCCCGCCTTCTTTGCCAGGGCGAGTGTCCTGGCATAGCTTGCCCGCGGCGCGTCCGAGCGCAGGAACCCGGGGAAATCCGGGCCCAGCGCCTGCGTCAGCGGCCCGAACCCGGCCAGCGCGGCATGAATCCTCCCCTGCATGCAGGCGGACTCCCCCATCAGCCAGTCCGGCGCCTCGCCATAGGAATACACCGTCCCCTCCATATACGGCCGCAGGTTGTACTGCTTTCTATTGTTATAAAAGAACCAGCCCCCGTCCTTCGTGGGCAGGAATTCCGGCACGGGAATATCGTGCCGCGCTGCATATTCCACGATATGCGGCTCCTTCTGCGCGCGCAAATCGCTCTTTTCCGTGCCCTTGAGTACAAAGCGCCCGGCGTCCGCCTCCACCACATAGACCTCGCCGCCCACGCCCTCGCTGACGCGTGCCACGCTTTGCGCGCGCAGCCCGTAATGCTTTTCGAGCAGGCGCGCAAGCCTCATTCCTTCACCCAATACTCCCCGCAGTCCCGCGTACGATCCAGAAACCCATACTCGATCAGATACCGCCGCAGCGTGACATAGTCCTCGTGGTTGCCCTTGAGCACCGCGTTGACCTCCTTCTCCGCGTAGCGCCTGCCCGGTGCGAACTGCCCGGCAATCACCCGCAGGATCACCAGCTTCTTCTTTTCTTTCGAAGACAGGCTTTTCAGCTTCAGCGGCTCGAGGGAGCTGAAAAACGTGTCGATGATCTTCTGCGTCTCCTCGCCGGTCGTCATATAGCGTTCGTCTATCATAGTTGCCCCCTTATGAATTTTCGGTTCGTCGGCCTGCCCCGCGCGTGCCTCCAGCAGCGCAAACAGCGCGAGGAACGCCCTGGCCTGCCGCGCCTTTTCCCGCAGGTGAAAGCGCTGGTAGCGCACCGTGGCGTCGCTGATCCCTAACGCGGCGGCGATCTCCCGGTCCGGCAGGCCCTTATAAAACAGGGACATCATCCGGCCTTGCCCCTCGGTGAGGCCGGTGCGCTTTTTGCCTCCCGCCAGCAGGGCCTCGAAGGCCGAGCCGTGGGCCTGCCCGACATGCAACCGGGCCGCCGTCGGGGCGTCCACCAGCCGATTGCCGAAGCCATAGATATCCCCGCACAGGTACGCCTCCCCGCAGAACAGGCAGATACACGCGTCATCGTCCAGCGCATAGCCCTGTGCGAGCTCCTCCAATGTCGCCTCATGATCCATCATCGCAAATAATTCCCGCCAATGAAATTGATTTCACTAATATAATAGCATTTTGTTTGTAAAATGTCAAGATATATTTTCCTTGCCTTTCCCCCCGCCCTGTGCTATACTGGTCCCGGACACATCTCCTTACAAAAAGACAGGACAATCGAAGAAAATCATGCTACACTGCCCTGGGAGGGACGAGGAATGGATTGGATCGACAGCCTGCAACGGGCACTGGGCTTCATGGAGGCGCACCTGCTGGAGGAGGGCCTGGACGCCGAGGCGGTGGCAACGCAGGTCTACGTCTCCGGCGCGCACTTCCAGAAGATTTTCCACATCATCACGGGCGTCACCGTCGGCGAGTACATCCGCAGCCGGCGGCTGTCGCTGGCTGGCGAGGAGCTTCTGGAAACCCAGGCGAAGGTCATCGACCTCGCGCTGAAATATGGCTACGACACGCCGGAGGCATTCACAAAGGCCTTTACGCGCTTCCACGGCGTGACCCCTACCGCCGCGCGGGAAGGCGCGAAGCTCAACAGCTTCAGCTTAAAATTCTTCCATCCCCTCACCATACAAATCAGAATCGAGGGCGGCCTAATGACACGAAAACTCATCCCCAACGTGGCAAAGCTCTACGAGATCAAGTCGGAAAACTACATGTTCCCCAGCTGTATGCGCTCGGCCATGGCGGCCCTGGGGGAGGACCCGGCCTTCGACTTCGCGTTTTTCGCTGGGATCACGGGGGACTTCTTCACGCAGCTCTGGTGCGAGCCCCGGTGGCAGTACAACGACTCCTATTCCAACGTCTGCAAGGATACCCAAAAGCCCATTCAAGCGGCCTTCGACGCCTGCGGCTATGATTACGAGTACGTCCCCCGCGATGAAATCCAAAGCAACAAAGCAAAATATGTACGCAAAATCGTGGCCTCCATCGACAAAGGCCTGCCCGTGCTGACCTTCGGCATCGTCGGCCCGCCGGTGTGCTCCATCATCTGCGGCTATGCCGAGGACGGCGAGGTGCTCATCGGCTGGTCGCAGTTCACGGATAAAGTCAAAGAGGATGAACCCATGGACCTGGTGCCCGCCGAAAACTACTTCCAGGTGCGCGGCGGCCTGGACGAATCCTTTGCCCTCATCTTCATCGGCGGCAAAAAAGAGCGGCCCTCCGTCGCGGAGAGCCTGCGCCAATCCATTTTGAACATCCCCAAGTGGGCATCCATGCCCCCGGAAACGCCGGATGGCCGTCAGATATACTTCGGCCAGGCGGCATACGAGGCCTGGGCGGATTCCCTGCTGCGCGACGAGGACTTTGCCGGCGAAAGCATGCTGGCAAGCCCGCTCGATACCTACGGCAGCTGCGTGGTGCTCACGGGCACGAACATGCACTACATGCAGCGCTATCTCCAGCGCGCGGCGGAGGCGTGCCCGGACATGGCCCCGCGCATCCGGAAGCTCAAGCGGCAATTCAAATCAATGAACCGGGCCTTCCAGCGGCTGACCAGGCTCCAGGGCGGTTTCTTCTTCGAGAAGGACCGCAGGGCCCTGCTGAACCGGAACCTGCGCGTGCGGCTGGCGGCGCAGGTGCGGGAGGTGGGGAGAAGGTACGCGGAAATTCCATTAAAGTTTCATCAAAATACCTAAAAAGCATTGACACTCGTCCGGAAATCCTATAACATTATGATAATCAAATATTATGGGAGGTTGCCACGATGAACATACTGAACATACTAGACCATATATTGACTATTCCATTCCTGATTTTGTTTTCGCCATTTATTCTTCTGCTAATCCTGCTCTACCCATTTACCGGTTACTTGTTTGGTTTTGGTTAACCGAGTTTAGGTTGCTCACCCTGAATCCCTTACACACGGCACCCCCGGCGGATACTCCACCACCCATTTACCGGGCCGCTCCAAAAAATCCTCCGGCAGCGGCCCCGGCCGTGTCACAGGCTCCGGCGCGGGCGGGCAATCCTCGTCCAGAGCGTCCAGCGCGGCGGTAAGGCGTTCCATGGCCCCGACTGTGTCGCAGCAGGAGGTCATGAGCAGCAGCAGGTTCCCCCGTGCGTACTCCGGCTCGATTTTCACGCTGCGCAGATGGGCGGCGGCAAATTCCGCGTCGCAGCGCACGAGCAGCTTGGATTTGTCGTGCGCTGCGTTAAATAATTTTAAATTGCGCCAGAGCCGCGCGTGGGCATAGAACGCGTCCAGGCGCTTCTCCCACGCGGCGAACCATTCGGCCCCGTGCGCCTCCAGCAGCTCCAGACAATGCGCGACACCGGCCAGTAATACATACGACGGGCTGCTGGTCTGGAACACGCGCATTTCCCGGGAAACCCTGTCCCTGTCCGCGCGCGGGCCTTGGGCGAGCAGCAGGGCCGTCTGCGTGAGGGCGGGCAAGGTCTTGTGCAGGCTCACGGCGGCGAGGTCCGCCCGGGGCAGCGGCAGGTGCGCGCCGTGGGCGGCGTCCACGAACAGGGGGATAGGGCAGTCCAGCGGGCTCAAAATGCCCTCGTAGGTCGGGCTGGTGACGACGCACAGCGCAGCCCCCGGGTTTTCCCGTATCGCCTGATCCAGGGTTCGCTGCGAAACCGCGCCATAGACGCCCCACTCTGGCAGCCATTCGGGCTCCAGGAACACCGGGCGCAGCCCGCACAGCTCCATGGCGTGGAAGACGGACACGTGGCAGTTACGCGCCGCCAAAACGGTGTCGCCGCGCTTTGTCATGGCGCGTATCCCCGCGAGAATCGCCCCCGTGCCCCCGTTGACGCTGACCCACGCCTCGTCCGCCCCCCAGTGCACGGCGGCCCGGCACTTGAGGTTCAGCAGGATGCCCCGCGGGTCGTTCAGGTTGTCGAAGCCCGCGATCTCGGTGATATCCAGTTGCCAGGGCAGGCTATCCCCCAGCAGGGGATTGCGCTTGTGACCCGGCATGTGGAAGGGCGCCCAGCCTTCCGCCGCGTACTCCTCCAGGGCGCGCAGCAGTTCTTTGTCCATGGGATCATTCTAGCATATTTTCCGGGGAAACGCAATATGATCTTGACAGGCGCGCGAAGATTTGGTATATTATTAGGGCGAAGCGTGATGCGGATGTAGCTCATCTGGTAGAGCGCCACCTTGCCAAGGTGGAGGTAGCGAGTTCGAGCCTCGTCATCCGCTCCAAAATCTGAATCAAAAACCGCTTGATTATCAATGGAGGCAAGAATGAATCTGATTACTCAATTCAAAAAGTCGTTAGGCTTTTATTGTGCTGCAAATCAGTTTGTTGAGTTATCAAAAAGATATTTCGAGAGCCAAGCCAGCGATCAGTTGACGAACAGCGAAGCATTTCATGCATTGGCAGATAGCTATAAGATTACCTTAACATCCTATGAGCCAACTGACACAGCACGCACAATATCCCTGTCCTATATTGTAAATATACACCTATGCTTCGAATCGTTTTTAACAGAGTTAGGCGATCATGCAAAAAAATATGGCGTCAATGCGGTTAGTAAACCAGAAAAGGGAGAAACACCGTTGTCGTATGCTGAGCGTACCGTGCTAGTATCATCCTCAAAAGAAATTACCTCTCGGATAAAATTGTGCGATTACTATAGAGAGGTGAGGAATACGGCGGTGCATGACCCTAAGAATGAAGGCAGAAGGGTAAATGCTGCCTTCAACAAGTTAAAAAAATACAGCTACAAAACAGATGCAAAATACGCCAAGCTGGAGGCGCCGAATCCATTTGACAGCATTACGTTCGATGATTTCGTAATGTTTGCTCGCACTTGTAATGAACTAGCGAATTGCTTTTATAATGATTTGCAATATAGCTACGAGAAAATTATTGATTCCATGGAAATGGCGCGAATTGTAAAGCTGTGTTGCTATAACAACCAACAACGCGGGATGAATGCACTGGCGAAATACATTGAGAGTGAATTTAAATGCGATCCCTCGCTTGGGGCTAACATCGAAGAACTTTATGACAGAGTTTTGGTTCGTTCGTCTAACCGGTTAAGACACCCCCCTTTATAAGCGCATTTAAGCAAATGCGTTTATAAAGGGGGAAATTGTGGTTCAAATCCACAGCGAACCACCACTGCATCGTGAATATACCCCCATTCTTCCTTCAAAGGAGCCGCCA
>Ga0082212_10012437_pt1 | contig 10724 bp, 10 predicted proteins | sample TergutNt197P3_FD_71548 | JGI IMG/M metagenome (GOLD analysis project Ga0082212, IMG submission 71548) | Neocapritermes taracua P3 segment gut microbial communities from Petit-Saut dam, French Guiana - Nt197 P3 | ecosystem: Host-associated > Arthropoda: Insects > Digestive system > Gut ...
CAGCAGGGATGGTGTTGCCCAAAAAAGCGGTGTGTTCCAGTTCAATAATGGTGATTACGCTAACCAGGGGATCAAGCACATTGGTCGAGTCCAGCCGTCCGCCCATGCCGGTTTCCACTACCATTACGTCGCAGTGTGTATGCCTGGCGCAGAGAAAAAAATACATTGTCAGCAGTTCAAAAAATGTAGGCGCTTCTCCTTCTTCATTCGCCGGATCAAAAAGCCGGTTCTTTGCTGCGGGAAGCCGAATTTCCGTGATCTCCCGCAGTTCATTGCCCGCAGCGACGTATGTTTCTTCATCAAAATAATCGTTTTCCCTTTTATCGTCTTCCTCATAATGATCCAAGCCGGAAATACCGTCGGCGATATTCGCGGTTATATACCGCCCGACCAAATCCTTGCGGTTATACACATAACAAAAATTAGCGCCTGCCGTGATTTGCGCCATAATACCCGGAACCGAGGCAAGAGCGTCTTCCGCAGATTCACGATCCGGAAAACCATCGAATATCTTTACTCTTGTTGATTTGCCCCGCCAAATGATTGGTTACATGAGAACTTGTGCCGGGGTGATTCCGAGCGCTTCCGCAAGAAAATTATCATGTTCGGTCATCACATCAACCACTAATCCCGCGCAAATTTCAAACTCGATTTTGTAAACCGGCAGTTCGGCGGGGTCGGCGTCGATGTAATATCTCACGGAAATTTTGTATTTTCCGGGCTTGGAGGTTTTAAAGAAATGATAAAAAGTAATAACACCGTAAACCCGGGCCAGAGGTATACCGGTAAGATGGGAGATTTCTTCCGCCGATGCCCGGGAAATATAGCCAAAAGTTTCCTGAGTCTTATGCAGAATCATAATAAGTGACCCTGGTTTAACCTTCCATTCATCAATAAAAGCGATTAATTCAGGAGGAAATGTGATCTTTTCCTTTGCCGCAGCTTGAGCCATAAAAACCCCCAAAAGAGATATTTTTCCTCATTATAGAAAGAAAAAGCCGTTTAGGCAAGTGTACTTTTTGACCAGGACTGCAATTTACCCGGGATAATGTATAATTACGGGAAGTTTAGTGCTTCTCCTTAACTTTTTCCTTTTCCTTGGTTATTTTATGTTCCAGTTTGTCTATCATTTTATCCACGGCAGCGCTAAGTTCAAAGTCCTGTTCTTTTATATGAACCGAAACCCCCCAACGGAAGTTAACTGTGGCTTCGGCGGAAAACTGCTTTTCTTTTGTCAGTGTTATTAAAAGGTCTACGATCATGTTTTCCAGGTTGTGAAGCCGGGCGATTTTTTTATCCAGGTACTCCCTGGCGTCATCATGTAAATTAAAATGTACGGATTTGATGTCGATGTTCATAAAATGCCTCCAAAAAAATAATTTGGAAAACCCAAAAATCCCCGCAGGGTTTTTGGGTTTTCCATTTATCGGTTATATGATGAACCCAGATCAAGCTCTTTCCGGTATTTTGCCACAGTACGCCTTGCCAGGGCTATACCCCTTTGAGCCAACAGATCGGTTAATTCTTTATCGGAAAGGCGCTTTTCATCGCCGGTAATTATTTCTCTCAGTATTTCTTTTACCCCTTCTTTGGAAAAATCCGAACCCCTGGAAACCGAATTTGTGAAAAAATAGCGAAGTTCAAAAAGCCCCCATTCGGTCTGCACATATTTACTATTAGCGGCCCGGGAAATGGTTGCTTCGTGAACTCCCAATTCCACAGCCATATCCCTCAGGGTCAGAGGAACCAAATATTTAGGGCCTTTTAAAAAAAATGGCCTCTGAAATTCAACAATCGCCCTTGTTACACGAAGCAGCGTATGGTTCCGCTGGTTAATGGAATGGATAAACCAGCGGGCTTCTTTGATATTCTCTTTTACAAAATCCCTGGTTTCCTTGCCATTTACTCTTTCTTCGGCGACTTTCAGAAAAAAAGGGTTTATTCCCAATACGGGAATTTCTTCATTATTCAGAATAACCGATAATTTTTCTTTTTTACGGCGAACTTCCACGTCCGGTACTGCATAACGCGTTTCCCTCTGAGTAAACTGTCTGCCGGGAAAAGGGGAAAGCTCCTCCTTTATGCGGTTATAACAGGCCTCCAGTTCTTCTTTGGTACAGCCCAAAATCCGGGCTGTTTCGGCAAAGTTTCCTTTTTCCAGATCTTTCAGGTAATCCAGGGCCGCTTCCATAATCAGACGTTCTTCCGAGCCCGAAGAATGAAGGTTCCCATCCTGTGAAAAACCAGGAAGCAGACGCACCTGAACCAGCAGGGATTCCTGGTAATCGGAAGTACAGGTTCCCGGCGGTTCCAGCGACCTGACCAGAGCAAGAGCCTTTTCAACATGGGAAGGATTTTCATTTTTTAAAAGGAGTTCCGGAGCTTCTTTATGAAAACCATCATCATCAAGATTCTGTATTAAAAGCTCGCCTATGCGGCGTATGTCGTTTTCTCCGGTTTCCAGAGCCAACTGCCATAAAAGATGTTCCTGCAGGGTTTCGGGCCGGGAAATGGCTCCTTCCAAAAAGTTCTGGTGTTCATCGGCATCCATACCCCCCCGATGGATAAAACCGGCATCGGAACTGGCTTCAAAATAGGCTTCTTCTTCTTTTTGATATGCGCCAGCGGCATCGGTAATGCCAGCTTTAGCATAAGTGTCAACAACAGCATCCGCAGAAATAATACCCGGCTCTTCCAGCACTTCCAGAGCGGGGTTTTTTTCTACTTCCTCCCCTATTTTTTCCTGTAAATCCAGAATTGGCAGTTCCATCAGCTTAATTGACTGGTACAGTTGGGTATTCATTTTAAGCTGCTGGGACTGAAGCATGCCCTGGCGCTGCTGCATACTACCACTATCAGTCCACTTTCCGGGTTTGTCAACAATTAGTATCGCCCAATAGCGGGCTGTTTACGCATGCTTTGGCATGGCTGCTATTGTTGTACACCGGGTGCCTTTCTCGTATTAGGGTGTATTTTGTGATAAATCTTTTTTCCCAACAGGTACTATCTGTGAATTCTCCGGAACTATATTACATAGTGAAGAACATAAAATTACGGGGAAATCCCCAACAAGGAGTTTATTATGGCAATACTAAAATCCAATGCGGTTATAGCCAGCGGGAATCATGTCACTTGGTCCGATTCGTATTCAATGGGAATAAAAATCATTGATGAGCAACACAAAGATCTTCTGGATTTTGTCAATGAGTTATATGCTCATGCTACGGGAAACGAAGAAGAAGAGCTTGCCTGGTTTAAGGAAGTTATTCAGCAGGCAGTACAGTACATAAAAGAACACTTCGCGACTGAGGAAAAATACATGAAATTAACCATGTTTCACGGTTATGCCGAACACAAAAAGACGCATGATGAATTTACATTGATTGTTGAAAACAGTGTAAAGGACTTTCAGGAAGGCAAAGGGCTGGATCTGGAAAAATTCGCTTATTTTTTAAAGGATTGGGTTTTAACCCATTTGGCGATTATGGACAGACAATACAGTAATTATTACTGGAGAATTGCCACTTACAAAGCAGATGGAAATCTGACTGTCACGGCTGCCGACGTGGCATAACGGCGGAAAAAGCGGTATGGTACGAATACCATCCGGCCTGTACCGCATATAACGCTTTCGCGTTATATGCAGTGTGGGTATTTACAAACCGAAAAGTACGTTATTTTACAGGTAAATACTTCATCGTAAAGTGTACCTTCCATTTCATTGCGTTTTTATGGTAGTATACTTTCCAAGCTCATGGACAAAACTTTCATCGTATGTTTTACCCTGTGTTTGTGCCTCTCCGCTCCGGCATTTTCCCGCGGGACACAGGAAACACAAAAGCCTTCAGACCCTGTTGAAGCATACTATAATGGCCGGATAGAAGAATCCCTGAAAGACCTTGTCAAACATAATGGCAATCCGGAAGAAAAATACTCCCTCGTTATACTCTATTGGGAACTGGGAGAAATGACCAAAGCTGCGGAGCTGCTGGAAGAACTGCTGAAAATCCGGGATCTTAATTTGGAAGAAAAAGAAGAACTCCAACTGAAATTGTTCACCACATATTATCTTATAGGCAGTTACAGCAAAGCGGCAGGGCTCCGGAATGCCGTAGAAACGGCAACGCTAAGAAAAGATCCCCGTATAAGGGCAGAATTTTATTTCTACAATGCTGCGGTTTACGAAGAAATGGGAAATCCCAAAAAGGCTATAGAACTGTACCAAAAAAGCCTTGAGATCAACAAATGGCGGCCCATGGGCTGGTACAGGCTGGGCCTTTTATTACGGGAAAGCGATCCCAAAGAGGCGGAAAAATGCCTTCAAACCTGCTGGGATCAGGACACATCTTTTACCAATGTCCTCCTCCCCCTTGCACGTCTGTTGGGCGCCCGCAATGAATGGCAAAAAGCCCGGGATTACCTTATTACTGCCAATGCCCGGCTTCCCAATAACAGGGAAATAAGTACAGCTTTGGCGGAAGCCAGAAAGATCGTTCCCGGAGGCGGTGTTGTCGGGGACGGCTCCTACTATATACGCCGGCAGATAAAAGCTGCTCCACCCAAAGTAGTACCTGCTCCGCCTTATCCCAAAGAAGGAACAATACGCATAGGGTTGATTGAAAAAAGAAAACTGGTTTCGGTTAAAGCCGGCGGTGCATTTTTTATTCGCAGTGTGGGAGATCGCACCACTCTCTATAACGGTACATCCGGGGAACAGTTCTGGGTTGAATGGAACAACAGAGCTCTTGTTGTCCAGGACAAAAACAACAAAACGCTGGTCCGAAGTACCTCTCCGTTGGTTTACGAATTACGAAGTAACGAGGACTGTTCCATTGTGGCGGGAGCGGTAAATGGAGCGCCGGCAACTAACCGGACGTACAGGGGAGAACTCGAATTCAGGCCGGGGGCCGAGGGAATAACCCTGGTAAACATTGTTCCCATGGAAGACTATCTTTACGGCGTCGTTCCCGCGGAAATGCCGGCAAGCTGGCCGGTGGAGGCGCTGAAAGTCCAGGCAATCGCCGCCCGGTCTTATGCCATTGCCAACAAAGGACAATTTGCCGACAGGGGTTTTGATATTTTCGGAACCCCTCATTCCCAGGCATACCACGGCGTTGGGGCAGAGCATAAAAACACCACTGCAGCAACAGACGCAACAAGAGGGATGATCCTTACAGGAGGCAAGCTGCCCCTAAAGGCATATTATTCTGCCAATCACGGCGGTTACAGCGAAGATTGCCTGACTCTGTGGGGCTATGATGCACATATGCAGGCAGTACCGGATAAGCTGCTTTCCTTACGGATCAAGCCTTTATCTCCGGATGCCCTGTACCGTTGGATTAGAGAAACCCCTGCAACCTATTCCAATATTCCGCGTTTTTCGTACATCTCAGCTTACCGGTGGGAAAAGTGGGTAACTCCCGAAGAAATCCGCCGCCGCCTGCCGGAAGATCCAGGAGAAATCAAGCAAATTGTAACACGGGGCCGGGGTATTTCCGGGAGAATATATGAACTGGAAGTACAGGGAACTCAAAAAAACGTAATAGTCAAAGGGGATGCAATCTGGAATGCCATGGGCAGCCTGCGATCCAGTCTTTTTACTATCCGTTATAAACTTTCAAGAGGCAAAGTGGAATACCTGGTTTTTCAGGGCGCCGGTTACGGTCATGGCATTGGAATGGATCAACACGGCGCCGCCGGAATGGCCAGCGTGGGATTCAGCGCCAATACCATTCTCCTCCATTACTATCCCCGTGCTGTAGCGGGAAGACTGTAATACCATGTTAAGGGCTGCCCGTTCGGACAGCCCTTGCAGAGGATTTTAGAACCTGACCACTAAGTCCACATAGAATACGTTGTTTATAAAACTGTCTTCACCGGGGGTCCCTCCGGGTTTTCGGTAATAAAACGCATCACCGATTTCAAAAGAAGTCCTGTTGTCAATATTGATCTTTACCGAAGGCCGGGCGCTGATTACATAATCCTTTTTATTGTAAGTAGGAGCGACATCCATTCTGCGGTCATACTTTTCGAAGTCACCACCATCCCGCCACCGATCACCGCCAAGGAAGAATACACCGTCAAGCCGGGGAACGATTTTGCCGTCTGCCAGAGAATAGCTGATCCAGGGGTTAAACCGAAGACCGATATCTTCCAGAGTATCATCTTTGCTGGTGTACTGTGCAGCGTTAACTCCAATGCTCAGGTCGTTTATTTTGTAGGCGAAGGTTTCAAAAATGTTGATTTTTCCTTCATCTTTGAACATATCTGATTTGTCTCTTGTATTAAAAATACGATCCACCTCCACTTCGACAATGGCGGTCAGATTTTCCACCGCAAGAAGCCGGAATTCTCCGATTCCCCTTGCAGGTTCTCTGCTGGCAACACCAGCTCTGTTGGCAGTGCGGAATGAAGCGTTAAATTTAAATACTTTAGGCATGGTATAGGCAAGGCCAAAGGTATACTTTACCTGGTACCAGTCTCCCCATCCGCCAACAGACTCAATCCTGTTATTGTTGTTACTTCCGTCTGAAGACCGGGGGTATGCGCCAGCACCGATATCAAGACCTTCAATGGGGGTCAGTTTAACAAAAAGCCCTGCACCGGCCCCACCGCCCGCATCATCCCTTAAAATAGAACCTGCGGTTACAAAGGTAGCGTCATCCACAATACCTGCTTTAATTAAAAGCATATCAAAAGGCTTGATCCATCCGTAGGCATACGCCAACCCAAGATTATAGGTGTTGTTTCTATTAGCGCCGCCATTGGCTGTATTATCAGGATTGAGAACAGGACCGTTACCCTGAAGCTGGAGCCTTAAATCCGCACCGGCAGTCTTGGGTTCATTGGTATAAGAACCGTTAAGCCGGAACCGGCCGCCAATCTGTTCGGAATCAACGCCAGCTGTCCGAATCCTTGTAAGTGGTTTATCACCATTAGCATCTTTCTCGGTGGAAGATTCAACCCCAAGACCATAGTTCATATAACCGCTGAACTTGAATTCCTGAGCAAAACCAAGCGCCGCTATCGTACAAGCGACAAGAAGAACACAAAAAAACCTTTTCATTAAAAACTCCTTAATAAGATTTCAGGTAAATTTCACCTTTACCTGTTAGAAAATCATTAAATACATTTTAAAAAATGGTAAAAAACAGAGGAAATTTTCTTTTTACGGAGACTCAAGGACCGCTTTTCTGCATAGTTTACCCCTTTACACAATGGTGGGTACAAGCGTTTCCACTTATACCTTATCGTTCCGCCGGGCATAGCCTTACCAAGCTTAAGCGGCAAGGACGCCGCTGTTTAAATGCTTTAGCCGCAGGGAATCGGAGCTAATATAATTATACCATTATTTTCAAAAAAAACAGGCCGCCGGTTTCCCGGACGGCCATACACCCTCTTTTTGGGCTCCCTGAAAACAGGGAGCAAACAGCAAAACAACTATTGTACGCTTTTTATAAATCTTCCCTGGATTTATCTAAAAGACTGGCTTTCCCATATTTGGCTTTCCTGAAAACCGTCTATTGATTTTATCATTGCAAGCCAATAATCCGCTTCGTTTTGGGAAGTATAGGGCCCAATCCGTACCCGGTAATAGGTATTACCGTTTATCTCCTGATTGGTAATAATGGCGGTAATTCCCTTGGTATCAAGTGTACCTTTTACCCCATCGGCCCTCTCCCTGGTTGAAAACGAACCGGCCTGAACCCAAAAATCACGGACTGTACTTTTAGGCGCTGCAGGGGCTGGTTTTGCCTGGGCAGTTGCAGCCGGTTTAGCAGCCGGTTTAGCAGCCGGTTTGACAGCCGGAGCAACAGCGGGAACAGCGGCCGTTGCCGGTTTGGGAACACTAATTACCGTTTTGGCGGGGTCGTTATCGATATTACCGTTTTGGACGGGGGAACCGCCATTGGGATCCAGCAGTCCCATGAAGACATCATTCTGCGATAATACCGAAGGATCAGTAGATGCCGGCAGAGGTTCCGAACTCATTGAAGAAACTTCAGGAGTTACAACAACACCGGAACCGGGTCTAAAGACCAGTATCGCCGCACTCACCACAATAACCAGAAACACTCCCACCGAAACAGCGACCAGCAACAATTTTTTCTTTTCCATGCACACGCCGCCCCCTTGCGGCACCTACAAAAAATTCCTGAGGGTTAAATGCCCTTGCGCAAACCTTTCAGTATGGCTTCTACCTGTTTTTCAAGCACCCGAGGGGAGCCATAAAACCCGGAATTTCGTATGGTATAAATATCGGCTTCGGGAAAAAAAAGTTGAGCGGGGCTTTTACCGGTTAATTCGTCTTTATGGGCTGATTTTTGATAATTGGGAAAATCCTTTTGGCAGAGAAACCGTCTGAAAAGTTCCCATGGAGAACAGTTGTCCCGTTTTAGAGCCCGGAAAAAACGGACAGGAAACGGGGCGTACACGACAATTATCGCATCCAGTTTTTCGAAAACGGAAGATTTTTGCAGCAGGGCGGCGTTAATGACACAAGATCCTTTCTCCAGACCGGGAATCTCGTCTGCATTTTTACCAGCAATCCATTCTTCGGTAAGCCGGTTGGCACCGGGATGGACTATGGACTCCAAATCGGCTAATTCTCCCGGCCTTCCAAAAACAAGCTTTCCCAAATGCTTCCGGTTTATTTTTCCGACGGAGTCCAGAATTTCTTTTCCAAAACGGGCAGCTATCTTTTCTGTCTCGCTGTCGATTACTTTATAGCCAAGTTTGTCAACATCCAATACGGGAATACCCCGCTTTTCCAGGAGAAGGCCAATATGGTTTTTTCCTGCGCAGTATAAACCTGTTAATCCAATTATCATGTTTTATGGCAGCAGTTTATTCCAAATATTCGTTAAGCCATTTAAAAAAGCTTTCGATCCGGTCCCATTCGTCTTCGATCCAGTTATCTGCATCAGGATCGCTGCTGATTCCGATGTATCTGAAATAAGTATCAAAATAATCAGAAAGCGCAATCCGGTTAAAGAACGGCGAATAAAAATCCCACCACAGTTCATCTCCATCGCTGCGTTGAATCTTGCCGGAGTTTTTCATATCATCCAAATTGGTCATAATATAATACAGCTTGGCTTTGGTTTTTTCCGCATCGCTTAAACGGAAGTTTTCTTCATCCAGGGTAAAGGCCACAGAAATAACCATATCGGAAGCGGTAAAAGTACCGTTGTCCCGGAATCCGATCAATTCTTCCTGCCTGAGCATATGGAGTATGGTATTGTACGATTGCAATGCACGATCCGTATTCGGTTCCAGTAAAAGAAAATAACAAAGCGAATAAAAAGCCTGTGTTTTTTTTCCGTCTTCCATACAGATCTTGCCCATAAGGTAGTTGCTGCTGGCATGATTTTGATTAATAGTAAGACCACTGGTAAGCGCCTGAACAGCTTCTTCCCTTTTTTCGATGCGATAATAACTTACAGCCAGATTATAGTAAAGGAAGGTATTTTTAATTTCGTAATCGTTAAGCGCTTCCAAATATATATTAATTGCTTCTTCGCTTCGTCCCAAGTTGTCCAGTGCGGAACCTTTTAAGTCAAACAAAGAAGGTATTACCTCTGTGTCACCTCTGTTTTTTGCTTCGGCAATTCCTTTGTCAGCCATTTCGAGGGCGGCATTGTAATTGCCCATGGAAATGTAAGAGTAACCCATCTCATAAAAAATCACCGGATGATCCGGATCAAGCTCCATAGCCCGGGTATAGGAATTAAGGGCATTTTGATAATCCCCCTGATCGTGATAGCGTATTCCTGTCCTGACAAGTTCTTCTGCTTCCGGACTCAGGTAGTTGTCGAAATTTATAGCCGCCAGATTTGGAGCCTCCAGGGGCACTGGTTTTCCGGCACACCCGGAAAAAATAATCATAATTAAAAACGCCGCTGTTATAAAAACACAACGGATAGATTTTTTCATTATTCTTCTCCTTGCTTATGTACACTATAAAGCCGTAACAAACACTTGTCAAATGCTTTTGAAATAATTAATATTACGGAAAGGAGTAAGTATGAAGGTAATTGCATTTAATGGAAGTCCAAGAAAAAACGGTGTTTCGGCAAAAGGTATTTCAATTATTGCGGATGAACTGGAAAAGGAAGGAATAGTCACCGAGATTATTCAGATTGGAAACCAGAAAATCCAGGGTTGTCTGGCCTGCAGAAAATGCACGGAGCTAAAACGCTGCATAATCTCCGACGACCCTGTTAACGAAAGTTTTGAAAAAATGCAAAAAGCCGACGGTATTATCCTTGCATCCCCGGTTTACTACGGAGGAATTGCGGGAACATTTAAGAGTTTTTTGGACCGTCTTTTCTTCCCCGGTGCCAAAATGAAATACAAGGCCGGAGCAACGGTAGTATCATTACGCCGTACCGGCGGCATTTCCGTTTTCCAGCAATTAAACAATTACTTTAATCTGGCTCAAATGATCATTACTCCGGGGATCTACTGGGATGTAATTCACGGTAATACCCAGGCAGAAGTTTTACAGGACGAAGAAGGCCTGTGCATCATGGAAACGCAGGGAAGAAACATGGCATGGCTTATTAAATGTCTTGAAGCCGGTAAAAAAGAAGTTCCCATACCGGAACTTCCGGAAAGAAAACGGACAAATTTTATTCACTAGCAGGTTTAATACCCTGTCTTTCAGGGCGGGATTGTTTATTCATTAATGAAATCCACCCCAGGACTTGCCAATTTCCACA
>Ga0082212_10012438_pt1 | contig 10724 bp, 3 predicted proteins | sample TergutNt197P3_FD_71548 | JGI IMG/M metagenome (GOLD analysis project Ga0082212, IMG submission 71548) | Neocapritermes taracua P3 segment gut microbial communities from Petit-Saut dam, French Guiana - Nt197 P3 | ecosystem: Host-associated > Arthropoda: Insects > Digestive system > Gut ...
ACAATAATGAATAACGAATTGATTATACTACTGAGCCCGAATGCTGTAAATGCGAGCATCACTTGCGTCTATTCCCATGCTCATTATACTTGAAATAATATCCCGTTTCTGGTACATTAGCTTTGCTAGAATGATTTCGGTGTAAACGAAATACCAGTTGTATGACCGCAGGACAACCAGGTGGCGAAGGCGAATTGAAAAGACAGCAAGTATTTGCTGCTTTTCTTACTCGTCTCAGGGACGATGCCAGATCAGGCCAAACTATTCCATGGATTTTAGATTCCGGTGATGATTTCATGAACGGGACGCAGGATCCTGTCAAACCTTGCTGTGATATAGCGGTTATAAAACTCCTTATGCAAATCGGATATATAGGGGACATTCCCGATAAACGCACGGATTTTTTCCAAATCTGCTCTTTCGTAAAACCGTTTCACCGCTGCGTTGCAGTCCGCGTATTCGGCTTTTGTCAAAAAATCATAATAGTTGATCTTCCGGTCATTTTGCTTGATTGCCGAAGTGGGATATTGGAACACCCTCGCGTTCAGCGCGTCCTCATTTCCCAGCACTTCACGCATTACTTTGTCATCGGCTTGCGGTAACAAACAGCTGCCGCAGTCAAAGACGGGGGCAATCTCCGAGCTACCGGCAGCAACGTCATGGAGAAACCCCCAGTTTCCGTTGTGCCGGTCGAAGTTGCCGAGTATGGCGTCGATCACGAATACATCCCAAAAATGCTCCATCAAACGGTCTGGGGCGACAAACGCCTGCTTCTCAATGGTTTCGAGAATATCATCAAGCTCGGTTCCGGCTCCGCTTGAATCCGAGTCCAAAACCGTGTTTTTTATCGAGCAGAAGTCGTAGAGAAGTTTCCCGCCGGCTGTAAAATCGCGACAGGCGCACACCACCTTTGTTTTGCCCCCGATAGCGAATGTTCCGAGTATCGTTTCCTGTGCCGCCACACCGAGGAGATTGAAGACACTGCTTGCGATGTGTTCGCTGAAGCAACTGTTCGTATAGGAAAGCGCGGTCGGCTTTTGGGCGCCGGATGGGGGGAACTTCAGCATATACTGCTTGCCTTCGTATTCCACAGAAATTTTCTTGCCGTTTGCCCCGCTGTACGCCCTGCCTGGTATTTGTTTGCAATTTGTAAAATCCACTTTGTTTATCATATCCGCGTTCCCGCCCGTAAAAATTTTTGCCGGAGGTAATCGGCGTGTTCGCGTGTAATGAGCTGGTCGCTGATCTCCGCCGCATTGATGCTGCCGTATAGTTCTCCCCACAGGCAGTCTATCAAATTCGATCCGTCTTTCAGGCCTTGCTTATACTCGTCCAGATCGTGCTGTAAATATTCCGGCAGATTGTATTCGTATGAACGTTCACGCTCTGCGCGGTAAATCGCGTCTTCTGTCAACAATTCCATTGAAACGCCAAGGGCTTTCGCCAGTTTGTACACCGTTTCGGCGGAGCAGTTTTCGAGTTTCGTTTTCCCGCTGCATATATCGCTTAATGTCGCGTGCGGAATATTCGCTTCAACAGCAAGACGGTATTTATGAGGCAAAGCAACGAGTGGAGCTGGGGAGATAAGATATTTCTATACAAATCATACCAACAGTCCGCGCTAGCTCCTCCTGTGCAAAGGTTCTTGTGTATATTCTTTGGAATAAATCGCGAAATGTCAATTAATTCGTGTCTTGGAGTAGGCATAAGTGCACCAAGAAAACGGGGCCGGCGTCTTTTTCGCAGGCGCCAGCCCCTTTTGTCGTTCGTGTATTCTCGTCTTATTCTTAGTTGAAGCTTGCCAGAAAACGCTGTAGGATCGCCGCAGCCTCCGCCCGGGTGGCATTGCCCTGGGGCGCCAGCTCCGTCGCTGACAGGCCGTTGATCAGACCCCGGGCATTGGCCCACTTCATGGCCTCCTGTGCCCAGCCGGACACGGCCCCCGCATCGGCATAACCGGTCAGGGTATGGCTGCCTATAGCCACGTCTAGCTTCTTATAGTTGGCGAAGTTGAGCAGGATGGCCGCGAGCTGCTCCCGGGTGATGTAATCGTTCGGCTTAAAGCTCCCGTCGCCGTAGCCTGCGGCGACGCCATGGGCGGAGGCCCAAGCGACTGCGCCGCTGTACCACTGGCCGGGCTGGATATCGGTGAAGGCTTTCCCTGCCGCCTGCGGTTCGCCTTCCATCCGCCACAGGATCGTGACGAACATGGCCCGCGTAAGCTTGGCGTCGGGGGAAAATTCGCCTTCCGCCGTGCCCTGCATGAGCCCGTTGCCTTGGGCAAAGGCCACCGCGCTGTAGTACCAGCTACCCAGTTTCACGTCCTTGAAAGGGTTGATCCAGCTATCCATCAAGCCCAATGGGGTCTGGCTCTCTTCGAAAACCACCGGCGCTTGAGGCGCCGCAGGGGCAGGGGTTGGGGCGGGAGACGGGGCGGGAGACGGCCGATATATCGGATAGTACCAGTCGTCGTCACTGTAGTCGCTGCCTCCGCCGGCAGACGGCGCATCGGTTAACCCCTCAATCGCCGCGCGCAGGGCCGCGGCCGCCGCGTCTACCTCAGCTTGGATCGCTTCCTCATTCGCAAGGACGCTCCGCGCCATCGCTTGCGCCTGCGCGAAGACAACCCAGCTCGCTGACGTATAGTTCGCCTGGCGCTTCCCTTCTGCTTCCGCCACTAAGCTTTCAAGGGCGGATTTGTCCGCGGCTTCCGGTTCCGGCACTTCTTCCAGCGCGGCCATGGCGGCTTCCAACAATATCGCCGCCGCGTTTACTTCTGCCTGTCCGACATAGGCGTCATCCATGATTGTTTGCGCGTCCTCAAGGGCGCCGACGAGAACAGCCCAGCTCTTTGCCGTATAAGCCGCTTCGTCAAGCCCAAGCGCTTCGTCGATCAATCCGGCTAACGCCGCCTTGTCTGTCGGCGCGGCTTCAGCCAGGGAAAGAATCGCTGCCCTCAAGTTCTCCGCAGCCATGTCGATGTCTTCTGGGTACGCGTCTTCATTGTCCACCACAACCCAGGCAGCTTCCAGCGCGCTCGCGAGGGCTGCCCAGCTCTCTGCGGTGTAGACCCTTTCGTCCAGTCCTAATGCCCACTCGATGAGGGCGAGGAGGCCCATGCCGTCGATGGGATTGCCAGCCTCGGCCGGCTCAAGCCGGCGTATGGCGTCGACTACCGCCTCAGCCGCAACGTCCACTTCCTCCTGGGTAGCGGCTTCGCTATCGAGCACTCTCCTGGCCGCCTCAAGGATTAATGCTAAGGTATTCCAACTCTCTTCGGTGTAGTCCGCCGGATACAGCCACTCTGCTTCATACACAGCGGCTTCCAGGGCGGATTTGTCCACCGGTACAGCGGCTTTGGTCAGAGCGATGATCGCTTCCCGCAGGGCTTCGGACGCCATGTCGATGTCTTCCTGTTTCGCGTTTTCATCATCAAGCACAGCCAGCGCAGCTTCCAGGGCGCCCGCGAGGACTGCCCAGCTCTCTGCGGTATAGCTCGCCTCGTCCAGCCCTAAGGCTTCGGTGATCAGCTCGGCCAGTTCCATTGCGTCGATGGGATTTCCAGCCCCGGCAGGCTCAAGTCGGCGTATGGCGTCAGCTAATGCTTCAGCCGCCGCGTCCACGTCTTCCTGTATTGCGTCGTCGTCGTCCAGCAGGGCCAGGGCTTCCTCCAAGGCTTCCGCGAGGTCGGCCCAGCTCTCCGCCGTATAATCCGCTTCGTCCAACCCAAGGGCTTCGTCGATCAGCCCGGCCAGCGCCGTGACGTCCGCGCCGGGCGTGTTGGGCAGTACGATTTCTTCGTCTACGAATTCGGCTATGTGGTAGACGGCTGTACCGCCTACTTCCGCCTGCATCTCAAGGGGAACAGCAGCCGCGTAACGGAACGAACCAAGGTAGCCGCCATAGCCCTCCGCCGATGCGTAGCCTTCATGGCCTATCCCAAGATAAATGTGGATGAACGCTTCTGATACGACTTCGCCTGTGGCGCTTAAGTATTTCCATGGGAACTTCAGCTCGTAGGATGTGATCTTCGTTTCCTCGTCGCGTTTCACCGTGCCAAAGTCGGCGCCGTTGAACACATAGGAGCCTGCGTCGAACTGGTAGCCGCCTTCATAAGGAACTGTGACGCTTGCGGGCTTCCTTGCGGAGTACATGCAGACGTCGCCGGCATTGCTCATCCCAAGCGCCAGCCTCGTGCGGTCGCGCATGCCGTCGAAACTGCCATCAAAGATGGTCGATATGTCTACGCCGAAGTAATCCCCTTCCCAGATAGCCGGGCCGCCTTTCGGCGTATTGTGGCTCTCGTCGTATACCGTCGCGGCGACGTACACATATTCATCGTCGTAGGCGGCGTAAATCGTCAAGTCTCTTGGCAGTATCTCCTTCAAGGCCGCTTCGCCTACATCGTCGACAGCCCATTGGGTACCTGGGTCGCCATAGTTCAGCACAGCGAGAGGCTCGCCATACTTCGCTGCGCCGACTGCGCCGTCTATCACGATGGGCGCGGGAGCCCTTTTAACGTCAAAGCGGATCTGGCCAATCTCTGACATATCCGTCGCGGACAGAGGTTTCCTCTCCGCCGCTTCCACCCAGATCGGGTTGGAGAACGCGAAGCCCGTGCCGCTCCCTATCTGTGCGCCCCCGTCTCCGGTGGTGCCTTTTTCGCTCTGCACTTCGATTCGGTAAAAATCGCCGTCGCTGACCGTCAGGTTGAGCGTTTCCGCGAACGCATGCAGCCTTTGTCCGGCGAGGTTCCATTCCATCACGGTTTCCTTTGTATCTGTGTAAGTGTTGACGTCGATCCCCCGGGGGCCGATGACGACTTCTCTGGCTTGGGCGGAAATCGTGCCTGTCTCCCGAAGCTTGTATAAGGTGACTTTTGTGAGGGGATAGTTTTCGTCAAAGGCTTCGATGCTGATTTGCGCGTTTGCTGAGCGCCCGCCAATCACGAGGGCTTCACCCATGCCGGCGCCATCGATCTCGAAGCGCAGCCCGGGACCGTTCGTGCCATAGAATTTGCCATTGCGGTACAGGGCGTTGATGTTCTCGGCAGTCAGATCCTCCAAGTAACCCACGATATGCGGGTCGCCGACTTTCCCTGGGTTGTGGCCGTCGGAGCTGGCGACGCCGAAGATGCGGTCGCCCCGGACATTCATCGTATCCCAGTACTTGAAAGCCGCCGTGTTCACCACGTCAAGGGCGTGATAGAAGCCATTCCAGACCTCGACGCCGCCTAAACCGCGCACATCGTATATCTCGCGGAATTCGAGCCCCGGATAGTTGGGATGGGCGACATACATCACGCCGCCGTCGCGGTTGATCTCGTCGATGACGGTCTGCCAGGTACGACCGGACGACCCGATCGGCTGCAAAGACGTGTTATAGTGGCTGCTTGTCGCGTAAGGGACGGCATAGGCCAGGGCATGCCCCCTGCCCGTGGTAACCTCGTTCCCGGCGAGATTGATGAAATCCCCGCCGTTCGCGGCAAACTGCGACGTCACCGTATTCGCGTCGAAATACTGCTGTATGGTGTTGTGGTCTGTGCTGTAGTTCCAACTGAGGCCCTTGCTGTAGGCGATATCGGCATTGTTCCTGACCGATCCTGACCCGTCGGAATACGTCGTATGGCTGTGCTGGTCGCCGGCATACCAGCCGGGGCCAAGGATCGATACGCGTTTTTCAAATGTGCTGTTGACCGCGCCGTCGACATAGAGCTCAGCCTTGAGCGTGGGCCGCCCCGCCTCTTTCGCGAGGAACCGCAGTTGTACTTCCTTGGTCTCCCCCGGAGCGATCCCATAGATTTCCGCCGCCTCGCCGTCCATCGCCTGGAAACCGGCAGAGCCGCTCGCGCGGAGGGAAGCCGTGTCGATGGTTTCGTTGTCCGTCAGGTTGGTGATGGTAGCCGAGATGATGACTTCATCGCCGGCCACATACGTGGTTTTATTCAGGCCCATAGCGATGTTGTACTTTCTCCCGACGAAATCCTGCATCGGATCCCATGCGTTGCTTGCGCCGCTGTTGTCCAGGATGACGAGCTTCCTCGTGTAGCTATAGGTGGCGCCGGCCGGGATTTCCGCCTTGCGGTATGCGCCGACATAGCTGTTCGTGCCAAATCCGGTAAGCATTTCACCCGGTTCGACTCCCTCATAGACTATGCCGTAGGTCTGATTGCCGTTGCCGGAAGCGCCATACTGAGCAAACCAGGCATTTTCCGCATCCATCTGCGCGACCGCGATGCTTGCCGGCAGGAGGCCCCTGCCCGGCAGATACGACGACCCTGCGCTGGGATAGGCATACTTCATGATATCGCCGACATTCACCGACAGCCCGTCGCCGCTGATGTTGGTGATCTCTGTAGTGATCGTGGCATATTCCTCGTCTTTCGCCAGGCTGACGATCTGCTTGATCAGCGCGGCAGCGTCTGTCGCCGCCGGGTCGGATGCGATACTCTCCGTATATATGCCGGTCGCGATGATCTCCGACACGTCCGGCGCGGTCCGCTGTACAGACACATTATCCCATCGCGTCGTATACCTGCCGCTGGGATCCGCGGATGTGGCAAGGACGTCGTCTTGGGACATCCAGCTGCTATAGAGCCAGTCGAGATTGTTGTACCCTGCGCTGATCCTGCCGGCGGTATTGATATGCCCGGTGGCGCGCTGGGTTCTTGGGTTCTGTATGCCGTTTTCTACGGCGATCGCCAGTATCTGGTTTTCCAAGACGATATCCTGGGGCTTGACCACCGAATCATCAAGGATTTTGTACAAGGTATTAAGGGGCACATTGTCAGAGGCCCTGGCTCCGGCTAAGGCATAGACGGAAAAGTCCATTTCCGGATTCGGGGTATCGGCATTGATCGTGACCGACCTGGACGCCTGGGTGTAGTTCAGCGCCGATACCGTCAGCGTGTAGACGTCTCTCGGCACATACATCTCATATTTGCCGTCGGCTGTAGTGCCCGTATGGAATATGCCCGCTTCCCCGATGTCAAACGCGCTCCTCGCGACGACGCTGGCGTTGGCTACGCCTCTGCCCGCGTCATCCGTGATGACGCCCGTGATGCTGGCGTAGCCGTTAGGCTCCTTGCCGTTGGAAAGGATATCCGCGTACATCTCCGCTTCGGCATAGGGCCTGCCCGGCACGCCCGGGATCGTCGTCACATGGTAGAAGGTGATGGTTTTTGTTTCCCCAACAGCCAATGACGCATCAAAAAACGGCATGGGCAGGCGATTGGGGTCGGAGCCGATCGCTGTGGGCTGTTGGTCCGCGGGCCAGACGACCGTATGGGCGGGGCGGCCCATGATGTGGCCCCTGGGTCCGGTAAACACATAGTTTTTGTTCCAGCCGGAAGTGGAGAGCCATGTCGCGTTGATATGGCCGTCAGGCAGGTTCCCCTGTACGCCCGGGATATAGGTGAATACATTTTTCGCGTTGGGCGCCGCTGGATTGTGGCTTTCGTAGCAGTTGATCGCATAACGCAGGTTTCCGACATAAGCGGCGGCGCCCTGATTCGTCAAGGTGACGTCAATCTTCACCGCCGGGATATTGTCGTCCGGCAGGGAGTATTTCACCGACACGTCAATATTTGCGTTGTTGGTGTATTTACCTTCCGCCACCAGCGCGTTGCGCTTGTCCGCGAAAGTGATGTTCGGCAGGATGACGAAATCCGCATTGTCGTCCCATTGCGTCGCCGCCGACATGTTTGCGCTTGTCAATGGGACGGATTTCAGCACGAGGCTTGCCCAGTTCATGCTGCTCCTGCCCGTCAGCAAATTGACGGCTTGGCTGGGGTTTCCCTGGATCATGCCGCCTGCCGACGCATTGTAGCTAGAATTGTTTTTGACCCTATGCTCGAGGTTCATCCATATCCTATCGTTACGCAGATAGAATTGCCCTACGTCCGGCATCGTGGACTGGGGCTGGTATCCGCCGATGAAGGGGAATTTACTTGGGTCGCTTTCGAACCCGGCTTTACCGTCCGCCGGGTCGACGTCGTCGTACTCTCCGTCCGCAAAATCACGCATCGGCGCCCATTTGCTCGCCGCGCCGCTATGGTCTAAGATCGCGAACTTCCGTTCATAGGCGTAGGTTTCCCCCGGAGCGACGTCCGCCTTGCGGTAGGCGCCCACATAGCTGCTGGTTCCATATATGGTGAGCTGTTCGTCCTGCTCGAGCCCCTCATACAGTACGCCATAGGTCTGTAAGCCGCTGTCGGCGCCGGTACCGTACTGGGCAAACCAAGCGTTCTCCGCCTCCACTTTCCTGCTGGTAAACGAAGAATTCAGCTCGCCGGCGCCAGGGATATAGGCGTTCCTTGCTGTCGGGAAGTTGTAATTCATGACGTCGCCCACATGGAGGGATAAGGCGCCGCCGCTGATGTTTTCGATCTCCGTGATGATGGTGGCATAGCTGTCGCCGTCCTTCAAGCGGATCGTCTGCGTCACATTGGCCGCGGGCCTAGGCGTGTAAGGGTTGGTCATGATATCTTCCGAGTAAAAGCCCTTCGCCACGATTTCCGCTACTTCCGGTGTATCTTTAGTCACCGCCACATCGTACAGAATCGTTGTATATTTATTGTAGGACGTATTGGCGGCGGATGTGACCTCGTCTTTGGATATCCAACTCGTATACAGCCAGTTCAGGTTGTTGTATCCGGCGTTAATCCTGCTCGCCGTGCGGATATGCCCCTTGGCGCGGGGATCCCTCGCGTTTTCAAGGAGATTTTCTACCGCAAGCACGATCTTTTGGTTTTCCATGACCAGGTCTTGCGGCTTTGCTAACGGATCGCTGAAGGTCTTTGACAATGCGGTCAAGGGCACGTTTGCCGAGGCCCTGGCCGCCGGCAGGGCGCCAAGATGGAAGTCCGCGCCCGCTTGCTGGCCGTCGGCGCCGACAGGAACTGTGCGCGACGCTTTTTCATGGCTTAGCGCGGTTACGGTGACTGTATAGGTCCCGACAGGAACGAGGATATCGTATCTGCCGTTGGCAGCGGTTCCCGTCTGATATGTGCTTGCGCCATTTTGCAAAACGACGCTGGCGTTGGCGACCCCGGCGCCTGCCGCGCCGGTTACCAATCCGCTGACTGCGGCATATCCGCTCAAGTCTTTCTCATTGGACAAGACGTCGGCGTATATCTCCGCTTCGGCGTAAGGCGCGCCCGGCACGCCTGGGACAGTCATCACATGATATAGGGTGATCGCCTTCGTCTCGCCGGCAGCCACCGACGCATCAAACATGGGCATTGGTATACGGTTGCCGTCGGAGCCGATGCCCGTGGGCTGTTGTCCGGCAGGCCATACGATGGCATGGGCCGGGCGCCCTACGATGTGATCCCTTGGGCCGGTAAATACATAGTTTTTATCCCAACCGCCGGTGACGTTTTTGTTGGTGTTGATATACTTGCCATCGAGGTCGGCCGATACGCCCGGGGGGATATAGGTAAACACGTTTTTCGCGTTGGGTGCGGCGGGGTCGTGGCTTTCATAGCAGTTTAAAGCATAGCGGAAGATCCCTGTGAAATCCGCGTCGCCTGTATTGACGATTTCCACGTCAATCCGCACGGCGGGTATGTCGTCGTCCACGAGGGAATATTTTACCGCCACATCCAAATCAGGATTGAAACGGGATTTCCCTGTCGCCAACAGAGCCGTGCCCTCGTCCACCACCTCGATATCCGGCAGGCTGACGAAATGGGCGTCGTCGTTCCATACTGTATCCATGGTTGGTTTAATGGAAAAATTGCCCCAATGCAAGCTGCTTCTTCCGGTCATCAGATTGACCGCGTTGCTCACATTGCCTTGGGCCATGCCGCCCGAAGAGCCGTTGACGCTCGAGCTGTTTCTGCTTGGCCTGTCCTCCAAATTGAGCCATATCCTGTCATTATGGACATAGTACTTTCCTACGTTTGGCATGGTTGCCGCGCTGTATCCGCCTGTAAATGGAAATGCAGCCACGCTGGCTTCATAGCCGGCTTTGGCTGCGCTGTTTGCCGAGGCTGCGGCTGCCGTGAGGCCATCCTCCGCAAATACGGCCATGGGGAGCATGGACGCCAGCATCAGCAGGACCAATGCCAACGACGTCGCTTTGTATCGTTTTCTCCATGTTTTTCCCAATGTGCTTCTCTCCTCTGTTTTTATTTTTTAGCATGCTATTAAGAATGATTATAAAGAACGTTTGTCTTATCCAACACCAGGTGAACGAAAAAAGCATGTAATTTTTCTGTAAACCTCAGTCGACGGACATCAGCCTCCATCCCTCACTTGCCGAAACCCTGTTTTCACTCAACTTGATCTCAATCCCAGCCCAACGCCCATCCTGAAGCGCTCTCTATCGCTTGTTTTGATCGCGTGCAATCGCTTGGGCCGGGGCTGAAAATGCTCCCCCTAAGTCGCATTTTTTATCCGCCCGTTCGATCCCACCATCGAAATATATTCACGAAAAAACCACCCCATACAAGACAGAGTGGTTTTTGGGTGAATGGAGACGAGGGAAATGAGATTCTTGAAAAGGGCATCGGGCATCTACGTCGCCGGACAAGGGATTTTACACCGATTACACCGATAAAAAAATATGCGCCACAGGAAATAAAGAAACTAAGGGAGACGAATCATTATACACAAAGCTATTTTGGCGAATTATTAGGCGTTTCGATGAAAACGATTCAAGCGTGGGAAGCTGGAATAAATAAACCTACAGGAACGGCGTTAAGAATGTTTCAGATTTTA
>Ga0082212_10012439_pt1 | contig 10724 bp, 10 predicted proteins | sample TergutNt197P3_FD_71548 | JGI IMG/M metagenome (GOLD analysis project Ga0082212, IMG submission 71548) | Neocapritermes taracua P3 segment gut microbial communities from Petit-Saut dam, French Guiana - Nt197 P3 | ecosystem: Host-associated > Arthropoda: Insects > Digestive system > Gut ...
ATCCCCAAGGAACTTGAAGAGGCCGCGCTGATCGACGGGTGCAGCAGGCTGAGGGCGTTTTTTTCCGTGGTCATCCCTGTCGTCTCGACCGGCCTGGCGGCAGCCGTGATATTCGCGTTCATCATCACATGGAACGAATTCTTCTACGCGTTCAGCCTGACAAAGACCCTTGCCGCGAAAACCCTGCCTGTCCTTATCTTCGATTTCAACTCAAAGTTCGGCGCGGACTATGTCATGTCCGCGACCGCCGGAGTCATCGCGAGCCTGCCACCCGTTCTGATCGCGCTGATTTTCCAGAAATACATCATCACAGGGCTTGCAGCAGGCGCCGTAAAAGAATAGACAAAAGACAATGGGGACGGTTCGAAACCACTGAAAAAGCACCCCCCTGCCCCGCCCTCCTTCCAAACCCCATTATTTTGGGGAAGTGTGTGGTTCCCCGCTAGCCAGATGCCAAGGCTGCGATTCGGGGAAAACATAGCCTTTTATGGCACAGATCGCGCCCAAAGTACGATTTCCAAGGCTTTGAAGCCCGTATTTAGCCGAAAATGGCATGTTTTTTGCATTGAATTCGTACTTTGGGCGCGATCTGTGCCAAAAACCCTGCTATTTTCTCAGGATTGACAGCTGCGCCGCCGCCCGAACTTATATAAGCATAGACATCTTAGAAAGCTGCCAACTTCACACAGCCAAACTGCAACAAACCTGTGCGGCCATGCCCCACCTCAGCGGCAACAAAGTCAGCCGTCAGCCCGGCCAGGGTGACGGTCGAGGCCGCCGTCCACACAGCTCTCACCTTGATGCAGCCCTCGGCGGTCTCACCTTCTTCCAATGACTCCTCTTCCCCCGGCAACCCCTACGCCGTTTTCTCCGAATTGCATAAAGTCTCCGCCTCGCAATTCCCACAAATTATCCAGCATGGAAATAAATAGAAGTTGACAGTCGGATTGTTTAAGGAGATAATTAATCTGCTAGCTAGTTAATAGCTGAATCATTTTTACAAAACCCCGCCGGGTGCAGTCCGACGGGGTTTGTAAATGGGCTTTGCTGTCAGTCATTTTGCGGTTTTTGGTGTATAATTTTTTTCTTGCGCACTTGCACATAGTGTGTTAAATGTGTAGTATTGCAAGATTCGTTTCAACAGAGAAACAGGAGGAAATGGAATGAAGAAAAGTAGCAAAAGGATCATGGTCATTGCGCTTGCGCTTATCTTTGCCCTGACGCTTTCGCTTGGCGCCTGCAACGACAGTGGCGGCGGCGGTGGCGGTGGTGGCGGCGGGGAGACTGCCGGCAGCGGTGACAGCGGAGGCGGCGGCGAGCCCGCGGCGGGCGGCGGCGGCGACGCAGGCAGCGGCGACACGATAAAGATCGGGTATGTGCTCCCGCTCTCTGGGCCGATGGCGAGCTTTGGCGTCAACGGCACAGGCGTCACGTATGTGGCGAACGAGGCGCTGAAGGCCATCAATGATGACCGCGGCGGCATTGAGATCGACGGCCAGATGATGAAGGTTGAGATTGTCTGGGGCGACAGCGAGAGCGACCCGACGAAGGCGCAGGAGGTCGCGACGAAGCTTGTGACCCAGGACGGCGTAGACATGCTCTTCGGCGAATGGACGCCTGCGACGACAAGCCCGGTCTCGGCGGTCGGCGAGCGGAACCAGGTCCCGACGATCCTTGCGAATGGCCCGGACACGTCCTGGCTTGAGGGAGGCCCGTTTGAGTGGTCGTTTGGCCTGTTCTTCGATTATGACAAATTCATCGACGAATACTTCAACGGCTGGGACAAGATGGAGACCAACAAGAAGGTCGGCCTCGTGCTCGACTCGAACGTCGACGGCATAGGCATGGCGGAGATCATGGCGCAGAAGGCGCCGGCGCGCGGGTACACGATCGTTGACCCGGGCCGCTTCCCCGAAGGAACGATGGACTATATGCAGGTCCTGACGCAGATCCAGTCCGAAGGCTGCGACATCCTCGTGGCGAGCCTCATCAACCCCGAGCTCGTTACTGTATGGAACCAGTGCCAGCAGATCGACTACGTTCCGAAGACGGCGGTCCTGTCGAAGGGCATGCACATGGCGTTTGAGGTCGAGGCGCTCGGCCCGGGCAAGGGCGAGGGGCTCACGATCGAGACCCAGTGGTCGCCGCAGTTCCCGTGGATCTGCTCCCTGAACGGCAAGGACGCGCAGACGCTTTCCGATGAATATGAAGCGGCCGTCGGCTCGCCGGATCTTGAGCTCGGTTGGGACTGGGCGCTGTTCGAGGTCGCTTATGACGCGTTCTCACGCGCAGGCACCAAGGATCCCGAAGCCGTGCGCCAGGCCCTGATGGATACGGACCTTGACACGATCTACGGCAACATCACTTTCCTTGACAACCACGTCGGCCATGTCCCGATCGTATTCGGGCAGTGGGTGCCGGACGAGAAGTGGGCCTACAAGAAGGTCATACTCGCGGCTGACTGGACGCCGGAAGTCACGGAGATCACGCCCCCGATATACATCCCGGGTTACAACAGCAGCAATTAAAGTATAATAGTTCGAAACGCGGGCGCTGCCACAAAGCGGCGCCCGCGTAAAGCAAAACAGTGCAAGGCAAGTTAATGGAACACAGCAAAGAAGTGAGGCGTTTGTGAACGGGATTCTGTCAGTCGAGGATCTTTCCATATCTTTCGGGAGCAATACAGTGCTTGACGGGCTGAGTTTTTCCGTTGAGGAAAACGAGGTCCTGGGCATTATCGGCCCAAACGGCGCCGGCAAGACGGTGCTGCTCAATATACTTACAGGGATACTGAAACCCGATTCCGGCAAAATTATTTATAAAAACAGGGATATTACAAAATCGAGAATAGTCGACCGGACGCGCCTGGGCATAGGCCGGACCTTCCAGGTGCCGCGGTCGTTTGAAGGCATGAGCGTGTATGAAAACATAATGGTCGGGGGGGTCTACGGCAAACTCTACACCGAGGCGGAGGCGGGGCTGAAGGCGGACGATACCCTTTTGCGCATAGGGCTGGAAGGCAAGCGCGACCTGCTCGCCGGGACGCTTGGCCTGCTCGACAGGAAGAGGCTCGAGATCGGCGTTGCGCTCGCGTCGGAGCCCGACTTGCTTCTGATCGACGAGGCGGCCGGCGGGCTGACCGAATCGGAGATCGTGAACATTATTGAAATCGTAAGGGACGCAAAGGCGCGCGGCGTTTCGGTCATCTGGATCGAACACGTGCTGCAGACGATGCTCGAGGGCACGGACCGCACCCTTTGCATAGCGGAGGGCCGCAGCGTGATATGCGGGCTCCCGCACGAGGTGATGGATTCCCCGGAGGTGCACGCGGTCTATCTGGGTACGGAGGAAGACGATTGACGGACGAGGCGATTCTGGAAATCAAGGGCCTGAATGTCCTGCACGGCGACCTGCAGGCGCTGCACGACGTGTCCATGCGCGTCGAAAAAGGTTCGGTTGTTTCAATAATTGGCGCAAACGGCGCGGGCAAATCCACGCTGCTGAACACGATCATGGGGATCCATACGCCGGCGAGCGGCAGCGTGCTCTTCCAGGGCGAGGACATTACCGGCATGCAGACGAGCAGGATCGCGGGCAAGGGGCTTGCGATGACGCAGGAGGGCAGCCAGGTCTTCGCGGATATGAGCGTAATGGAAAACCTGCTCATGGGGGCCTACCTCCCCGCCGCGAAGAAGGTCAAGGCGCAGCAGCTCGAAAAGGTCTTCTCCATGTTCCCCGTGCTGAAGGAGAAGAGGCCGCAGCTCGCGTCCTTCCTTTCGGGCGGGCAGCGGCAGATGCTCTCCATCGCGCGCGCGATCATGATGGATCCGGAAGTCATCATATGCGACGAGATATCGCTTGGGCTCGCGCCCGTGGTCATACAGGAAATCTACGCGAAGGTAAAGGAGCTCAACGCGGCGGGCGTCACATTCATCCTTGTCGAGCAGGAGATAAGGCGCAGCCTGAAGTACGCGGACTACTCCTATGTGCTCGTCAAGGGGCGCGTCGTTATGGAAGGGCGGTCGGGCGAGCTCTCGCGCGATGAAGTCAGCGACGCGTATTTCGGTATCAATAAGTATGCGTAATGGATGCAGGCGGAGGAAAACGCGTAATGGATGCAGGCGGAGGGGATCATGATTGACTTATTGCCGCAGTCAATAGTGCAAGGGGTGCTGCTCGGGGGGCTGTACGCGATAATAGGCATCGGCATGTCGCTGATTTTCGGCATAATGAAACTTACGAACATCGCCCACGGGGACATCATGATACTGGGCACATTCCTGACGATGTTCCTCTCGCAGAACCTGACGGGCAACCCGGTCATTGCGCTGTTGCTCACCATCGTGATAATGATGGGCTTTGCGGTAGCGGTCCAGAAGTTCCTCATCAACAGGGTCATCACGAAGGGTGCGGAGCCGGCGCTCCTTGTGACCTTCGGGCTCTCGATAATCATCTCAAGCGGGCTGTACCAGGTCTTCGGCGCAAACACGAGGTCGATCGCGAACGAGCTCGTCACGACGAACCTGATAAGGACGGCAAAGATTTCCGTCTCGATGATGTATGCTACGAGCTTTATCGTCGCCGTGGCCGTGATCGTCGTGCTCACGCTTGTGATGAACAAGACCTCGTTTGGGCGGGCGATCCGCGCCGCGTCCAGCGACACGATCGCGTCCGAGCTGCTCGGCGTCAACACGAAACGGATGTACATCTACGCGATGTGCCTTACTGTCGTGACAACCAGCATCGCGGGCATGCTCGTGGGGATGACGTTCCCGTTCTACCCGACGACAGGCACATCATACCTGATAATAGCTTTCGGCGTCGTCGTGATCGGCGGCATGGGGTCGTTGGTCGGCACCCTGATCGGCGGCATTATCCTGGGCCTGGCCCAGCTTGTGGGCGGCACATTACTCGGGCCGACATACCAGCAGCTCATCGGGTTCATTGTTCTGCTCGTGGTCCTTGCGATTCGGCCGCAGGGCCTGCTCTCAAAAGCGGTGCGGAAGTAGAGGATGTGACGGCAGTGGGCATTTTCGACAAAATCGGCAGAAACATTCAAGAGGGCGTCCGGGAAAACAGCGTGGAGTCGCTTGGGCGCAGCGCGGGCAGATCCAAGGCCCGGCGCATTGCCGCCATCATCGCTGTCGCCTTCCTGCTGGCGCTCCCGCTCCACGCCACGGATGCCGTACTCAATATAGTGCTCCTCATGTTCCTCTACATGTCGCTAGGCCAGATGTGGAATCTGCTCGGCGGCTACGCGGGCCTTGTCTCTTTGGGCCAGCAGTGCTTCATCGGGCTCGGCGGCTACGCGCTGGCCATGGTGTCGCAGGTCTATAAAATGCCGGTGATCCTGGCGTTCGGCGTGGCTGCGGTGGTGTCTGTCCTGTTCGCGCTTGTCATCTCGATACCAATATTCAAGATGCGCGGCGTCTACTTCACAATCGGGACGTGGATCGTGGCGGAATGCCTTGCGCTTTGGTTCTCGACCTGGGCATGGGTGAATTACGCAAAAGGCTACAATATCACAGCGACCTACTCCCTCACCGCGACCCACCTCTACTACGTCTCCTTCGCGGTCGGGCTCGCCTCGCTCATCCTGGTCTATGTGATACTGCGCTCCAGGCTTGGGCTGGCGCTGATGGCGATGCGCGACAACGAGAGCGCGGCGGAGGTGCGCGGCATCGAGCTCTACCGCACGAAGCTGAAGCTTTTCTTGATCTCCGCCTGCATGACGGGCGTCACGGGCGCGGCGATCTACCTGCAGCAGTCCTTCATCAACCCGACCAACGCCTTCGGCATCACCTGGACAGTGTCCATGGTCTTCATCGTCGTGATCGGCGGCATGGGCACGATCGAAGGCCCGATCATCGGCGCGGTGGTCTATGTCCTGCTCAGGCAGTGGCTGTACAATTTCCCGGGGATAAGCATGATGATCCTCGGCATCATCGCGATCGCGATCATCCTTTTGGCGCCGAAAGGCATCATGGGGCTGATCACGCGCAGGGTCAAAGTCGACATCTTCTCCGTGCGCCGCCGCTGAGGCTTGGGGGTCAGTCAGGCGGGAAAATTAAGCACCACTCTATCCCCCAAAAGCCCGGAAAAATGGCAAGCCAGGCGTTTCCTCCGGGTTTCGTCTCGAGGTATATTTCTTCCGGAACATACGCGGTTACGGAATCGCGTTCATCACCCACTGTTACTACCAGTTGATAATCGCCCACATACCTCCCTTTGTTATAGATTTTTTCGTCAACCTTCACAGGAAACCAGGCGGGTTCATGGTAATCAAAAACACAGTTCGTCGTGACAACAGCCCCGTAGGAGTAAATAAAAATGAATATGGCCAGCACCGCAGCGGTGCTTTTTTCTTTTTTGCGGTTTCTTGTTTTGTACATCACCGCAGCTGTGATAATGAATGTCAAGACAAGTATCCCAACCCACGCCCTGCCGCTATATAAAACGTTGATATCTCTTAACGCGGTTATAGAAAGCGCAAGCGCCGGAAGCAGGATCCCGCAGAATATATCCGGCAATGAGTCTGGTTTTTTTTCCCCGAGCGAAATCGGTTTTCTGTTATACGTGTAGAAGATAAGGCTTAAAACCGGCAGGGTCAAACAAGCCAAAAACACCGGGAGAAACGGTATTGGAAAAATCATCAGCCATAATCCCGCTATCAGCCCGGCCGTGTTCAGGATTGTCGCCGCCTTCTTTATCTGCCGCTTGATATCCGGTTTTTGGCTGTTAAATTCTTTTTCAATATCATCCGTTTGTTTTCGGCCCTTGTCGATGATAGCCTTAACAGGGCGCTTAAGGGCGCTCTCGAAAAAGGCCTGGACACGAGGATAGTCGTTTACAGGATGAATAATGAATCCGAGCTTTTTTCCATTAAACAGGTTTGCGGAACCGTTGTTTGGAATAGGCCCCGTCCACATCCGCCTTTTTGAGTTGATTTCCACGTTTTTGATTTCATTTTTTTTTAAGGTAGAATGAATCCTTGTGGGCAAGGAGCTCCTGGTCGGTCAAATAACCTTTTTTGGGGTGGCCTATCTTCGGGTCAATCCTATAAAACTGGCCGCCGCATCTGCAGAAATAGACATATCTGCCCTTATCGACCACCTTGTAAGTTATATCCGCCCTGGTATGTCTTGGCAGAATCAAATAAATCATGGTATTAAGCGATATCGCCCCACTCGACCAGCGAGTTGATTACAGAAATCCCGTCAGATTTGCGCACGCCGTCAAGGTATACCGCACCGCCTTCAAGATCCTTCCGGCGGATCTGAAGGATGTCCCCCGGCCCGATTTCGTTGACATAGTGCATCTCGATCGCTCTGATCACGCGCGCCTTGTGCTCCTCGAACGAAAAGCAGTCCATGATGTGGTCCACATATTTGGCATTGTTGACATGCCCGTTATAGTCGGTGTCGCTGAAGCACATCTCCTTCTCGAAGGCAAGCTCCATCCCATCCACCGGCTTCAGCCGCCCGACGCCCCGGCCAAGCGCCCGGTCCGTCTTCATCTCAAGCCCATGGTAGTCAAGGAATTTGTCGCGCTTGATCTCCCGCGTGTCCAGATCCATGATGATCCAGGTCGAGCCAGCGCGTACGAGGGCCGCGCCATCCATGTCCCTTATCATATAGTCGCGTTCGTAAAGCGCCCGCGGCGCCTGCGGCCACGTCTCGACCGTGACCTCCTGGCCAAGCACAGGGTACTTGTCGACCTCAAGCCGGACGCGCATAAGTATCCACGCGAGGTTCAGCTCTTCTCGGAGCCAGGCCACGGACGCGCCAAGGGTGGCTGCGTGCTGCCCCGCGATGTCCTGGAACATGCAAAACATCGAGCTGAGCCTTTGCCTTTGCGCAAAGTCCGCATCCGTGTCAGTGAGTGTGCGCTGCATAGTATACATTGGCTTGGCTTTTTCAGTCATCTGGTTCCCCTTATTCAGTCAAAGAGACGGTTCATGCCGGGCTGCGCTCTGCCCGGGCAGGATGAACCGCTGCGTGGCACTTGCTCCGGCTTTGCATTTTTGCCTTTTTATTGTAGCACAACCAAGAGATACCGTACCGCAAAACAGGAAAAGATGTCAATCCGGCATAAACCATCATCCACCCAATCCATCCGGTAAAAGTGGCGGCCGGATGTGGGAAAACAGGCCGGGCTGACGGCAAGATGTGCGAGCCGTTCCCGTTACGTCACGGAAGAACACAAAAAGAACCGTCCCCGCTGTGTTCAGAAAATACTGATTTTCAGCCGTTTTTTATGTATTTCCTCCAATGACTTGCCACGGCGCTCCCGTTATAATCAGGCGCATAAGCTGGGTATGCGTAGCTATCCCCCATAGCGGGCGCAGCCAAGGCATACCGCCCGGGAGAGCAGTATTATGTACCAGACAACTAACACTCTTGAAAAACGGAAGAAGAGATATGAGGACGCAATCGCGCTGAGGGAGCCGGACCGCGTCCCGTTTGCCCCGAAGATGGGCAAGTCGTACGCGCAGGCGGGCGGCGTCTCAAACTATGAGGCGACGGCGGACTTCCGCAACCTGAAGGGCTCCGTGAGGGAGTTCCTTGCAAAGTATGAGCTTGACTGTTTCCGCCTGCCTTCGCTGTATCCGGTCAATGTGCTTGAGGCGCTGGGCACGAACTATATCAAGTGGCCTGGCGCAACGCACGGGCTTGACCTTGACGCGCTGCACCAGATCATCGACCGCTCCTACATGGCGGAGGAGGAGTATGATGAGTTTTTAAGCGACCCGACTGCGTATATATTCACTAAGGTCTTCCCCGACAGGCACGACAAGCTTGGCGGCCTGCGGAAACTGGAGCTGAATAATATAGTCGAGTTCGGGCATTTTTATTCGATGGCGCCCTTTGCCGACCCGGAGGTGAGGCAGGCGCTTTTGACGCTGATGTTTGCAGGTGAGCAGGTCGTAAAGTTCCGCGAACAGAACGCGGAGCTCGCGGAGGTGGCGGCGGAGATGCAGTCGCCGTGCTACCCGACGGCCGGACAGCCGATAGCCTACGACATGCTGGCGGACAACCTGCGCGGCTATATCAATGTGCCGATGGATCTGTTTTCGTGCCCGGACAAGGTCTATGCCGCGACAGAGTATTTCCATCTGCTTTGCGAGCAGTCGCTCCGGAAAGCCGCGGCCATGGGGCGGGAATTCGTGTACATACCGCTGCATGGGGGCATGGACGGCTTCATGAGCAATGAGATGTACCTGAAGTTTTACTGGCCTTTCCTTCGGCGCACGATTGAGCTGTGCATCGAGCTGGGCATGACGCCGCAGGTCTTTTGCGAGGGCAAGTACGACAACCGGCTTGAGATCTTGACGGAGGTGCCGAGGGGAAAGGTAATGTACCTGTTTGAGAACGTGGATATGGCCCGGGCCAAAAAGGTCCTGGGCGGGGTCGCGTGCATCACGGGGCAGATGTCCTCCGCGGAACTAGCTTACGGCAAAAAGGAAGACGTCATCGAGCAGACGAAGCGCTATATCGACGCCTGCGCGCCGGGCGGCGGGTTCATAATGGACTGCTCGATCACGCTCGATCTGTATAAAGAAGAGAACCTCGAAGCATGGTACGAGACGACGATCAATTACGGAGTGTATAAATAAGCGGCGGGCGGTAAGGGTAGCAGCGGTAAGGGTAGCAGGCATCAAATGTTTGGCAAAAAAGAGTTCACAGTGAAATACACGCCAGCGGCGCTCATCCTCGAGATGGCAAGCGCGGGGCTCGTTGTGGCCATACTGCTTTTGGCCGCGGACCTGTACCCGGGCGCGCCGGGCGCCGTTCCCAGGCATTTCGGCGCTGGCGGCGCCATAGACGGATGGGGCGAAAGGCAGGCTGCGCTCATCATGCCGGTCCTTTCTGTGTACCTCTACCTCATCCTGACGGGGTTTGGCGTAATAGCCAGGCGCATCCCGGCACGCGGCAGCGGCTCGCAGGCCGGAAGCGGCAGCGGTGCGCAGGCCGCCAGCGGCAGCGGGGCGGGCGGCGTGTTCCCTGCTGTGCTCATGGCCGTCCTTTGTATAAAGGTGGTGTTCCTCGCGTACGCGCTGCCTTATACACACTCTGTAATGCTGGCGCAGGCCCTGCCCGCCTGGGCGTCCTTGATTCTGCCGGCAGGGATCGGCCTGACGGCTGCCTTGGGTTTTCTTGTTATCCGGAAAAATTATTCGGCGGCGGGACTGTATAGCCAGGAGAAGGTGGAGGGACTGTATAGCCGTGACAAGGAGGGAGGAAGATGAAATACCCTGCATTTATGACAAAAATCAACCGGATATGCGCCTATATCTCGGGCGGTATCATCTTTAGCGCGGCGGCGCTGGCGGTAATGGAATCGATCCTGCGCAAGGGCTTCCTGTCGCCGACGACGTGGTCGCTCAACCTGACGAGCGGCATCTTCATATGGGCTGCGTTCCTGGGCTCGGCCTGGGCGTTCCAGGAGCTGGGGCATGTGTCGATCGACCTCATCCGCGACGCCATCGAGAGCAAATGGAAATCGGCAAAACGCATGCCCAGGAGGGTGATGTCTTTGATAGGGTACGGGATTTCTTTCGTAAGCGTCTCGGCCCTGCTCTACGGGGGCTGGAAGCTGAGCGAGCGCTCGATAGAGCTCAACCAGTACGCGCCGTACAATTTCAAGTTCCATCTGTTTATTTCCTATTCCGCTATCGTTGTCGGCTGCGTCCTTATGCTTGTGACACTCGTGTTCATAATACT
>Ga0082212_10012440_pt1 | contig 10723 bp, 15 predicted proteins | sample TergutNt197P3_FD_71548 | JGI IMG/M metagenome (GOLD analysis project Ga0082212, IMG submission 71548) | Neocapritermes taracua P3 segment gut microbial communities from Petit-Saut dam, French Guiana - Nt197 P3 | ecosystem: Host-associated > Arthropoda: Insects > Digestive system > Gut ...
TTTTCTGATGAATTTTAAACCGTCCTGAAAGAAAATTTCAAGCCTCGGGTCATGGAAAGCACAGGCAGTAGTCGGCAAATACTTTTTGCTGACTTCAACTACAAGCTCGTCAATTTCCGCAAGGTCAATTTTTTCAATCCCGTCATAACGGCAAAGCTCACGCACCGCACCGCCGTCGCCCGCGCCAATCACAAGCACTTTTTTTATTTCAGGATTGACTGCCATGGGAACATGAATTATCATATCATGGTAGATGAATTCGTCCCGCTCGGTCAGCATCATGTAGCCGTCAAGCGTCAGAAAACGCCCGAACTCCTTTGACTGAAAAACGTCAACTTGCTGAAATTCGCTCTGCCCCGAATAGATTTGTTTGCTTACCTTGATTGAAAACCGCACGCCGTCGGTGTGGTATTCACTGAACCATAAGTCCATAAAAACCTCTTTTCATTAATCTTGTCAAGACCCTATATTATAACATTAATCCGTTCAATTTCCTTATCCTCCGCGCCGGTCATGGAACAGCCTTTTTCTTTAGCGTATTTGATATAATCAATGATATCGGCGGTGATTCTTTCGCCCGGAGCAAGAATAGGAATCCCCGGGGGGTAACACATAATGAACTCGTTTGAAATTCTGCCGATTGTGTCACGTAAAGGCAGTGAAGTTTTCGGCGCGTAAAAGGCTTCCTGCGGTGTCATTTCCACAATAGGCGCGATGTATTCCTGCGTGAGCATACCGGTTCTGCCGCGTTTATGAAGCCTACGGATTTCTGAAAGCGCGCTTACAAGCCTTTCTAAATCCCGTTCCCTGTCCCCTACCGAAATATAAGCTAAAATATTGCCTATATCACCGAATTCGATTTGAATGTCGTATTCGTCGCGCAGTAAGTCATAAACCTCAATTCCCGCCAAGCCTGTTTCAAGCGTATTAACCGAAAGCTTTGTTACGTCAAAATCAAAAATGGTATTTTTATTAACAGTTTCCCTTGAATAGGCGTAATAATCACCGATTAAATTAATTTCCCATCGTGCATATTCGGCGAGCTCCGTGACTTTCTTAAATATTTTTTTACCGTGCAGAGCTAAATTTTTACGCGCAATATCAAGGCTTGACATTAACAAATAACTCCCCGACGTGGTTTGCGTGAGATTAATAATCTGCCTGACGTATCCCGCGCTGCAGTGCGGGATATTGCCTTCATTCAATAATAAAAACGAACTTTGCGTAAGCGAGCCGCCGGATTTATGCATACTGACGCTTGCCATGTTCGCGCCCGCTTTCATAGCGTCAAGCGGCAGGTTTTCACCGAAATAAAAATGCGTACCGTGGGCTTCGTCCGCTAAAACTAACATGTTATACTCATGCGCTGTTTTGCAGATTTCTTTTAAGTTGGAACAAACGCCGTAATAAGTAGGGTTATTAACTAAAACCGCCTTTGCGTCGGGGTTTTCCTGAATGGCTTTTTTAACATCTTCAAGCGACATACCGAGCGAAATCCCAAGCGTTTTATTCACTTCAGGGTTCACATAAACAGGCGTTGCGCCGTTCAAAACAAGTGCGTTAATCACGCTTCTGTGGACATTCCGCGGCAGAATCAGCTTATCGCCGCGCTTGGTCGCCGCAAAAACCATAGCCTGTACGGAGGAAGTTGTTCCGCCTACCATAAAAAAGGCGTGACTTGCGCCGAATGCCTCCGCCGCAATTGCTTCTGCTTCCGCAATAACCGAAACGGGGTGGCAGATATTATCAAGCGGTTTCATGGAATTTACGTCCGCTTTCATACAGGATTTACCCAGAAACTCGGTAAGTTCAGCATTGGCGCGCCCGCGTTTATGTCCCGGCACATCGAAAGGAACGACGCGGCGGGAGGCGAAGTCTTCAAGAGCTTCTTTTATGGGAGCGCGGTGTTGGTTAAGGTTTTGCATTTATATTCCTTTTTTATGCGATATTTTTACCATAATCAATAACAGTCAATGAAATTTCGTTTGAAATATTACATTGGATATGGTTTAAAATACGCTCGATTTCCTTTACGATTTTATTATCGAAAAACGGCTCACCGCACCTGCCACACTCATCGCACGGCACATCTTTAATTAAAATGATATTATTATCATTTTTTTCGATGTAATCGGTTTTTCCCTGCTTTAAATTACCACCGCAAAAAATACACATTTTTATTACTCCTTTCGTGTTTTATAATCGTTTTTCCACTCATCAAGTGTTGGATAATATATTGTAATGAAATATATATTTTCGTTATCCGTGCTTGCTACAATATGAAGCGGGTTTTCATAATAGTTATTAAATATTAAACAGCTTGGAAAGGGTTTGTCATCTTGATACTGTTCAATTATTTCACCTGATAAAACCGCATTTATTACTGTTGTTGAAGATATTTTGCGTTCTCTTATCCGCTTTAATTGGTAAATCAATTATTTTTGAGATTTCCTCAACAGTCATACTAATTCTTTCTTTCCCGCAGTTCAAAAGATGACTCGTAAGGTCTACATATTTTTCTCCTCTTGCCATTTTTAAAACCTCATTTTATTTTAATCTGTCCTAAATCCTTCGCGTTCAATCTGCTTACAACAGGCTTTCCTGTTTCTTTTTCAACCTGTTTTCGGGCGACTTTTGCGGCGTTTGCGCCGCGCTTGGCTACTTTTGCACTTTCGTCAAAACCTGCTGGTTGCTCAATGATTGATATTTCGGTTGCCGTAACCTCCGCCAGCATATTTAATATAAGCTCTGTGTTGGTCATATTATCGCGCAGATTTTCTTTTTTCAAGCCTTTATGGTGTTTATACTCACGGGTTGTCATACCGCTCCATGTTTTACTCATTAAATCGGTAAGCAAAGCGTATTCCTCACCCTCTTGAACACCGCTTAAATCCCATTCATCGGTTAAAGCCTTACGAACTTCAATTGATTTAATGCGCTGATTTATCCAATTTTCGTTGTAACCCAGGCGGCGGTAATTATATATAGCGCGGTCAATGGATTGTTCGGGGTCTACAGCTTCATCAATACGCTCATTTCCCACTTTCGCAAGCCACATTTTAAAAGGTTCGGCTTTTTTACTTGGTATTGATTGGATTATTCTCAAAAGTTGCTCTGTGTCTGCAACATCTGTTAATCGTTTTTTACCGTCAGAAGCTATCATTTTCAACTGTTGACAATTTGTCAACAGTAGTATGATATTTTTATACTACTGATTTTCTTTATTTTCTTTTTCAGTTGGTGACAATTTGTCACCGATTGAAATAATCGTTCTCATCAGTAAATATTACTCCCCGAAAAAATCTCAATCATTTCCTGCCTTAAATTATTCGTAATGTCTAAGCGCGTTTTCGGCGGAATTTCATACACGTCTGCGTTAAAAAGATAATTCTGCAAGTCAATATCCTTAATCAGCATTTTTGTATGAAAAATATTCGAGTGATAAACATTCACGTCAACTGCGTCATATTTATTCATGGTCGCGGGTGCGATGTAATCCTGTATGCTTGTGATTTTGTGGTCTGTGAACAGCTTTTTGCCGATGATGTCGCGGGTGAAGCCACGGACGCGGTAATCCATGGTAATTATATCCGAGTCAAAGCTGCCGATTAAATAATCAAGCGTCGAAAGCGGCGTGATTTCTCCGCAGGTGGTTACGTCAATATCAATCCTGAAAGTCGCCAAGAATGTTTCGGGGTGATATTCCGGATAAGTATGAACGGTGACATGGCTTTTATCAAGATGTCCGACAACTGTGTCCGGCGTAAGATTCTTCACCATGCTTTCTTCTGCAATCAGAATGGTGACGCTTGCGCCCTGCGGTTCATAATCCGCACGGGAAATATTCAGCACCTTCGCGCCTATCATGTCCGTAACACTGGTTAAAATGTTTGTTAGGCGTTCGGAGTTATACTGTTGGTCTATATAAGCGATATAATCGCGCTGTTCCCGCTCGGTTTTTGCGTAGCAAACGTCGTAAATATTGAAGCTGAGAGATTTTGTGAGGTTATTGAACCCGTAAAGCGTTAATTTATTTTCCAATTTATTAAGCCCCTTTTTTTGAAATCATTGCAAAGATTAATTATACAACATTTTTCGTTTAATTGCAAGATTTATTTTAACATAGAACCAGATTTTTTTCCTACTCTTATATCATCACCCAAAAACTTCAGCCATTCCATTGTTAAAAGCCTTGAAACAATGCGGTCGTTATATCTTTTATCAAATTCGGATTTCTGCGTTAAATTCGTGCTGATAATCAATGGTAAACCCGCGTTTATACGGGAATTCAACAAATTGTAAAAAGCCGATGTGTAAAAAGGCGTTTCAAATTCTGCGCCGAGGTCGTCAAATATCAACAAATCCGCTTTTTGAAGCAACTCTGCTGTATCGGTATCACTTTCTTTCCCAAAATGCTCTTTTTCGATTTTACGGAGCAAATCCGGCGCAGAACCGTAAATCACACTATACCCTTTCGCAATCGCCACTTTTGCGATTGCGAGCGAAAGATGGGTTTTTCCGAGCCCTGTTTTACCCAGCATTAAAATTCCCTTGCACGGAATATGAAAATTCTCAGCGTAATCCATACAGAAATTCAAATTTCGCTCCATTTTATTTCTGATATTTACACCGGAATCAGTATCAGTTTGAGCGGGATAAAAATTCAAATCGAACAGTTCAAAGCCGCTGAGCTTAATGGGTGTGCTTGCGTTTAACTCCTCGGACGCTAATCTTTTCACAATATCTTTAAAACAGGAACACCTGCGATTCTGAAAAACACCGGTATCACGGCATTTTTCACAAGTATAAATTTCCGCTAAATAATCGGGAGCATAGCGGTTTTGAATAAGCAGGTTTTTAATTACTTCCTGCGCCGCTAAGTTTTCTCGCTGAAGCTTTTCAAGTTCATATTTTGCGTTATCGGAATTTAAAATAATCGCGAAAAGCTTTTCGCCCGTTTTAGCCATTTCCCGTTGAATAGCCCTGTATTCAGGAATCGCGGTTTCAATTTCCCGTTTACGAAGAAGCAGTTTTTCACTATTGATTTCACGGCGGCGTCTGATTTCCTCTTCCGCTTTTATGTAAAGGATTTGGTTAGCTTTCATTTTTGCATGTCCTCCGTAGTTAATTTTCGTCAATAATTTTTAATATTTTATCCAGGTCAAAAGAAGAATTGGTTTGCTTTTGCTTCTGCGTTTTTTCTTTATGGGTTTTTAATGACTTTTCAAACTGTTCTTTATTTTTAATCCCTTCCGTGTTCCAGCCCTCAATCACTTTATCCATATACGGGAAAGCCATCTTCCCTGTTGCGTTGAGTGTAATCTGATAGGCTTCCGAAAGCATATCTTCTTCATATCCGAGTTTATTCCATTTACGGATAAAATCTTTCTGTACTTTTGAAAACGCGTTGTTCATTTCAAAAAGACGTTTCAGATTATTTTCAAGGTTGTTAAATTCTCTTAAAACCTTAATTTCCTCTTCAGCTGCGTTGATTGATAAAATCCCGCGCTCTAACCAGTCAACGGCGATTGCTTTCATATAAGAGGGTGTGGCTTTATTCACGGAAAAGCAGTATTCAACAAGCATTAACACACATTCTGCGGGGATTCCGTTTTCTTCGGTCATTACCATGAGCGTATTCTGCTCGTTATGCTTTAAAACTCTGCCGAAAATTCTTTCACATTCTTTAAAAAGAAAGTTCATTCCTTGATTATTACGGACAGCATGCGCTATATCTTTCGGGTAAAAACGCGGTTCTCTTGAAAGCTCTATCTTTTTTAGCTGTATTCCGGTTTCTTGTTCAATTCTTTCGTAAGATTCACTTTTTACCGGTTTTTCGGTTTTAACAGAATCCTTAGCCGGCAAAATTTCATTATTTTCATTTAAAACAAGCAGACCTGTCTGTTCCCAAAAAAGCAGAGCGTCATTTACATCTTCGGGTTTAACACCGGTTTTTTCCGATATAGTATCAACTGTTATTTCAAAACCTGCATTTCTCAGAACAAACAACAGAACCTTTAAATTATTTCCGCCGGCAAGTTTTATATAATTATCAACGACAGATGCCGGAATTGCAAAAACATTGTTCCATGCGCCGAGGTTAAGTTTATAAGGCATTTTACCGCTATGCTCCTTTTTAATTTGCTTTATTGATATATAATAATAATTATAACATATCCCATTTAAAAATGCAACTCAAAACCCGCACGGCAGAACCGTGCGGGCGTATATATTAATTTTTCTTCGTTCAGCGGAATTCCTGTTTTTTTATTCAGATACCCCGCCTTGAAGACCTGAACTTGAACTTTACATTTTTTATTTAAACGCTTCTGCGATAAATCCGGTCAGCCTCAAGTTTCTTTACACTCTAAGCGTTCTTTATACCGGCATATAAATTTCAAGCTACTTTTCGGCTTTTACGATTCACTCGGGTTGAGCAAGCCAACTTAACTTTTTGGGAACAGACGTTCCGCAATTCGGTTGTTACTTAAACCCCCGCTGTTAAGCCGGTTCAGCCGTGAAGTATAGCTATCGGCTGGCATTGATTGCGGGTATTTTAGGCTTTTTTAAGTGTATTGCCGGTTAAGTACCGAAACTAAATCCGTTAGATTTATAAGGTGTTTTCCGCTTAAAGCCGTTAGAGCTTTTTGAAAGAAACACTCCGCAAAATCTGACTGCGATTTCAAGTTTTACTTAATAAGCACACGAGCCGCAATCTACGCTCAGCACTTTAATTTCTGCATCCATTGGACTCGCTTCCTTTCCCGGTCTTATTTACATAAATCTCTTTACGGTGAATTTATGTAGTTTGGCTTCATAAAAGCGGCTTACCTTGCTGTGATTTCAGAAGATATGTTCAGCCGTTTTTCGGGATTCAGCTTTTTGTTCCAAGCTTCCCCGTCAGCCCTGCCTCGGTTCATTTTAAAAAATCCATTCATTTACAGTGCCGCGGTTTACGGTCTTTCACACCGGTCTGCCCGCATTTTCTGTAAGTCTGCTTCACGCTTTCGGGTTCTTTCCGGTAAGTTCACCTTCGTTACTTTTACCGTCAACTTCCGAAACTCTTGAAGTCTTGTTTAGATTAATGCTTTTTTAAAATTTCTTCCGTGACTTTATAATACCATAATTATACAGTGATGTCAATAGGTAATATTAGCTAAAATTTTTAAATATTGTTTATATATTTTACCTATATTATATATAAACGAGTAAAATTTTACCTGCAAATGCAGGATTTTTTATTGACAAGCGGGTTGAAATGATATATAATAAATGTAAACAGAAACAAAGATAGGAATGGTTATAAATATGGCTGATTCAGAAAAAGACATAATTAACGAAGAATTTGAACCGGATATAGTCGAGCTTGACGGCGAAAAATTCGAGGTTGTTGACGCAATGGAATTTGACGGCGTAAATTATTTAGCGTTGATTCCTTACGATGAAAATGAAGAGGACGATGAGGAGGACGAAGCCGAGTTCATTGTTTTGCAGGAAGTTGAAGAAAACGGCGAATATTTCCTTGCGACGATTGACGATGACGAGCTTGCGGACAAGATAGGAAATCTGTTCCTTGAACGCTTCGATGAGCTTTTGGACGAATCCGAGCTTTAAAAAACACACTGCTTCGTGCGTTAAAGTATGGTTATTTTAATCCAACACATATAAAAAGGGATTTCTACTCTATCAGCGGATTGCAGACCTCTTCGCGCAGAAACTTGTTTCTGCCCGGAACGAAGGGAGCGTGAACCTGAAGGTGATTTTTACCCACCCTGCCTCGTGCGGGTTTTATATGCCATACCACGGCGTTAGCGGTTATCGCCCCTGTCGAAAGACAGGGGCGTTTATTTTTAATTATATTTTTTATTTTAACAATAACAAATCCTCGACATCCAAGTAGTGTTAAGTTCTCCAATAAAACAATCCTTATGACCGAAACTAATACAATAAAAGATATGATAGTTATTATAAGTACAAACTAATCCATATTCAGTATTTACACGGTGACCAGTGCTTACTGAATATGAATTAAAAATGAACCTTTTATATGCAGAACAGGGTCTGCAAGCATAATAACCCCAGCTTCAATCAATTTATTTACATTTTCATCATTTAAGTTCATGTTTATAACTCGACCACCAATTGTTTCACTTAAAATGTTACCCAGCACATTTTTTAATTCCTCCGTTTCCTCCTCATTCATTATTTCTCTGTAATCACAGCAATTAATTCCATGACCGTTAATAAAGTCACATTCTAAATGATTAACGTGAAAAAGAGATAATGCTTCACGTATTTGAACTTCAAGTATTTCCCTCACTTCAGTTATATTTTGCTCGGACGAATCAACCCATTCAAAAGCAACTTCAGATTCATCTAATTGGTTTTCCGCATTAAACGTTATTGCACTTGATAACATCTGAGAAAAAGATAAAGTAAAAAGCAAGAAAAGCATAATTGATAATTTTCTTTTCATTAGTAGATTTCTCCTTTAGAATTCATTTTAACCATATTTTACCACATACTTATTCAATTGTCAATACTTTTTATTATAAAATATTTCATTTTTTTACATTTTTATAAAATATTTTACTATACTATTATAAACAAAAAAGGAGCGGTTCACCCGCTCCTTGATAATATCCCTACGCTTCTGCCGAAAATTCCAGCCCCTCAACCGCTATATTAAAATCCGAACCCGCGTTTGAACCCGAACCTAAACCGCGTAAACTGAAAGAAATATCAACGCCCGGATGTTCTTCATCCTCGTCTTTAAGCTCGCTCTTGCAGTTTTCGGGGTCGTCCTTTTCCCTTCTCAGCGACCATGCCTGCAAGTGCATGCGCGGATAATTCTTGAACAGGTAATTATCGTCCTTTGCGGGGACATTATCTCCTCTGATGATTCGGTTGGAAATTCTGATGCACTTAATCAGCACGTCCGTGGTTTCGCCTTTGGTTTTAGCTTCCTCAACCTGCTTGTGCATTTTCATCAGCGTTAATTCCGTGCGTGCGTCATACGCCTTTTCGACTTTTCCGAATTTATCGTAAACAAAAGCCGTGTCTGCGTCCTTGTCTAACTGCCTGACGAATTCGTCGCGCCTTTGCGTATTTTTCGCGTTCGCGCTTTCATTAAAGGCGGAAGCATAAAAACCCTTGCCGGATTTTTCTTTCTGCCATCTTTGTTGAAAGCTGTTCACCGTAACAGAGTTGACCTGAACTGTTCCCTTCATGCCGTTCCGCCCCTTTCCAAAAAATGTAAAAAATAACTTATCAATTATTTTATCGGCAGGAATGAATAAAACTTTAACGCAAATACTACTATATTATGAAAGAATTTTTGAAAAAGCAAATTAAAACCGTTACAGGTGCAATCTGCGGAATCCTCAACGGGCTTTTCGGGTCGGGCGGTGGCGTCGCCGCCGTGCCGATGCTGACTTTTATGGGCTTGGAACAGCGTAAAAGCCACGCGACGTCGGTAGCGGTGATTTTTTTCCTGAGTATTATGTCGGTGATTGCTTACGGAATCAAAGGCAGTCTTGATTATAAAACCGCGTTTCTCTACATTCCGTGGGGTGTACTGGGTGCAGTTCTCGGTGCATTGCTCCTTAAAAAAGTCCCGAATACTCTGCTACGCAGAATTTTCGGGGCTGTAGTAATCATTTCGGCTGTGAAAATCTTGTTTTTTTAATATAGTAAAAGTAATAACGGAAAGCGTGAATTTAATATGAATATTTTTACAATTATTGCGGGATTTTTGACAGGCATTGCGGCTTCAATGGGCTTAGGCGGCGGTTTTGTGCTGATTATTTACCTGACGGTTTTTGCCGAAACGGCGCAAATGAGAGCCGGCGGGATTAATCTGCTGTTCTTTCTGCCGATTGCGCTGATTGCAATGTTTATTCATACGAAAAACAAGCTGATTGAATGGAAGCTGATTGCACCGATTTGCATAGCGGGGGCTTTCGGGGTGGGAATCGGTATGCTCTTGCTTGGTTTTTTAAATGAAGAGCTATTGCAGAAATTATTTGCGGGATTGTTGGTTTTTGTAGGAATCAGGGAGCTTTTCCATAAGAAAAAAGCTGAGAACGCTTAATTTAAACCGTTCTCCTTTTATTTATTTTCATAATGCCCTTTGCATTTTACAATATAAATATTGTCTTCATCAATTTTATATATCAATCTGTGAACATTAGTAATACGTCTGCTCCAATATCCCGATAATTTATTTTTCAAAGCTTCGGGTTTTCCTATACCGTCATTTCTGTTACGTTCAATATCACGAATTAAATCATTTATTTTTTTGAGAATCTTTTTATCTTCGATAATCCAGTATTGATAATCATCCCAGCTTTTACCTTCAAATATGATTTTTTTACTCATGTTCAAACGCCTCTAATTCTTGCATCGTTTTAACCACAAGATTTTGCCCGTTTTCTAACTGCTTAATCGATTCAAGCAATTCGTTATAATCCTTAGGGTTGCTTCTGATATACAGATTTTCAACCATATTATTATATTCGCTTTCGGATATTAACACTACGTTTTCACCCCGCTCGCGGGTAATGATTACGGTTTCAAAATCGTTTACGGTTTTATCGCAAAATTCTTTTAGATTTTGACGCGCTGTCGTGTAATTGATCGCTATCATACAGGCTCACTCCTTCAACATTATTGTACAATATATTGTACATATTGTCAAGGGGGTCATATAAATATCTCTGAT
>Ga0082212_10012442_pt1 | contig 10723 bp, 7 predicted proteins | sample TergutNt197P3_FD_71548 | JGI IMG/M metagenome (GOLD analysis project Ga0082212, IMG submission 71548) | Neocapritermes taracua P3 segment gut microbial communities from Petit-Saut dam, French Guiana - Nt197 P3 | ecosystem: Host-associated > Arthropoda: Insects > Digestive system > Gut ...
AGGTGCTGTTTTGGCAGATACGATAGCCGCGATAGCGACCGGCGGAGCGGTTTCAGCGATAGGAATAATCAGGGTCAGCGGCGAGGGCGCTATCATCGCCGCCGATAAAGTGTTCCGCGCTGCGAGCGGCATACGGCTCGCGGAAGCTGAAAACAGGCGCATGTACTACGGAGAGCTTTCCGACGTGGATGGCCGCCTCATCGATCTGTGCCTGTGCGTCATAGCACGTGGGCCGGACAGCTACACCGGAGAGGATACTGTCGAGTTTCACTGCCACGGCTCCCCTGTCGTGCTGGCTGAGGGCTTACGGGCGCTGTTCTCACACGGCGTTCGACAGGCTGCGGCGGGCGAATTCACAAAACGCGCATTCCTGAACGGACGAATGGATCTCACACAAGCCGAGGCGGTGATCGACCTTATCGAAGCAGAAACCCCCGCTGCCGCGCTGAATGCTGCGGGTCAGTTGAGGGGCGCGCTGGGTATCAGGCTGGAATCTGTTTACAGTTCGCTTCTAGACGTCATGGCGCATTTTCACGCCGTTATCGATTATCCCGACGAGGATATAGACGAGTTTGAGATGCGAAACTACCTGTCCGCGCTGCACGGCGCTGAGGATGAGCTTGAGCGCATGCTTGCAACGCACGAGCGCGGCAGGGTACTGCGCGAAGGCGTCCCGACCGCGATAATCGGGCGGCCGAACACAGGAAAATCATCGCTGCTGAACGCGCTTCTTGGTTATGACCGAGCAATCGTTACCCATATACCGGGCACAACGCGCGATACGTTAGAGGAAAAGATACTTGTCGGCGGGGTACTGCTGCGTCTCACCGACACCGCGGGCCTGAGGAAAACGGACGACGCCGTTGAGAAGCTCGGCGTCGGGCGAACGCTCGCGGCAGTGCGCGGCGCGGGGCTGGTGATACTTGTTCTCGACGGTTCGGAACCGCTGCAAGACGAGGATTTCGAAGCGCTGCGCTCCATCCCGCCTGATGTTCCAGCGCTCACGGTGGTCAACAAATCGGACTTGCCGTGCGTACTTGGTGCGGATGAGATTTCGAAGTTCGGCGGGCCTGCGCTCGCCTGTTGCCGCCTCTCCGCGCTCACCGGCGACGGGCTTGACGCACTGGAAGAGGAAATAAAGAGAATATTCCCGGAGCTGGACACGTCACCGTCGGGCGAACTCATTACAAACGCCCGGCAGGCGGACGCTATCTCACGCGCGCGGGACAGCGTGGCTCTGGCAATAGAAGCGATTGGCGCTTTTGTGACGCCGGACGCCGTTTTGACCGAAGTCGAAGCGGCGCTGTCGGTGTTAGGGGAGATTACCGGCAAAACCATGCGCGAAGATATTACGCTGCGGATTTTCGAGCGCTTCTGCGTCGGGAAGTGAGATAGTAAAAGGAGGTACTTATGGAATTACTAAGGGCATTTGAAAGCATAAGGTCGCCGTTTCTCGACACTGTATTCGGGCTTATTACACAACTTGGTGAGGAGACGGTCGCGGTCGTCATTCTTTGCGCGATCTTCTGGTGTATCAGCAAACGAACCGCATATATAATTGGGATCTCGTATTTTCTCTCTGGCTTGACAGTCCAGGGCATGAAGATCTGCTTCAGGATAGACCGGCCGTGGGTCGCCGACCCCTCGCTTAAACCTGTGCCGTCGGCGCTGGAACACGCAACGGGTTACTCGTTTCCCAGCGGTCACACGCAGAGCGCGGCTGCGCTTTTCGCCTCGCTCGGGGTGCTGATAAAGCAAAAACCGCTGAAAGCGGTCTGTTTTGCGATAGTCGTTCTTGTCGCCTTTTCCAGAATGTACCTTGGGGTGCACACCCTGCTCGACGTCGGTATATCGCTGATTATTTCGCTGCTGCTCGTTTTTATCAGCGTTATTGTTTTCAAAGACGATGTCACTGATAAAAAGCGGGAGCTTATCATTGCCCTTGTGATGGTCGCGTACGCTGTTTTGGTGATTATTATCGCGGCAGTGCTGTATTCAAACGGGACGATCGAGCACAACTACATAACTGACTGCCTGAAAGCGGCCGGCGCCGGCGTCGGATTCGCGGCCGGTATGTATATCGAGCGCGTCTACATCGGCTTTCCGGTCAAGGCGAAAAACATACTTTGGCAGGTGATCAAATTTGTCCTGGGGTTCGTAGGGGTTCTCATAATCAAAGAGGGGCTGAAGCTTGTTGTCGGCACTGGACTTGTCGTCGATACGATCAGATATTTTCTCATGATAATGTGGGTCACAGTATTCTTCCCGCTCATCATCAAGCGATTTTTCACCGTAAAGTGATTGCATAGCGAGACTCAGATAGATTATAGGGGGGCTTATCATTGAGCCCCACTTTGATTTTTAGTTTTTTAATCAGCTTTTATCAGCTCCACAAACCTGTGCAGCATAGCGGCGGCTTGCGCCCTTGTTGCGCTGCCCTTCGGGTCGACTATGGCCTGTCCGTTTTCGTTCGTGCCGGTACCGTTTATGACGCCGAACTTATTCATGGTCTGGATCGCGTCCGCCGCGTAACCGGAAATTTCTCCCGCATCGGCAAAGATGATAAACTGCTGCGTTACGGGCTTGACGATCTCCATGTGGTTCATGTACCGGAGCAGGATACAGGCTAAATCCTGTCTTGTGACATTGTCCTCCGGGGCGAACCTCCCGTCTTCGTACCCTGTCACGATCTTGCTTGCCGAAGCCCATTGTACGGCGTTAAAATAGTATTGCTGCCAGTCGACGTCGCTGAAAGGGTTTTGGTAATCGGCAAGCATGGGGCTTCCCCTCAATCGCCACAGTATGGTAACGATCATGCCTCTTGTCAGCGGCGTACCGGGGGAAAACAGCATGGGTTCTTCACTTGTACCGTTTATCAAGCCTTTATCGTAAACATAGATCACATCGTCGATAAACCAATCCGTTCCGAAGACGTCTTCAAACGGGTTTACAGGCATAGTCGGGGTGATAGGCTGCGGTTCGCTCCCTGCGGGGAGCGTTGTTTGCGGTGTATCACCGCCGCCTCCATCGCCGCCGGTCGAGCCTGATGAATAGGCAGGTATGATTATCGTCAGCAGATTGCTGATGTTTCCTGCCGCATCTTCCGCCGCAATGTAAATAGTATGCTCGTCCGCCGATAGCGCGGCGTAGTTCTTGGTGTTAACGCCCGCTGCCAGAGCGTTACGCGGTATCAGCGGCCCGCCGCCAACGAGCGACTCCGCAGTAGGGGCCGTGCCGTCAATTTGCCAATAAAATGTTCCCTCTTTATCGCTTGTAAATGTCACAGCGGCAACCAACTGGGCTAGCCGGGTCGCGCTTCCCAGAGAAAGAACCGGCGCTCCGCTTGGGTCTGTGTTTTGCTCCGCGCTCGCAACCAGCGGCGCCAGTGTCGCCATCAGGCATACAGCCAAGAGCAGAGACAGAGTTTTCTTTACTTTTTTATTTGACCATTTTTTCATCTTCATTAGTCTCCTTTGTTGCGAATATCGTTCTGCATTGATCAGTAAAAAGCCACCCTGAGCTATTGCAGCCCAAGGCTCATTATATTTCCATTACTGCGAAAAGTCAAACCAAACTGATGGGAAGTATCGTTCTTGCTGGTCATCTGAGTTTTGCGAGTTACTACTCACGCTCAGCCGGGATGCTCTGTAATATAACATACCATGAATAGTAACTTTTGCGATGTTTTACCTTGACAGATGCGTTTCATCTTTCTTGCTAATCAGAGTCTTTCTGTGTATGATACATTCATGGTACATTTCGGTACTATACTACCTGCATAAGCATAACAAAACGGCAATATAATACAATCGCGGAGGTTCACATATGAAGAAACCACTTACATTTTTCCTGATATTATGCCTGTTTATTACGCCGCTTTCCTCCTATGCCGCGGCGCAAAATCAGACGCCGGACCAGACGCCGGCGTGGCCCCCTGTGTGGGCGCAGGAGGTTCTGGATCGCTATGATGAGATCGTCCTGTTTTGGGCGGAACTTGACCTCTACAATCCTGATTACCTCTTCCCTGTAAGTAAAGACGGTCTTTGGGGGTTCATAGACGTCTCGGGAACCGAGGTGACGCCGCCGGTCTATGACGATGTTTACTATGTCGGAAACAGAGTTGGTCAGGTGTCCATCGGCAACTTAATTGGCTTCGTCGACATAACCGGGGCTCTTATAATACCGGTTGAGTATGAAAACTGGTCGCATAGTTACAGCTACAGCGATGGCATTGGAGTCTTCACTCTATGCAAGGACGGGTTATGGGGCTTCATCGACGACGCCGGGAAGGTGTTATCAGATTTCATTTACGAAGACGCCGGATTTTACAGCGAGGGTATGGGAATGGTCGTCATCAACGGGAAAGCCGGATTTATAAACGGGGAGGGCGGCCCCGACATTCCTGCGCAGTATGACGTCAGGTATTGCAGCCACTGCGGTTCGATGATTGGCTACAGGTTCAGCTCCGGTCTGGCGGCTGTGCGAAAGGACGGGCGCTGGGGATATATCAAGAAAGATGGAAGCATCGCTGTTCCGTTTCAATATGAGGGGGCGGCGGACTTTTCAGATGGGCTTGCCAGCGTTGAGCAGAACGGAAAATGGGGGTTCATCGACGCTGCCGGTAAAGTAGTAATCCCATTTGAGTACGATTTGATGTACGATGATCATTACCTCTTTGGCGCCGGGTTCTTCTACGACGGGGAGGCATATGTGCGAAAAGACGGCCTGCTCGGATATATAGACCAAACAGGCAAAAAACTCAGAGGTTTCATATATGAGGAATATGATGAGTATGCTTTTCAAAACGGCTCAAGCCTGCTTGAAAATTACGCCGCCGCGAAAAAGGATGGAAAATGGGGAGTGGTGGACAAGGAAACTCTGGAAGTCGTTATCCCGTTTGTTTATGATGACCTCAGTATTAACCAGAACTTCTCCCGTGACCACATAGAGGTAATGCTTAAAGGGAAAAGAGGGTACATCGACATAAACAACAATATAGTTTTCCCGATCATTGCAGATGTGTTCCTTTTGCCCTCCGAAGGTCTTATCGGGTATCGCAGCGACGGTTACTACGGCTTTATGGACATGAACCAAAACCCCGCGATTGAAGCGCAGTTTCGGGATGCGGAGCCGTTCAGCTCCGGATACGCTCCGGTCAGGATAGACGGGCTTTGGGGGTATATCGATAAAACGGGAGAAGTCGTTATCGAGCCTGAGTATGCAAGGGCCAACAAGTTTTCCGAAGGCCTTGCGTGCGTTCAAAAGGACGGCTTGTGGGGTTTTATAAACACGAGCGGCGAAGTCGTCATCCCGTTTCAATTCAATAGCAGCGCGTCTTTCTTTAGCGGATACGCCCGTTTTTATGGCCCGAATTACGATTACCCCGTCACAGTGATCGATAAAACGGGGGCATTTGTCGGGGAATATACAGAAGAGGGACTATGGGTAGCCGAAGCGACTGTTTTTCAGCACAATAAGCCGGACAAGCTGTCCGACTGGGTATTGGAGGAGCGTGAGTTTTTCTCACCATATATGTCGTTTTCCCCGGACGAGCTAAATTATAATTATCAGGCGCCTATGACCCGCGCCGAGTCCTGCAGGCTGCTTACCTGGCTGTATCCCCATATTACCGGCGGGGAATACTTCTCTTATCCGAAAACCACGCCCTTTACCGATACAAATAACGTCGACGTGCGCCAGATGTACGAATCGGGAGTTGTGACCGGAGTCGGAGACGGTCTGTTCGCCCCGGACAGTAATATCACCAGGCAGGATTTCGCCGTTATCCTGTACAAGCTTATGCTGCTCGCCGGCGCTGAATTTGAGTCCGGGCCTGCGGTCGCCTTTTCAGATGAAAAAGATATCGCGGAATACGCGGCGGAGGCTGTCCGCGCGCTGTCTTCGACCGGGATAATAAAAGGGAGCAACGGGATGTTCAGCCCGAAAACCTTTGTTACCAGGGAGCAGGCGGCGGTTTTTACCGTACGTGCGAAAAGGTTCGTCACGAACAGTGACACTTGGATGATGTATTAGCCCGGGCGTCGTTCAAACCGCTGATTTTTCTACAATACTTACCGTTTGCGTCACCGGGTCCCAGCCGACTCCTGCTCCGAAGCTTTCGGCTATTGCGCGGACGGGGACTTACGGGTGTACTCAGTAAGACGCCGGAAACCGATAGGTATAGGCTATTATTGACAAACCCTATTAGATAGGGTATGATGCTTATAGAGAGTAGTGATTATATGACCAGAGAGTTTGTCCGCTTGTTTGAATTTGAAAAGCAATGCAAGCAAATTAAACTGACAGAAGATGATATCGTAAAGATCGAAAACACCTTGCTTGACAACCCGAAAATTGGCATCTTACTAAAAGGAACGAAAGGTATTAGAAAACTCCGGATCGAGATGCCAAATCGCGGTAAAAGCGGCGGCGCAAGAATTATTTATGTGGATTTTGCAAATTTTGAAAAGATATACCTATTAACTGCTTACGCTAAAAGTAAGACCGAGAATCTGACTAAAGCAGAACGAAATGAACTCAGACAGTTAGTGATACTCCTTGAGCTGGAATTAATAAAGAAGGGATAGTATGGAAAGCTTATTTGAATCAATCAAACAGGGACTAAGCGAAGCCATAGAATATGAGCGGGGGAAACTCCCCAATGTCAAGGTGGACAAAATCACAGTTACACCCATTTATGTATACTCTGCTGCCGAGATTAGAAATATCCGTGTGCGGCAAGGGCTGACACAGAAATTATTCGCTGAAGCATTGGGCGTGTCGGTGAAGACAATAGAATCGTGGGAATCCGGAACAAATACGCCGTCAGGGATCGCTAACAGGATGCTTGATTTGATTATGAGGGACGAGGGCTTATTTGAGAGGTGCGCTATCGTTACACGGAGTTAAGCAAATTATCCTGCGGTAGAAGAATTGCTCTTTACGGCATTTCTCTTAGCAAGGATATGGATAGGCTGCAACAGCCGTTTTCCTGCTTATCATACTTATTCAATTATTGCATCATGATGAAGCATAATGGGGGGCGCGCGGTTGCAGACCACGCGCCTCAGTTACATTTAAGTGTGTTTCCTTGCGGCTGCCTTATCTGATGATACGACGTCGGTTGCCGACTGCAGTAATCACCCCTCCGGCACGTAGGAGTTCAGAAAAGCCTGAAGTTCATTGGCGCTCGGAGTAGAATCCCATGATTTTCTGAGCATGACCGGTTGGTATTCAACAACCTGATAACCTGCCTGGAGTTCGTCCATTAGTCTGTCATACTCGCTATGACTTACTTCTTTCCCTCCAAACGACCAGGTCGATTCGGTTTCTGAAAACTCATAGTCGTCATCCAAAGCGCCGGATTTCTCGGCGACATATGCGCTCTCACTGAACCGGCTGTCCATCGGCGTCGATTTGTCAGTTAAATAGATACTTGCCCAATAATCAATATCTGAGCTGTTCCCGCTGTAGAACATATACGCTAAACTGCCGTCGGAAATCTTACGATACAGAGTGAACTCATTTCCCCAATCATGGAATATCATCTCAGCTTTACCGTTGTATATTGTAAAAATCCTCATTGATGAGGACGCGCTGACGCCATCGCCAAGAATAATAAGTTCCGGGACGCCGTCGAAATTAAGGTCAGCAAGCATGAAAGCTTCAAGCAGAAAACTGTATCTGCCACGCCAATCATGCTTTGACCAGGCGTCGTCGTCGTCGGCTACGCTCGCGGCGTATGCGATCGCCGCCTGCATTTCATTAAGATATATCTGTTTCCACTGGTTTGCCGTAACTGCTTCCGGCGTATACCCCTTGCTTGTTTCGATCACTATAGTCTGCTTCGTACCGTCCCATTCCACGCCGAAATCAAAAGCCTGCCCGACGTCTCGGAGTTTGAGATAGTTATTACCATCGATGTTATACGCTGTGAACTGCACTTCTTCTCCGTCCAGATATACTTTCGACGTCGTCGGCGTCGGCGTTTTAATGCCGTCGCCTTTGCTTTTCATTTCGCTTCCGTCCGGCGTGTACGGCTCGCCGCTCGTGAGCATTATCGCCCGGGTCGCCGGGTCGTATACGACTTCAAACTGTTTTTCCGTCCCATTGAGGACAAAAGCCAGATCGCGGAGTTTAAAGTAGTTGTTGTCGTTGATGTTGTAAGCGTCGAACGCGACGTTCTCACCATTGACAAGCACTGTCGACGCGGTCGGCAGCGCAACGGGCGTCACCGCAGACGCTGTAACCGGGAACAAGCCGAGCACCATAACAAACGCGAGAGCGCAAACTAGTGCGTGCGAAAACCGGGTTTTGATTTTCTTTGACATAGTAATGAATCCTCCTTATTTTTTTTGGACGTGATATGTATATATCCCTGATACCTTATGCTCCGATTATCAGGTTATCATGAAACCGTTGGTTCGTCTTGTGGAAACACTTCCGGCAAGTTTATCATACAGCCTTCCAGCACGTGGACAGGCACTGTTTCTGTGTTGTCATAAGCCCTTGCCACATACTCGCCGTCCTTTAAAATATAGACTGATACTGTTTTATCGGCAGGGTCGACGTACCAGAGTTCTCTGACCCCGGCCTGCAGGTATTTGTTGAATTTGATAGTCTTGTCTTTTTTTGAAGTTGACGGAGACATTATCTCTATTACCATGTCGGGAGCGCCGTTACATGATTTCCCGTCCAGCTTAGACATATCACAAACGACAAGCAAATCCGGCTCGAGTATCGTATTGTCTCCTGTTTTGGCATTCAGGCGGACGCCGAACGGCGAGTATAAAACCTTGCAGGGCTTACTTTTCAGGAAATTCGCTAGTTGAAGATGAAGTTCTCCTGATACTTCCTGATGCGCTTGAGCGGGCGGAGCCATCAGGTGTATCACCCCGTCTATCAGCTCGAACCTTACTTCATCGTCGCGATTGAGATAATCCTCATAAGTGTATTTCCTCGCTGTCTCTTTCACTTCCATATCCGTTTCATTAAACTCCATATCCGAAACCCCCATGAACGAAAAAAATAGTTCCGCCTTAATCAGTAAAAGCCGCCCTGAGCTATTGCAGCCCGGGGCTCATTATATTTCCATTATTGTAAAAAGTCAAACTGAGGCAGCAAACAATCAGTGTAGTGAGACAAGGTAACCGTCCCCTGTCTCACCCTGTCTCAGATTCGTCACGAAAAGTGACAGTTGGACGATGTACTGACAATGTAAATCTCCCAATAGTGTTCTGCTCGAGTCCGGCGGAGGGTTTCGCAGAAGCTCCACCTCAAGACGCCAAATAACGCCCCGCTCTGCCGGCGGGGCGTTACTGTGGAGCAAATCCTCCCAAAACATTTTCAACTGTGGTGATTATACCATATTAAATCGCAGAAATGCCGAAAGTAAAGAAATCTTAACCTTCGGCGGTCAGGGCAGGGAAACAGTTCGCGGCTACCCGCGAACTATTACAGGGCAGGTAATTGCAAAGTGAACACGGTGCGGTATTCGCGACGTTCATCGACGCCTTCCGGGTCGCTGACGACCGATATCCCGCCGTTCATCGCGGCTGCAAGCTCCTTGACGATGAAAAGTCCGAGCCCTGTACCGTCCTTGCGGCCTTTGAAAAAACGATCAAAAATATGCAATATAATTTCTTCACTGATACCGGGTCCGTCGTCAGACACGGTTATAACTACATTGGCGCCAGCCCTTTCCGCAGCTATCCTGATCCGCGAGTTGGCATAATGAAGGGCGTTTTGCATAAGGTTATCCATGATACGCATGAGGTAATTCCAGTCCGCGGTTGCCGGGCATCCAACCGCGTCGTTTTGACTCGCCAGAGAAAGTCCCTTTTGCTCGGCCATTGGTTGGAATTGATTCTGGCAGACCGCGAGGAATTCCTCCGTGTTCAGCGGGCAGAGAACTATGTCCAGCTTCTGTTCCATGATCCGGCTCAGTAAAAACAGGTCGCCTATCAGTTTATTCATCTGATTTACCCGTACGCTCGCGCTCTCCAGATACTCCCTGTCAGCCCCGCTAATGCCGCCGTTTGCCATCAATAATTCAAGGTATCCATTTATCGCGGTCATTGGCGTCCGCAGGTCATGTGAGATATTTCCTACCAGCTCCCGGGTCGCGTCATGGGATTTACGCAGGTCTTCCGTCCTCTCCGCCACAGTCCGCTCCAGCAGCACATTTGTATCCTCGTGCCATGTCAAAGCTTCACCGTAATCGTGTGCAAGCACTATACTCTGCACCGATATCAGCAGGAGGTTCGCCGTCAGGCTCGGAAAGAACAGTCCGCTGTAGCCTACGGCTTCAAAGACACACAAGATACCGTAAACCGTGAAGCCGGCGACATAAGCCATCTGTATCGTGCCTCGCAGCTTCCTTACGTTTTTGATCATTACAAACTCAAAATACAATAGACCCACTACAGTGACGATCCTGACGAAAACATAGATAGCATTCATTAACGCTAACGGAACAATGATCCAGCATAACGCGATCGCCAGTGCTATATACAACTGATATTGCGCGAACCGGTATACTTTCTTAAAAACAAGCAGGAATCCGAGCTTGATCGAAAAATATACTATCAAAAAGTTGCTGACCATCGAGCCCCTGAACTTTACGATTTCAGGCAGTCTGGTAAAGAATATCGAGTCGATTTCCACAAGCCCCAGCATGAATCTCAAAAAGTAGAAGAAACACAGCAAACCAAAGTATAAATGG
>Ga0082212_10012443_pt1 | contig 10722 bp, 9 predicted proteins | sample TergutNt197P3_FD_71548 | JGI IMG/M metagenome (GOLD analysis project Ga0082212, IMG submission 71548) | Neocapritermes taracua P3 segment gut microbial communities from Petit-Saut dam, French Guiana - Nt197 P3 | ecosystem: Host-associated > Arthropoda: Insects > Digestive system > Gut ...
AGACCCGAATAATATCGTTAAATATTCCCCGGCGATAAGGCTTGGCGTTGACAATTATTTCGGCAACGAATACAACAACATAAAAAACGTCACGCTTGTTAATGCATATATTGGCGTATTATTTTCGAGAACAAACGGCGGCGCATCTCCTGTTATCAACGGATTATATGGCACGCCGCTCGAAATTGGCGTTGATATTGACAATATCGCCGATGTGGGGCGTGTCGAATGGCTGGATTTTTCCCCGGATTACTGGCTCAACTGCGGATTATATGAAAAATTAGGCATGGAAAATCCGTTTAAAGACGAAAACGCAGTAAATGCCATGAAAGATTATATATATTACAACGGCACGGGACTGATAATGCGGCGAAACGACTGGTCTTACGCGTGTTATTTAAGAGTTGACGGCTATAAAAACGGCTATTGGGCGGCGTATTCAAACAGCAGTATGACAGGCACTCCGAACGGACATAACTATGATTTTTATTTCACGAATTGCGAGAACGGCGTATATATCGAAGCCACAAACAGCGTCGGGAATATGTTCAATAAAGTCATAACGGAAAATTGTGTAACCGGTATAAATATCGGACCGTCAACATCAGGTACGGTTCAGTTCGCAAACTGCCTAATTGACGCAAATCAAGCTATATATATTGACCAGTCATCGGGAACAAAATTATTGTTCAACGACTCGGAAATCAAAAGAGGGGAAATAATGATTTGGGGAGGAACATTTCAAGCAACCGATGTGGATTTCAATAGTAACACAAATGGAGAACGGCATATTTATATAGGAGCGTCCGGCAGAGCAAATATAGTCGGCTGTCGTTTCAAAAGTGAACTGCATATAATAAACGATTCATTCTTTGCATCAAGTATCGACCATACGCCGATTGAAACAAAAAAAGCCCCGGAGTTTCCCGAATTTAAAGCGCACGCAAAAACTCCGGCGAAGTTTAATTTATATGTCGTGGAACGGGATAATTCTATTAAAGATTATACGCAGATTATACAGGAATTACTCGACAAAGCGGCGGCAGACGGCGGCGGCTATGTATATCTCCCTGCGGGGAAATATAGGCTTGATGGATATATAGTCGTTCCAAGCGGCGTTGAATTGGTGGGAAGTATGTCAAACAGTTCAGTCCCACACGGCGAAGGGTCAATATTAGGCTGTTATTACGGCAAAAACGACGAAAACGCCCTGCCGTTTATTCAGTTAAAAGAAAACGCCGGACTTCGGGGAATAACGATAGATTATCCGTTGCAGGTTTTCGAACAGCCCGAAAAATCAAGCGATTACAAACCGGATTTTTATCCCTACGCGATACAGGGTCAGGGGAGCGGCGTATATGTGATAAACGTCGGAGTCAGGGCAACTTATGCGGCGTTGGATTTATTCACGTACAAATGCGATAATTTTTACGTTGATTTTCTCGCCGGGCATATATTTAATTACGGCGTGCGCGTTGGAAACAACAGCGAAAACGGGATTTTAAGCAATTTGATGAGCAACACGATAGTTTACGCGGCAGGGAGCGAATCAAAGTTTGGTTCATTCGAAAATTCTCCCAATGCTTATAACTCTAACAGTCCTGTATATGATTACGCTTATATGAACACCGATTTTTTAATTCTCGGCGACTGTAAAAATATTGTGTTATACAATAATTTTATATTTGGAGCGTACAGGGGAATAATGCTGCAAAACGACGGCAACGGAGGTCCTCAGGACTGCGTATCCATGGGTTCGGCGATTGACGCAGGCACTTACGCGTTTTATATAGGCGAAGGCGTGACAACGAAAAATTTCGATTTCATCAACACGCAATTCGTGACTTTGACGCACAGTTATTCACCCAAAGACACAAGTTATATTTATTCAGCGTGCAACAACAGTTTTGATATAACTTTGTTTACGTCGGATTATTGGGGCGGTCCGGTTTATTCGGTATATATGGGCGAAAACAGCGGCAAATTAACTCTCGAAACCGCGCATTATAATTCGACCGGGCAGACTTTCATAAACAACAAAGGCGGGGAATTTATTTTCAAGAACGGCTCAATGGATTCATGGAATAATTTCGTCGAAAAAGGTTCGGTTCAGGAACTTATTTCAATCGTAGCAAGCACATTAAAAATCCCCGACAAAAAAGAAACAAATAATTTTGCGTTATGGCAGAGCAATATATCAAACTCGCGTGAATTTTCAGCGGGCGGGATAATCTCGTCAACCATGCTTGACCGTTCAAACTGGAAAGCGTCGGCATCACACAACAAAAATGTCGCCAAGCGTGTATTTGACGGAAAGATAGCCAACAGATGGGACACCGGAACTGCACAAGAGCCGGGCATGTGGTTTGAGCTTGATTTGGGCGGCGAGTATACGTTTAATTATTTGATACTCGACGTAGGGGCAAGCACGGGAGATATGGCGGCAGAGTGGGATATATTCGTATCGCCGGACGGCGTAAACTGGGGAGAATCTATCGCAAACGGCAAAGAGGGCAACGGCATAATCCCGTTAGGGTCACAGACAGCGTCACATATCAGAATCGAGCAAAACGGCAAAAAAGACGGTTTGTACTGGTCGATTCACGAGATGTATGTATGCAACATGCCATAAAAAATATATTGTTGTATTTCTATAAAAGCCTCCCTTGCTAAAGGGAGGGGGACCGCCGTTAGGCGGTGGTGGGATTCGGAATCTGATGTTGTTTCGGGAAAATACGGAATCCCTCCGTCACGCTTCGCGTGCCACCTCCCTTTAGCAAGGGAGGCTTAAATTAGCTCCACACGTTAATTAAAATAAAATTTTTTATAATCATGCATAAGATTTTATGAAGTTGAATCGTATGTATATATAGACGCGTTTAAATCAAACAAAAAGGAGTGGGTCTGTATACATTTTATAGATATGAAAGGTACGGAAAATATGAATAACGATAACATATTTGAAGTAAACAACAGTTTTTATGAGAGATATAATCCGCTAATACGAAAAATAGTCACAAGAATTTTAAATAACTCAAATCAATCCCGCGATATTGACGACTGCGTAAATACGGTGTTTCTCGGAATTATGGAAAAATTGCAGCAATATAACGAGACACGCGGGAGTATGGCGGCATTCGTGGCAATAATCGCGCGTTCCGTGGCAATGGATTACTGCAAAGGCAATAAACGCAAAATGAATGAATTGATAGGCGACGAAAATATTGATTTTATGAACGACCCTTTAGAGTTTGAAAACGAAGTGGAATTTGAAATACTCGTCGAGAGTATATTTGAAAAATTAAACGAACAGGAAAACGTCTTATTTACTATGAAATACATACTTTTTTATCCGGCTGAGGAAATAGCGAAAGTTTTCAAAATCAACAGAAACGCGGTTGACGGGCGCGTAAACAGACTTAAAAGCAAGATAAAAAAGATTTTAGCAAAAGGGGGCATAATATGAGCAAAAAATATTTAATAGAAACAATAAGCGACGAAACCCTCGCGAAACTGATTGACCAGACATTAAAATTTGAAAAAAGGCAGGAATCGTCAAATAATATAAAATCAAGTTTATTAAAAATAATCCCGGCAGTCGCCGCGATTGTGCTTATAATCGGATTTATAAATTTTATACCGTTTATTTTTAATGCCAATAATACAGAACCTGACAATATGGCAGTTACAGCAGGCGAAAATTCTCAGACTGATTCTCAAATTGATTCTCAGCCTACAACGATTTATTATCGTGAATATGCTAAATACAGGGGCAGATTCAATGTTGATTCTTATTTTGGCTGGAAAGTGATGGATAGTTTGCATGGCGCGGAAAACGGGAATGGAACGGCAAAATCATATTATATAGACCAGATTATAGAAGATGTCACAGAGGATTTAATGACAAAATATAATATAACAAGACAGCAAGCGTCTGATATGGTATTTTCCGGAGGCTTGAATATATATAGTTGTATGGACGAATATATACAGAATACTATGGAATATGTTTTCACGCATGACGAATATTTCCCCGAACAGTCAGAGGGAGAAGTTCAATATCAGGCGGCAATGGTTGTAATTGACCCGTACAACGGCGATTTATTGGGGATAGTCGGAGGCAGGGGGGATAAAATACAGCGAGGAATAAACAGAGCTTCGATGATGACAAGACAACCCGGTTCAGCGATAAATCCGGTATCTGTTTACGCTCCCGCGCTTGATTTGGGAATTATAAGCCGCGAAACCCCGGTAGATGATTCGCCGTTAATGCAAATCGAAGGCATAGACTGGCCTCCGAATTATCCGGCTGGATACGAGGGCATGATTTCACTTGACCGCGCTGTCGCAGTATCAAAAAATACTACGGCTGTAAGGGTTCTTGAAGAACTTACCCCGGAATATTCGTTCAGATTTTGCCGTGACGGTTTAAATATGAAATCTCTTGTTGAAGAAAATATTTTGCCTAACGGTTATAGTATGACAGACATTAACCTTGCCGCGCTCGCTTTAGGCGGTTTGACAAACGGGGTAACTGTTTACGAACTTACGGCGGCTTATTCGATTTTCGCAAACAAAGGCGTATATTCAAAACCGAGGTCATATATTAAAGTAACGGATAAAAACGGCAATATAATTTTAGACAATTCACCGGAAAAGAAAACAGTTATCAGCGAAGAAACCGCGGCTGTCATGACAAAACTTCTCAAAGGGGTAGTCGAAACCGGTACGGCGAAAGGTCTGCCAATGAAAAGCAAAATCGAAGTCGCAGGGAAAACCGGAGCTACCAATGATGACTACGACCGATGGTTTATAGGATATACTCCGTATTATGTGTGCGGATGCTGGTTTGGCTATGACATACCTAATTATTTAGGAGTAAATTCGGGAGCGGGAAATCCTCCGATGATACTTTTCAATTATGTTATGGACGCGATACATGAGCCCGTATATAACAATCCGAAAACATTTGACTAACTGTAAAAAGTATAACAAAATTTAAGCAGGTAAAGTTTGATTTATAATTAAACTTTACCTTTTATTTATTGTTGAGTTGTGGTATTATTAACTATGTAAAATTTATATAATATACAGGAGGATTTTATGAACCCTTATATCACCGAAATTACGCCGCTTACTATAGCAGGGTGGACACTCCGGATAAAATTGCCGAACATAAGCCGCCATGCAGATATACCCGCTTTTTGTTATACAGATATATATGAGACGGCGGAGAAAGAACAATTAAGCAATAAGACATATAAACTGCGTGGACATTTTAAAAAGTCAGATATAATAAAGCATTGCGAAATATATCTGATATATGATGTTGACCGAATAAACGGAGAATTTTCCTATTTGTTCGGCAGAGGAATAGTTCACCCTGACGACCAAAAAAATATATTACCGGACTTGGTTAGTATTGAAATCAGCGGTTTGTATGCTATATTTTCTTCGCCGCTTGTCCCTGTTGAGCAGGGAGAAAAAATTGAGCAGATTATAAAAGATTTATGGAGCGATATAATGCTTAAATGGCTGCATGAGTCTGAATTTGAATACGACAGGACGCGAAAAGATTTTGAATATTACGATAACAGAAGCCACGGACAATTTTTCGGCGGTAAAAAACAAATGGATATTTATATCCCAATCCGTCAGAAAGAAGAAGCGTATCGGGAAGCTGAGAAAAAAGGTTTTGTTTTTTAGTGAATTTATATAATATACAGGAGAAAAAATTATGCAAATAATATATAAAGAAATAGACGAGTCATTATTAGAAAAAATGATTGCTCATTACGGCAATGAAGAATTAATAAAAAGCCATATATATTTTGGCGATGGGAATTATTCGCTTGCCGCTTTGCATGAAGATAATCCGGTAGGTTTCATTTCAGTATGTACTCAAAATTTTACAATCCCTTTAGAAGATAAAAAAGGCGCGGATATCGCTATTATTGAAGTTGACGAAAATTACCGGCGCAAAGGTATAGCAAGAGAACTTGTAAACCGCGTTGAAAAATGGGCAAAAAATATGGGATTATCTCAAATCAGGGCGTGGAGCAGTTATGATAAGCCGGAAGCGATACAAATGTGGTACGCATTAAATTATTGTATGTGCCCTGCGACAATATGGGTAGAATGGTGCAAAGAAATTGTAAACGGTTATCATGTCGCTAAAAAACTTAATCCGACTGGAGATAGTATCAACAAAAAATCCTGAAATATACTGTTTACAAAATCAAAAAAATGTGCTATAATATAAAAGCGACAGAAAGTGGGGTAAAATGATGTCCGTTATTATATCGCAAAATTATCCTGACGAACGGCGAAAAATTTTAGACGGCACTTATCCGACAAAAATCGTATTAGGACGGCAGCGTAAACACATAGCAGGTACTATTGAATTTTCACAAAATCAAATAAAAATGCAAAAAGAAGGCAGCGAACCAGCTATATTGGAAGCAGACGCTGAAGAGTTAGTCAAAAAATATAAAGGCACAGGAAAAATAAGAATATTAAATGGTTCGCTATATCCTTATGAAACTATCGATACAAATTCTGTTGTTGGAAAGACATGGGTTAAATCGTTGCAGAAGTATGTAAAAACAAAACGTATTAGAATAGTATATTCATCAAACGGAGTTCATGTAATTCCGGTCAGCGATTATGGAAAGGGGTTATAAAAATGATATTTGCAGATATATTAGACGACGCTATGTACAAAGGAATAGAGTTGTTGATTATGACAAAATCCCGCGGAGAAATTCGCGGAATACCGGACGCGGTAGATGAATTCGACACAGACCCGGAACGGCTTGGGTATTATCTGGCTATTGGCGAAGACATGGCAGACACGATTTTTTTAGATGAAATAATCAGCATCAGCGAAATAAGACCGATAAAAACACCGAAAGATTTAAGACAAGTGGCAGTATAATATAAACAAAAAAATCTCACACAGAAAGGACTTGACGATTATCGCTGACAACAAAAACAACAAAAGCGGCAGAAAAATAGTCGCGCAGAATAAAAAAGCCCGTCACGATTATTTCGTCGAGGATTCTTTTGAAGCGGGCATAGAACTTTTCGGCACAGAAGTAAAATCAATAAGAGAGGGCAGAATAAATCTGCGCGATTCTTACTGTTACGTCGATAAAGGCGAATTGTTTGTAACGGGATTTCATATATCGCCGTATGAAAAAGGCAATATATTTAACAAAGACCCGTTAAGATTAAAACGTCTGTTAATGCATAAAAAAGAAATAATAAAAATGTATTATTACGTGTCAAAAGACGGTTATACTCTTGTGCCGTTAAGCGTATATTTTTCCAGAAGCCGGGTAAAAATCGAGATAGGACTATGCAAAGGCAAAAAACTCTACGACAAGCGCGATGACATGGCTGAAAAGTCGCTGAAACGCGAAAGCGAACGATACGCGAAAGAAAGGGAAAGGGAATAATAGATATATGGGGGCGTAAAGGTTTCGACGGGGATTTGAGTCTAAAATAAGCGGGTAGTGAGGCGGAATCACTTAAAATTCGAGCAAATTAAATTTTAAACGCTAATAATAAACAGTTAGCAGCGGCGTAATCGCCGCCGTCCCTGCGGCAGAGTACTGCGGCTCCGTCAGGGGCGTCACATCAGCAGTGAACGAGTTAAACTTAAGCTTTGCGGTTTAATTTGTAACGATGAAGCTACCCCGGCATAAGCCTGACTGTGGGCGTATGTTAAAGGGGAAATCAAATCACAGCCTACACCCGTAGAAAGTTTATGATAAGGGTCTTCGGACAGGGGTTCAATTCCCCTCGCCTCCATTTCGAAAAAAGCCTGTAATTATGAGGATTACAGGCTTTTTATTTGAATTAAATTTATAATTTGTATAAAAAAATACTATTGAATTATTTATGCTGTTGTGCTATTATATTATTTACATAATTACCGCATGTAAAAAATAAAAAATTAATTTTATATAAATTTAAAATATAATTTGGAGAGAAAATATATGATAAAACCGAAAAAATTAATTTTTAAAAAAGTGCTGATACTGTCTGTGATTTTTCCGGGACTGTTGATAATCAACGGCTGTGATATGTCGTCAACTGAAGAAATCACGCCGGAAAACCCTGCAGTCAGCGATTCTAAGAACATGATACCAATCGGAGAAGAAAAAGTCATTGAACCTGATATTGCCATACCTGAGGGTATAAATCCTGAGCCGGAATATGTGCAGGATTTTAACCCGGACGGCTGGACTGCGGGCGACTGGATAACATCACCCGACGGGCTGTGGGACGTGAGCAACTGGGGACCCGCCACGGGCGGCAATTATATGTGGAGGAGCAACTTTGATATTTTCGATTCATACCCCGGCGACAACGGCTACGGATATATTTCGCTGAAAACAACGGGTTCAAAAAATTCGCCGGCTCAAAATCTTAACGGCGGCGAAATATTTTCCCCGAACTACGGCAATAAAGATACTCCATGGAAGTACGGCTATTACGAATGCCGTATGAAAGTCGCCGATGTGGGAAACGCCGAAAAAAATACGGGCGTATGCGCTTCGTTTTTCATACAGAGCGGCGACGGGTTGGCGTTCGAAGTGGATTTCGAGTTCTTAACAAACGGGCTTGTCGGCTCGAATATTCCGAAAAGCGACTGGGTCAACACAGAAAACGAGGGGTATGTGGCTACCGCCCTGCACCCCGGCAATGAAGTACAATACATAAATCTTGGCTTCAATCCTTCTAAAGATTTTCATGTTTATGGAATACTATGGCTGCCTGACAAAGTCGAATGGTATGTTGACGGTGAGTGCGTTAGGTCTGAGTCCGGCGATTTTGCATATGACGGATTGCACATTGCCATGAACAACTGGACCGGCGACACAAACTGGGGAGGACTGCCGCCGGAAGACGATGCTGTAACTTACTATGATTTTGTCAAATATTACACGGGTTTGTTGCCGTAATAAATAAATTGTGGACGAATAATATCGAGTGAGATGAATAATAATTAACGGAATCATACCATATCGTAGTGTAAGAATATTGTATATTTTACAAATAGAGAGGTAAAAAATATGGATTTGAACATGAGAACAGAAAGCGAAAGACAGGGGGCAGTTCACGGATTGAATGGAGGGGCAGAAACTTATGATAACAAACCAGATTACCCGGAGGAACTTATAAAAACAATTATAAATAAAGTGAATTTGACTGCCGGTTCAAAACTGCTTGAAATAGGTTCGGGAACTGGCAGAGCCACCATACAATTTGCGGACTTGGGATTCGAGATAGTATGTATTGAACCTGGTATTAATATGATTGAAAGAGCAAAAACAAAATTAAAAGACAAAAATATAGAGTTTATCGTTTCGCCGTTCGAGGATTATGCCGAGCCGCCCGAATATTTTGACGCGGTTATTTCCGCGCAGGCGTGGCATTGGGTTTCACAGCCGATTGGTTTTGAAAAATGCGCGAACACATTGAAAAAATGCGGATATTTAGTGCCGTTCTGGAATTTAAACCTTTTCAGCCGCGATGTTGATTTAGACAGGGAACTTTTTGCTATTATAGATAAATACGACGGTAGGGTGTCTTGTATGCTTGAAGAAGATTATCCGCCGCGCATGGAATCTATTACGTCTAAAATTGTCGGGAGCGGTTTATTCTCGAAACCGGAGATATTTCACTTTTATAAGAAATATAACTTTACAGCCGACGGGTATTATAAATATATCTCAGGAGGGGGAGGACTTGATATAACCGATACGGAAAAACAGGCGTGTCAGGAAGAATTGACGCAATTAGCCGAGAAGTACAACGGGATAAAACGGACTTTTCACTACGAACTTTATTTAACGCAAAAGATATAAGACCGGACAAAATAAGCACTTTGAGAATATACCGTATTTTAATTACAAAAAAGGAAGAAAAGTATAATGATAATGAAAAAAAACAGATTTCGTTTAATATCCGTAACATTGACTGTTTTGTTGTTGTTTTCCAATATTTCCGGCGTTGTGTCTGCGGAAGAAGATTTCACGGATACGGCGCAAAATCCGTTTTCGGATATTTCGGAAACAGACCCGTTTTATGACGCGGTGTTGTATTGTTATGATTCAGGTATTATCAAAGGAATAGACGATACGCTTTTCGCGCCCGATACAGAACTGACAAGGGCGATGTTTGTTACGATGCTTGGTCGGGTAGCCGAAAACACAGGACTCAAAACCGAAGGATATATTTCATCATTTATTGATGTTGCGGAAGGTTCATGGTATAATACATACGTCGGGTGGGCGGCGAATAAAGGGTTTGTCAACGGTATGAGCAAAGAAATATTCGAGCCAAATACAATTCTGACAAGAGAGCAGGCTTTGACTATTCTGATTCGTTTTTGCGAAAAGACAGAACTTGAACTTAATAACGATGAAATAATTATCGAAGATTACGCAGATTTTCCAACGGTCAGCAGTTGGGCGATGGCAACAATGAAAAAAGCCGTTTCGTCAGGGCTTGCGCCTGTTTCTGACGACAGACTGTTGATTCCGCAGCAAAACGTCACGCGGGCTGAAGCGGCGGAAATGCTATACCGGTTGTGTACATATTACATAGGAAACATAAAATTGACAGAACGTTTCGGAAAATATATTAAAATATACGATAATCTGCCGAAGAATACTTATCTGAAAGAAAACTTCGGCGCAGGGGAAAACG
>Ga0082212_10012444_pt1 | contig 10721 bp, 10 predicted proteins | sample TergutNt197P3_FD_71548 | JGI IMG/M metagenome (GOLD analysis project Ga0082212, IMG submission 71548) | Neocapritermes taracua P3 segment gut microbial communities from Petit-Saut dam, French Guiana - Nt197 P3 | ecosystem: Host-associated > Arthropoda: Insects > Digestive system > Gut ...
CTTGTGTCTCTTTTCCCTTCGGGTTTAACTATGCTTTTATTTCATACTCATATTCAGTTAAGAACCTTCAAGGCCTCTTCTTCCGGCAATTGCAGGACTTTCTGTACGGTTTTATCCCGCAAAGTCTGTTTGTCCACGTAACGACCTCCACCCAAACCCAAACAGGAGTAACTTTGTTGTGCAAAGAATAACATGACTGAATCACGATGTCAACTCGAGCACTTATTGTCTGAGCAAATACCGGGCATTTTTGTTATACTGGGTTTTGAGAAGAAAGATAAAAACCAATTGGAATTGAAAGAACGTATCGCACTAATACTTGATGAAAATCAGCTAAAACAAAAGCAATTAGCCGATATTATGGGCGTTACAGAAAGCTATGTTTCAACATTGCGTTCAGGACGAAATGAAAACGTGTCAAACGCTGTGGCAAGCCTTATTGAAGAAAAGCTTGGCTATAGTGCACGTTGGCTAATTGCCGATGAAGAGCCTAAATATAAGCAATTAAGCAAGAGTCCAAATATATCTAATGTTCATAGAAAAGTCATATTGCTGCTTGAGAAAATGCCCGAAGAACAAATCATGGCAGTATTAGCTTTTATCGAATCTCTCGAGAAAGTCGCATCTATAATAAAAATCAAAAAAAAGTAGTTTTCTTTTCTATTGCGGTTAATGGCTACGGATTAGTATTCAGGATATCTAAAAGATATATAACCATATATAAATAAATACTATTTTCGTGTTTAAACATTCTAAATACAGGGTAAATTTCTAATACCCGCTTGTCCTGCGCAACTTGCATCACGCAAGGAGCAAAATCGATTTATCGATTTTGGAGGGTTTGAGAAGGCGACGCGGGATATATATCGGTTAAGTCGTATAAAAACACCAAACAATCCAGATCGATAACCTTCATCCCCTTGAGCGGGGATGAGGGCGTTCCTTAACCTACGAAAGGAAGCGAGATGGACCCGGGCGGCTTCTTGATTAATCGCCGGCGCTAATTAGGTGCCGACGAAAATGAAGCAATGCCAAAAATGCGGTTACGAATAATCGCAGTATTGCTATGCCACAAGTCATGTCCTAATCCCCGTTTCTTAAACAGAAGCGGGATTTTTTTATTTCTCAGCTTAGCCATACATAAAGCTAAATATCTGGCAAGACCGCCGCCTGTATCTGCAAGCCGATTTATCACTTGCAGGCCACAGGAGGCAGCCAATCATGTACAAAGAAGAAAAAATCTATATGCGCCGCATCATAGCTATGGGCGGGGAAAACCACTATTACATTTCATTTATGGACAGCACCGGAGGCACAACCGAAGTTGAAGTAGACGCCGATGTTTACGAGGCTATCAGAGAGTTTGAGTTGATCGAAGCGAGGATGGCAAGATCAGATCGCCGATATATCGAGAGATTTTCCTTTTCAGACGACGAAATTGATGTAAAGGCGAGAAAAGAATATAGCGATACAGAAACTATCGCACTTTTACATTTATGTTCGGATGAGATTGTTAAAGCAATTGAAGGATTGACTACGAAACAACGAAGGCGATTTTTACTTAACCGTAGCGCAGGGATGACGTTAAGGGCTATTGCAAAGCGAGAGAATGTTCCTATTTCTAATGTCCAGTATTGCGTGAAGCAGACGGAGAAAAAGCTCATTAAAATTTATATGGATAAAAGAATAACGAGCATACCAGCTCTAACTAATATTGATACCGCTCTATCGGTCTACTACAACAATTTAGAGCTTGGGAACAAAGAGATAAAAACACTATTCGGGGAGCGGTCATCCGCAACGATCACCCGACTAAAAAATGCAGTCCGAAATGAAATGGAAAAACAAAATATCTTTTCCTTTTCAGCTAATAGGGTTAACACTGCAATCGCTTTTCAGACTTGGGGACTGGATGTTGACGATCTGGAAAAGCGCAAGAAGAAAATAGAAGCTTTGAATCTATAGTTAAGGAAGGTTTCAAAATGCCTATATATAAAGTGGTTGGAAAAAAGAACAAGGACGGGCTACAGAAATATAGAGTCCATATTAACTATATCGGGGATGACGGTCAATTTAAGCAAATGACACGCATTGCTTTTGGGAGCGAAGACGCAAAGGCATTGGAAAGAAAGTTATCTGACTCGATCAAGAACAAAGACAAAGAATTGTTGGTTCGCAAGATTTCCACACAGCAATTGTTTGATGAATATATTGAGGTCAAACAATATGAGATACGCGAACAAACTCTAGATAAATACAAGCGGAATTTGCGTTATTATGTCTTGCCTACTTTTCAAAAGACACGCATCGACAAGATTACGATAAAAACACTTCAGGACTGGAAATTGAGCATCGCAAAAATGGACTTGGCAATTACTACAAGACAGAATGTATATGCCGATTTCAGGGGGCTACTTAACTACGCAGTAAAAATGGAATACCTACCAAGCAATCTCCTGTTAAAGGCCGGAAACTTCAAAGACAACACCTCTACAGTCAAACCTGAAATGGATTTTTATACGGCTGAAGAGTTTATTTTATATGCCAAGGCGATGAAAAAAATTGCGTTAGAAAAACAAGTTAAAAACAATGATTATTCTGAATGGGATTATTATGTTTTCTTCAATATTGCATTTTATACCGGGCTTAGAAAGGGCGAGATACACGCGCTTAAATGGAGCGATATTAACGGAAACTATTTGTCAGTGAAGCGTAGCATTGCACAAAAGCTAAAAGGCGAGGACCGAGAAACTCTGCCAAAGAACAAAGCGTCTATAAGGACACTACAAATGCCGTTGCCCCTCATGAAAATACTGGAAGAACATAAAAACAGGCAGAAGCAGTTGCTTGGGTTCAACGATGGTTTTAGAGTTTGTGGCATCCACAAATGTTTGAGAGATACTACTATTTCAAATCGAAACAAAAAATACGCTGAAGCGGCAGGGCTAAGGAGTATCCGAATCCATGATTTCAGACATTCACACGTATCTGTTCTTGCAAACGAGAAGATCAATATTCAAGAGATAGCACGCAGACTTGGACATTCTAAAATAGAAATGACGTGGAATACATATAGCCATATGTATCCCAGAGAGGAAGAAAGAGCGGTTGAAATTCTCAATAGGGTAGCCTAAAGCCGTACATGATTTCTCTAAAAAGTGAAGATATATGATAAAATGCTAAGTATTCCTGATTGAATAGAAATGGCTAAAAATGAAGGGTTAAGAGGGATTTTTAAAAAGAAAGAAAACGAGAATAATACGAGAATTTAAAACCCGCCATCTCCACCAAAAAATGCCTTGAAGAGGAAAGACGCCTCTTCAAGGCAATGACAAATGATGAATGATAGATTGTGAATGATGAACAAGCAAAGGCACTTTTGTATTCATCACACATCATTCATCATTTTTTATTTTTCACAATCTCCCACCATTAGTGGGAGAAATCGGCTGGTCTCACAATTGCGTAATTATAGACAAATGCAAAGATTCGAATCAACGCGAGTTTTACATCAAAAGCGAGCCGCCCCCCTTGTCCTGCCCTACGCCGCCCCTTCCTCTTCGTTGGAGGCTTGCTCGGAAATAAAGTTTTTATGGCGCCCTTCAAAAACCAGCGTGATGTCCAAAGTCGGCAAATCGATGTCTACAAAGCTGGATATTACACATGTATAGCCCGGAAAGCTGAAAACCCGAACCAGATCCCTTTCATCCAGCATATTTTTTTCATGTTCCCTGTATTCTTCCGGCGCCAGCTCGTAATACCCAAAGTCGGCAACGCGGCGTATATATGCCTCGATATCCGCCAGGTTATCCGTTGTGATATACAAGGAGAACACGAGGGCGTTTCCGAGTGAAGTATCGTCTTGCGGCGTCGTGATCTCATATTTCTGCATGAACCCAAAACCGGTGTAGGCCGGCAGCAAATCGCAGAAAGCCTCCCGGGGCCATTTTGACGGGGCGGAGACAAGCTCGTAATGCATGCCAGAGCCGTCATAAGTGTCCATCAAATAGTCCAGGCTCATCTCGGCAGGGACTTCGAAGTTCATCTCATCCGCAAACTCGAAGAAATTCAACAATTCTGTTGGCTCTGCGGCATCGGGATCGAAAACATACGCTTCCCGGGCATAGATGACTTCAAACTGGAGGAATTTCCCGCTGTTTAGGAATTGGACTACCGATTCGTCCTCCTCCGCAAATACTATATTCAAAGTGACACCGTCTTTTACAAAACTTTGCACTGACTTTATATAGGGGGCCGATTCGTTACCATCAAGACTATACTCATCAGCGGGCTCCTCATTCGGCGTGAAATCGGATAAGCTGCTGATATAATCCTCTATGTCCTCGTCTTCGTATTCGTATATAGATATCCTGATTCTTTCAATGTCTTCAGTTCGCGAACTCATGCCAGGGTGTGTAATAAAGAATTCCTGCATATAGCCTGTGCCGGTGTATTCCGGTATGCTGTCGCCCAATTGTTTTGAAGGCCACTGCCTGGGATACAAAACGGCGGACGTTACATAGCCGTCATCCCGGGGGTTTGAGAAAATGAGCCAGTCCGCTTCAATGTTGAATTCGGGCACTTCTTCGGGGTGCAGCTTAAGCCAGTCCATGAAGTTCATCAGGCCAGGCGCCGGTTCGTCGGGCACAGGCTCAGGCTCGGGTTCGGGTTCCGGCGCCACTGCCGGGGTATGCGCGACCACATCGAGCCCGGTCTCAGGCTCTTCCTTCGCAGCGCAGGCCGACAAGCAGGCCGAAAAGACGAATGCGATCACAAGAATGACGGTTAAAGCTTTTCCCATTTCAATTACCTCTTTCCACCAGGTCAACTGTTTTCCACCAGGTCAACTATTTGCGCGTAAAGCTCATCGGGGATTTTTATGTAAGGGAATCCTGCCTGTTTGAAAACGGGGACCCAGCACCCCTCGCTGTCGTAACCGATGAGGAAGGGGCGCACGATGCAGTATTCTTTGTTGTACAAGGTGATGTCTTCGTACATGGCGCTGCCCGCGTCTCCTGCGCCGCCTGCGTCTCCTGCGCCGCCCGCGCCGCCTGCGTCTCCCGCGCCGCCTGCGTCTCCCGCGCCGCCTGCGCTGCCGCCTATGACATGCTCGAGGTCGCTATACGCGCGGCTCGTGCCCTCCCCGTCCTGAAGCGCCATAAAACCCTCGATTATCTGCCGGTCGTCGATTTCAGCCCCGCCGACGAGGAGCGCGTCCACATAGCCGGCCTCTACCGGGGGGAACCCGCTTACGCCTTCCGGGAAGTAATAATACGGGCTGCCGTGGATATAGCTTGCCCTGCTGCCGTTATCGAAAAAATAGAAGCGGGTCACGACCGTCCATTGATGAAACTTTTCTTTTGAGAAACCGATATACGTTTTGTTTTCGCTGTCCTCTTTCGGATACCAATACCCGCTTTTTTCGCTTTCTTCCGGCACGCAATAATACCGGGCGCCCCCATAGTCGATATACCTGTTGTCCCCGGACCCCATCACGACAAGGTGTTTCGCCCCCAAATAGCTGACGCACGATGTCATAAGGCATGTAAGAAAGATGGCGGCTGTAATAATAAGGCACTTTTTCATTGGGGCCGGCCTTCCTTATAGTATATCGCCGCGCGGCTTGAACGGTGCAGGTATATGACCATGGCGAGGTCGATAGCAAGCAGGAACACCAGGATATGGTTTTCTTCAAGGAAGTACGGCGTGAACGTCAGGGCAAAGAGCACCAGGTTGTACCCGCACAATACATGCACAAAATACGGGAAAAGCTGTTTCCGTTTGAAAGCCAGGGCAACCATGACGACGTACAGGCAAAAAGGTATGAAAAGCAAAGTATAGTCCACAGCCTGATGCCCATGGCCTTGAAACGTGTGCGGCTCCAACGCAAGCAGGGGCGTTGCCAGGGCCACCAGCACCACCCTGATCATATAAAGGATCGAAACTGTCGGGGGCGCTGGCCTATGCGCGTACTCCTGGCTTGTCGCCGGGTTGTCCACTTTTGGCGGTAATGTATACCCATTCGCCATTAGGCTATCCTCTTTTGTTGCAAAGCTATCCTCTTTTGGCGTAAAGCTGCCTTCCATATTTTTGATTATATCAAAAAGCAAGGCAGAAGAACTTTCGAAACCATCGAAAAAAGGCTTGGGCACTGAAATGTTTCGAGCGAAGCGGGAAACTTCGACACTCCTCTCTTGCTGGGTTTGGCTCGAAACAGGCAGAAAGAACCGTCCCCGGCCCCTGCTCTAATACTCGGGTCTGAGGATGCCGAGCACGACATAGCGCGCGTTGTCGAACTCATATGAGCAGGTCGACATCGCGACGATACTGTCACCGGCCCTGTATGATACGCCGCTCGAAAAAGTCGTGTTATGCGCCGCGTAGGAAACGAGCTCGCCTACGTTTTCCTCGAACATGAAGGCGCGCTCCCTCCATTCACCTGCGCCTGTCACGCAGCCGTAGATGAGGTCTATCCGGTAATTCCCCTTCTCAGTGTAGAGGTACATATAAGGATGTTCATTATAATATCCCTGTTCCTTGTATCCGACGAGGCTGCCGAACATCTTGCCGGACCGCATATGGTGGCCGTAGATCACCGTCAACCGGTCGCTGAGATCCGGGGCGCAGTTGTAGTCAATGAACAGGGTCCCGTTCGCGTTGTTCGTCCCGTCGGGCAAGTGGCTCAGGTAGTAGCTGTAGTTGTCCGCTTTCATGACCGGATAGTCGATTTCCGTATCCGGGCAGTACAGCCACGCTACCGTGTCTTCGTTTATCTGTTTCAGCGCTTCAAAATCGATATCCATCGGTGGGATATATACCAGGGGCTCCTGCGTTTGCGCCGCGTCGCCCGCGCCCCCTTTCACCTGATTCCTCAAGGCGTCGTAGGCCGCGTTTCCCTCCTGATAGACACGTGCTGTTTCATACAGACGCGTCCCGGCAAAGGCCATCAGGCCTATTGCCATGATCATTATCAGAACAGCTGCTATTCTTCGCCTTTTCATGTACTTCCTCCGCCGACCTACTTCCTCCGCTTCCTGCTTGCGGCCAGGTAGATACCTGCGCCGGCCGCCACTCCGCCGCCGATCACGATCAATATGATGTACAGCGTAATGTTCGTGTCGTCGCCGGTCTTGGGCCCATCGCCGGCCTGGCCCGCCTGGTTGCCCCCGGCGCCATTCCCGCCTCCGTTAGGTCCGCCGAGAGTGCTGTATTTATTGATGAAGGTCAGTGACGTGACCTGCTTGTTTGCGTGGTTCGTCACTATACGGGACAGCACGAGCCTTCCGCCCCCGTCCTTCACTGTGTCGGTGATGGTGTACACAGCAGTGTCATATGTATATCCGTTTTCCCCGGCATTCACTTCGGAGACCGTATAGTAATAAGTACCCGCCTTTTTATAGCTCCATGTCCCAAACTCGCCTTTGCCAGAACCCGTGATGTTGATCGTCTTCACGCCGTTCGTGCTCCCTTGCGGCATCGGCGATGACGGGTCGCGCGCCTCAAGCCGGAAGGTGAACGTCCCGGGTTTGGCCGGGTTCCCGCTCACGGTCTTGCTTACCGGCGGGTCCGCCATCAGCTTCGGGTCGCTCGCCAGCGGGTCATAACTGTTTTCAAACCCGATGTCTTCGGATTTTGAGCCGTCCCGGTTGTTGACAATGTACTCGACCCTGCCTTCCGGGCTGCCCCACACCTCGATGGTGTATATCTGCTTGTCATATGTATAGCCCTGCTTTTCCTTGCCTATGACCTGAAAGAGTTCATAGCGGCAGATGCTTTGCTTGCTGAAGTCAAGTGGGCCGAGCTGTACGCTGTCGTTCCCGTTGATCGTGAAGGTATAGCCTTCCTCCGTGCTCCCCTCAGGCATTGGCCAGCCCGCTTCGAGCGGCTTCAGCCTGTAAGTGAATGTTGCGTCCACTGATTCCGAAGAGGCGGTGAAGGCCTGCTTGACTGTGATCATGAGCGGGTTTTGCGCAGCGAAAGCGGCTGCGGGCGCTGCCAGGATCAGGGCTAACGCCAGCACTATGGCCGCGCACAATGCTCTTTTCCATTTTGTTATTAATATTCCAGACATATCTTTCCGCTCCGCTTCTTCTTATCTGTTTTGCGTTGTTTACGTATTTTGTGCGTTTCCCTGATGGTCACTGCCAGCTTTGCTGCCACTATCAGCGAGAGCAATGCCAGCAGCGCTACCCACAAGGGGACTGCTTTGACGAGGCCGTAACGGCTGTCCAGCGGCTGGCCACCGCTGTCATCCAGGTTTCCCATCATGGTCGTGTCAGGGAATACCTCGTCTGTAATCCTGCCGACCAGGATGTCCCGCCCGTTCGTCGAACTCGCCGAACAGGTGGAAAGCATGACAAGACGGTCCTCTGTCGTAACGCCGATGTCCCTTTGGTGGATCGCTTTCGAAAGAAGGTACTCAAGGTATGCCGCCCTGTCCTCTTTCGGTACATTCGCCGTGAACACCAATTTGTCATAGGCGTCCGCGTGTGCGAATGCAAAGAACTCGATCCCGTGGTCTACGCCGTTGTAGTACAGGTTCCCGTACTGGTGGGTGTCGAACATCTCCTTGTCCAAAAAGTTGCCGATTTCGCCGAACATAGTCTTCTTCTCCATATGATGGCCGTAAATGATGTGGTTGAAGTCGCTGAAGTCCTTGCTGTTGTGGCTATCAAGGAAGATCGCCCCGGACATGGAATACTCGCCTTCCGCATTGGTGCTGACGTATTTCATGTTGTCGTGCCCCTGCACCACCGGGTAGTCGATGTTCGTGCCGTACACGGTGAGCCAGGAGAAGACCTCCGGGTTGATTGCCTGGAGCTGCAAGAAGGACTTGCCCTCATTCAGCACCGTTGGCTTGTAGATGTCGTAGTGCGACTTGTCCGCAACGTTGTGGACCTGCTGTGAGTCCCACAGGGCATAAGCTGCAAAGGCCATCAAGAGTATTATGATCATCAGCACAATGAAGTTTACGGTTTCATTGATCCACCTGATAATATTTCTGCCTAATGCCACTGCGTTCATGCCCTGTGGGCTCCTTTCTTTTTATTACTGTCAGTTTTTGCGTAAGTGCTCTTTATCCGCTTTTGAGTCAGCGTGTCTTCAAAGATTACGCGTCGTACCTGACGTTCCTGCGGTAACGGATCACCACGAAGCCAGCGATGGCTGCGGCAACAACAACGATCAGCATGATGAAGGGAAGCGTGTTCGTGTTGAGGCCCATGGGTGAGGTTTCGCCGGTGTCATTCAGGAAGGCTGCGCCGTCCCTCTTGTCTGTGGTAAGCATGTCGCCGACGGTCTGGGTGGCCTTTAAGGTGGGGTCGGCGTCCGCCGAATTCGGGAGGGGGATGGCAAGGGCTGTGTTCGCGGTCGGGTTTGTGAAACCTTTACCTAATATTTCAGTGGGTGGCCCCGCAACATATGGGTTTTTATTTGATATAACAGTAACGCCCGCGGTGTAAAGCGTCTCGGCAGATTCTGTCACCGCAAATTCCGCTCCAACCGGGACGTCCATGAACGCAAGCTTCTGGCCGTGCTTGAGGTAGACCTTGACATCCGCTCCCGACGGGAACTCGATGTAGTCAGAGGCAGGGGCGGTACCTTTTACGATAGTACCATCTGTAGTGGTAGTTGGAAGAGGGGTCACGACGGTGCTGCCTTCCATGATGTACGCGGTGTATTTAATACCCTCTTTGTCGATCGTGGCCGGGCGCGTGACCTTCACGTTAAACTCAAAGTACTTCGTCTGGTCGGCGGTCAGGCCCTTTACTTTTTTGCTGATTCCAAGCACAGTGTTGGCTTCGCTCGGCGTGGTGCCGCCATTCTTCTTCAGGTAGTAGTTTGTGAAGACCACTTTGGAATGGGCGCCATTTCCGGGATTGCCGCCGGGCGTCGGGTTGACCTTGGTGCCTACCTCATCATCATTTTCCTCGTCACGCACAGCTATTTTCACCTCAACGAACTGTACATACAATCCTGTTGTCTCTTCTTTATTGGCCACATACACTAAAACGGTGTACTCCGTGTCGGAATAGTCGTAGTAATCTTTAAAGGTATTCTTGTAGGTCGGATCGTCAGACTGATCTACCTCTGTCAGAAGGTATTCGTACACGCCTGCGCGTTCCCAGGCCTTAGTCAGATTCGAATCTGCGATGAAGTCTATTGACTGCAGCCTTACTTCTTTGATATTGTTGACTTCATTACCCGTATCCGTAGCCGCGAATTCGATTTCTATGGGTTTGATCCCGGGCTGGACTGCCGGTTCGTAGTCAGGTTCATCCTTCTCATTAGGAAGGCCCATCTTCTCAAATTCGAAGAAGAACGATTTTGCCGGGGTTTCCGTCCCGATCGGCATCTTCAGGATCTTGGTGATTGCCGCTTGCGCTTGATTATCTTCGTCCTCTGCTTCCGAGAACTTCGGATCGGCGTCACCTGACGCGAACGCCGGCATCGCCAGGCTGAAGCACAGGATGATCGCAAACACGAGGGTTACCATGAACCTTGCTTTTGAATTGGTTTTCTTAGACATTTTTTTACTCCTTTTTACTTTTTTTAACTCAATAACTTATGCTATAACTTCTTTCATTTTTTATATATCCACATGGGCATAAACGGCCTGGCCAGTGAACCCCTCTTCCCATGTCAATACCATATTGAATTTTTGGATGTCTTTCCCCGGTGACTATACCATTATATCTCTTTTTTATACAATATTCCACTAT
>Ga0082212_10012445_pt1 | contig 10720 bp, 12 predicted proteins | sample TergutNt197P3_FD_71548 | JGI IMG/M metagenome (GOLD analysis project Ga0082212, IMG submission 71548) | Neocapritermes taracua P3 segment gut microbial communities from Petit-Saut dam, French Guiana - Nt197 P3 | ecosystem: Host-associated > Arthropoda: Insects > Digestive system > Gut ...
TATGGCTACCGGAATGTTATTTGCAAGAACGCTTGCAATGTTTGCCCAATTCGAACGTGAAATTATAAGAGAGAGGACCTTAGTGGGCGTTGAAGGAGCCCTTAACAAGGGGCATTATGGTGGCCCGATTCCATTTGGTTATAAGAAAGAAAAAGATAATAAGCAATTTATAATTGATCCGGAAACAGCACCTATTGTAAGGGAAATGTTTGAGTTGTGTTTGAAAGGAAATAGTTATGTTCAAATAGCTCACTATATGAAGGATAAGTATGATTACTTCACTTATAACAGAAGAGATAAGACTACTGGTGAAACAAATACTATACAGAGAAGTTGGGATGATAGTAGCATTAGTAAGATATTAAACAATAAGGTTTATTATGGTGTTTGGGAGTGTAGAAAGAACCTTAAAGGCAAAGAAAAGTTAGAGATAAAGGGCAAGATCCCACCGATTATTACTGAAGATGAGTTTAATGAGTGCCAGGATAACATATTTAAGAACACAAGGAACTATTATAGAAATAAGTGTTATTTGTTTATGCAAAAGCTGATATGTCCTAAGTGTGGTAGGATTATGGCTTGCACTGGAACTAAGAAGCCAAACGGTAAAGAATATAAATATTATAAGTGTAAGGATTGCAAAACCAGTTACAAAGAAGATCAGATCGAGGAAAAGATTATTGAAGAACTACTAACATTTTTAGAATTGTATTTAGTGTTGGAGCAAAACTATGTGGTTATTGATACTGAAACAGCAGAAGCATTAAACAAAGGTAAGATTGATAACACTATTAGATATGCTATGGATACAATTGCTATTGAAAAGAAACTCAAGAACTCAAATTATACTCTGTTAAAGTATTTATGGGATTTAACAAGTTATGAAGTGAAAAGAATATTTATATATGAGTATATAGATACATTAGAAGTTAAACAATATAAGGTTCGTGGTGAAAAAGAGCCGAGAACTAAACTATTAGATGTAAAGTTACGACCACATAAGTTTAAAAAGTTATTTGGAATGGTTGAGAAGAATATGATAGATGATATAGGATTCGATTGGGAAGGCAACGATGTCAGTATAGCTGAATTTAGTAGTAGGAAACAAGCGGACGAATATATTAATGTATTAAGAGAAAAGTACAATATTAGAGTTGTTGACACATCACAAGGCGAAAATATAAACGTATATCAGTTAGATCAGCAATTTAAAATGATTAAGATTATAAGTAATCGAGCAGTTGAAAAAGATAATGTACTATGGTTAGAATTAGTAACAGATTAATAAATTGCAGTGGAAGTATTGTACCACACCATTTAGGTGTGGTACAATTTATGTAGAGATGAATATGGGAAAGGGTAAAAAGAAAAGTTGAGAATCCCTCCACAAATCGCTCCAATTAAGTACATTTGAACCAATGCGTCTCTAACCGTTATAAATAAAGGGATTGTATTGGTTTATCTTTTTATAAAAATAATATATAATTAGATTTAGGTGGTTGATAATAATGAAAGTAGAAAACAATCTTTATAGAAATTTAGATGTATTAAAGAAGATTATTAGCAAGATAGATAATTCTTATAAATATGTTGTTAGTGGTTCTACTTCATTAGCTTTTCAAGGTGTAGATGTAGTTCCTAATGATATTGACATATTTACTGATAAAGCGGGTGTGGATTACTTTTATAGTATTCTAAAGAGATATACAAATGAACCGCCAAAAATAAAAGAAACAGATGAAGCTATTTCATATTACATAAAGTGTTTTATAGATGATGTACAAGTAGAAATAATTGGAGATTTTATTACAAAGAATCAAGATGGGACCTTTAATGAATCGACAATAAATTATGATGAAATTTTATTCAAAGAATATAAAAATGTTTCTATTCCAGTAATGCCATTGTCGTTAGAATTGATTGGGTATCAACAATTGAATAGAATTGAAAAAGTTAAAAAGATTCAAGAAGCGATGAACTTGAACAAAAAATAGATAAAAAAGGAAGGGTAAAAAGAAAAAGTTGTGAATCCCTTTTGAAAGCGCTTAAGATTGATAGTGAACTCGGACTTTTATGTTTGGGTTTTATTCTTGTCAGAAATAATGTATAATTAATATAGATGAAGGAGTGTGATATAGATGTTTGATTATAATAAGTTAATCGAAAAACGTAACTTTGTTAAAGATAATCTTCATAAATTAGATAAAAATGTACTGGAAAAATATCAAGAAACTTTTGATATTGATTTTACACATAATTCAACTGCTATTGAGGGCAACACATTAACCCTTTTAGAAACAAAATTAGTTATTGAAGATAAGTTATCAGTAGGAGCAAAAGAATTAAGAGAAATATATGAAATAGTGAATCATAATAAGGCTTGGAATTATGTTAAAAAACTAGTTAAAGAAGATAAATCATTGAATGATGAAATTGTTAAAGAACTGCACAGCTTATTAATGGAAAATATAATGGTTGGGGGTATATATCGTACTGTTGAAGTAATGATAACTGGTGCCAAACATCTTCCACCTAAGCCAGAAAATGCATATTATGATCTTAAGAACTTTTATGTATCACTTAATGATAGTATTTACAATGAATTAGACACTGCTGCATATACACATGCAGAGTTTGTTAAAATTCATCCCTTTATTGATGGTAATGGTCGTACATCAAGAATAATTATGAATTATCAATTATTAAAAAACGGATTTTTACCTATATCGATTAAAAAGGAAGATAGGTTAAAATATTATGAAGTACTTGATGAATATGCAGTAAATGGCAATTTGGAACCATTTAAAAATATGATATATGAATTAGAAGAAAAAGAATTGAATTTTTATATTGATGCAATAAATAATAGTAATAAGTTATAATTAAAGATAAAGGTAGTAAAAAGAAAAGTTGCGAATCCCTTTACAGAACCCTCCATATGTAGAATTTGAACTTTTTGTTCATTTATATAAGTAAACCATTGTAAATAAAGGGATTACGGTGGTTTATCTTTTCTAGAAATATTGTATATATTCATGTGAGGTATGTATATGAAAAAATTGTTATTGTGTTTATTACTTATTTGTTTAATTGGTTGCTCTAATAAAACGTTTGATAATAATACAAATTTGAGGTTTGAAATATCAGGTGATATGAAGATGCTTTATGAATTTAGTGATGATTCAAAGTTATATTCTATCTATTCTGATAATCACTATACAAAAACAAATGGTTATGAAATTAATTTAGACAAAGCATTAAATCAAAATTTAATAACAATCGATGAAATTATTGAACAAACGGATGTAGTTGATGGACTTAATGATGGTGGCACCAATGAGTATCAATTACTCTAAGTGATATAGCTTTTTCAACAAATAGAAATTTAGTAATTACTGACAGTGAATATATTAAGTATACGAGTTATTGTTATGATAGATAAAAAATAAAGGAAAGGGTAAAAAGAAAAGTTGTGAATCCCTTCACAAATCGCCCCAATTAAGTACATTTGAACCAATGTGTCACCATTATAAATAAATGGATTGCATTGGTTTATTTTTTTATAAAAATTAATATATAATCATATTGAAGGTGATAGCGAAATGAATAAAAGAGTGAGTTCTAGAGGAATTATTATTAAAGGTGATTATGTTTATGCTATGTTTAGACGAAGAATAACTGAAGATGGAGCAGTAAAAGATTATTATGTTATCCCTGGCGGAGGTATAGATGAAAATGAATCATTAGAAGAAAATGTTATAAGGGAAATTAAAGAAGAATTTTTAGTTGATGTTAAAATCATCGGTTATTTGTGTTTTGACGAGAACGAAGATGCAATTTCGCATTTCTTTTCTTGCGAAATTGTTTCTGGGGAACCAAAACTTGGAGGCGAAGAACTAGAAAGATGTTGCGAATCAAACTATTATGAAATTAAAAAAGTTGAAATCAGTAAACTTGATGAAATTAATATTTTGTCAAAGGATATAATATTGAAAGCTTATAATAAAGAATATATAGAAATCAAAAATCAATGAAAGGTATGTAAAAAGAAAAGTTGTGTAAATATCTGTGTCCATATATCTATCCTATCACCAAAATGATTAAAAACCCACTCATAAAAACATTTGTATCTAATTAAACAAAAAAACTATGATGATGAAAGCTATTATTTCTAAATCATAGTTTTTTTTTAAATCCTTCATCTCAAAAAAAAAAAAAAACAAAACAAATGGTATCATTCTGTGAATCAGTGGTATCAATGCAAAAAATCATTGGTATTAAAAAATCTTATTGCTGGTATCATTAATATGAAATATTCAGAAAACACCTTATTTGATGATGGTATCAATAAGTACATGATTGGTTATGATGATTATATTAAAGGAACTGAAAAAGCATTTTATGAATATACATTGAATGACTTATATAACTTAATGCCAAATAATCCAAAGTGGATGGATGGTGCTAGACCAGGTGCAGTTTTACCACTTGCTATATTTGATATGGCGAATATTGAGATAATTGTTCCATCTGATTTGAACTTAATAAATGGAGTAATAAACGATTTAGATTAACTTAATTATTCAGGGGTGATTAATTTGAAAAGAAATATATATGTAATTATTGATGGGCAAGCAGGAGATTGTGGAAAAGGTAAAGCATTTGCCGAGTTTGCTTTGCAATATAATCCTGAACTTGCAATAACTAACCATATGCCTAATGCAGATCATACATGTGTTATTAACGGACAAAGAAGAATGTTTAGGAATATACCTGTATCAAGTGTTAACCCAAGTACAGCATTATTTTTAGGATCTGGTGTGTTTATCAATATGGATATATTAGAACAAGAATATTATGATAATCTTGATTTATTAGATGGTAGAGAAATAATAGCTCATCCCAATATTGCTCTGATAGAACAAAGACATATTGATTATGAAAGAGAAGTACTAAAGAAAAGTGGCTCAACTTTTAATGGTGGTGGAGCTTGTTTATCAGAAAAGATTATGCGTAGTACTGATTTGAATTTCTTTAAAGGATATAAAAGTATAAGAGTTGTTAGTCACGAAGAATACTTTAAGAGATTAAAAGAATATTTAACGGATGCTAAAAGGATATTGTTAGAAGGAAGTCAGGGTTGTGATTTAGATATTAATCATAGTGGGCATTATCCGCATACTACTTCTAAACAGATAAGTGTAGCTCAAATGTTGGCTGATAGTGGTATATCACCAAGACACCTAAAAGATGTAACAATGATTATTAGGCCTTTCCCAATTAGAATAGCACCTGGTAATTATGGTAAAAGTAAAGAGCTTTCATGGGATCGAATTAATATATCTTCTTCAATTGGAACTTATCCAATAGCAGGCGAAGATCTTGATGGAATGGAAGATTACTATGATCCAGAACATGACTACACGGAAATAATCCCACATAGTGGTGAAGAACGAAGAGTATTTGATATTGATATAGAACAATTAAAAAGGAATATTCAAATTAATACTCCTGATTCTATTTATTTAAATTTCTTTCAACATTTAGATAATGATTACGAAGATGTAAGAGGTACCGTTACTAACTTTAATTCAGGTCGTATCTATTTTGAGAAACCATTAAGAGAATATCTTTATTGGTTAGAAGATAGTTTAGGTGTGCCAATTACAAAGTTAGGAACTGGTGCTGAAAATGGTAGTTATATTAAAGTATTGAAAAGATAGGTAATTATAAATTATTGTAGATACTCAACCAAAACTGTTTGAAAGTGGTTGATATCTTTAATTAACCAAAAGGACTCTAGCAATTGTTGGAGTTTTTTTATGTCCTTATTTATAGCTTTTAGCTTATGAATACAATTTGTATTACAATAGTGTTGACAAATAATACAAAATGTATTATGATGAATGTAGTTATTTTGAAAAGGAGGGAATGCAATGGCAGATACAGGTAATGAACAAGTCAATGTTTTCAAGGAAAACCTAAAAATATGTATGGATGAAAAGGGATTGACGAAAACAGATTTAATTAAGAAAGGTTTTAATCCATACACATTACGGGACTATCTAAATGGAGCTAGGCATCCTAGTCGTCAAAGATTAGCTGAGTTAGCAAAAATATTAGATGTTAGAGTATCAGACCTAATAGAAAACGGTAGAATAGATCCAAGAACTGTAGACGATGAATTTGATGATTATATGAGAATAGTTATGTTTATGAAACGTCAGAACAAGAACCTTGGAGAGTTGCTAGAGTTATTACCGCATTTATCTGATAGTAATATATCCATTTTATTGAATACCGCAAAGGCATTGCCAAAAGAGGATGCCAAATAATCATAAAAAAGAGCTAGTGCGCCAACACTAACTCAATGCTATATAGCATACACAATTAAAATCGATTCCGCTAAGAACAATCTTTTTTGTGTACTTCTATTATAGCTTAATACAGGAAATATGGCAATATAGGAGGAAATATGAAGTGATTTAGAAGTCTATATGGACAGTTAGAAAATAAGAAAAGTTATAAGTGGCAACCCCACTAAGAAAGTGAGATTAAGAAATGAAAAATGAAAATAAAGTAATAGTTGCACATTATATGAGAAGTGCAATTGGAGAAGAAGAAAAATTAAGAGAACAAGAGAGAACATTAAAAGAGTTTAGCAAAGCTAAAGGGTATAACTTACGAAAGACCTACACTGATGCAGGTTGTAGTGGCAGTTCAACTGATCGGCCAGCACTCCAAGATATGTTAAATGATATGAAAGATGGTATGTTTAACAAGATTGTTGCAGTTGATTTTAGCAGAATATCAAGGGATGCGATAGAGCTTAAGCAACTTATGAAACTGGTTGAAGAGAATGATTGCGAGATTGAATTTGCTGATGGTAGCAATTTTCTGTTAATGGCTAATATGTTAAGTGTATTCGCTCAATATGAGAAAGAATGTATGAGTGAACGCATAAAAGCGGGAATTAAATCCGCTAAAGAAAAAAACAGAAAGGAGAGCAGTAGAAAGATGAAGCAAGAAAATGCATTTGCAATAGAACTCTATTCAATGACCCTTAAAGAGGATGATGTTAAGGAACTGTTAGATGAGTTATGGGAAGATATTCAATGTGCCAGCACTTATGACACCGAAGAAATTTCTTTAGGTGCGGTAAAAGATGTGATGTCTGAAATCATTTCGAAGTGGTATGACGATAGGACTGGAAAGACAGAACAAATAGGTATAGAACTTAGTACTTATTAAAGTGTAGTTTTATAAACAATGAAATATGGTTGATTAATGTGTTTAAAAAGTTTGATTACCCTACTTTATAAACATTTGCAAAGTAATTAGACTTTTTTACACATTAGATGGCCACAAAAAGATAGGAGATGATAGAAAGTGAACAATAAGATATTCTTTTATGGACGTGTTTCCAGTAAGGATCAAAATGAGGGGAGACAGTTAACTGTAGCTTCTGAATTAGGAATTGATGAGCGAGATGTATTCATTGATAAGCAGTCGGGAAAAGATTTCAGTAGATCACAGTACCAGGTTTTAAAGAATGCTCTAAGAGAGGGAGATTTACTCGTTATTAAATCTATTGATCGTTTAGGTCGTAACTACAATATGATTATTGATGAGTGGCGAGACATTACTAAAAATATCAAAGCCGATATTAAAGTATTAGATATGCCTTTGTTGGATACTACTCAAGATAAAGAATTATTGGGTACGGTTATCAGTGATGTAGTATTACAGTTATTATCATATATGGCTGAACAAGAAAGGACATTTATTAAACAAAGGCAACGTGAAGGTATCAATATTATGCCAATTGTAGATGGTAAACGCATTTCAACTAAAACTAACAGAGCAATGGGAAGACCCCGCGTTGAAAAACCTGATAATTTTGATGAAGTAGTCGCAAGGTGGAAAAAGGAAGAGATTACTGCTAGACAAGCAATGAATGAGCTAAACTTAAAAACCAATACTTTTTATAGTATGGTTAATGACAAATAAAAACGTAAAGGAAGGTGAATTGATATGTATGTTTGTAAGAGAACAGAAGAATTGAGTGATGATGAAAAAAAGCAGAGGGCTAGGTATTTGTACCCGCTTCAAAAACGGGGAATAAGCTTGCCCTATTTGAAAAAGATGAAGTTTGTAGAAAGATTAGATCTAAGTAAGGACTGCGTGTTTTCAAGTCCTAAAGATTGTTATAAAGAGTTATTCACTGTTATTTTGATTACTTTGGGATGCTCACCAACTTATAGTTTGGTTGATGCAACGAAATTAGCACAAATAGACAATGGATATTATAAAGACAGAGGATGTTGCAGTTTAGATGATTTAAGCAAAAAAGATGTATTGTTTATCAGATGTGGATTTGGTTCTTTGGGTTTTGGTGAAGATCAAAGAAACTACATTGATGTTGTGGTGGCTAATCGTAGAGTTAAAGGAAAGAGAACATATATCTTCAATTACGGCACTCCCTTAGACTTTAAAAAGTGGAAAGTAAAAACGATAACTAATATTGTACCGGTAGTTCTTGCTGAAGGTGCAGGTGGTATTTTATGATAAGTCCAATTTTCATTACATAACTTGATATTTGGTAATGTAAGTTGGATATTTAATCCATTAGTAGAGATTGAGATTATAGGAATTAGTAACAGTCACAGGAAGAGAAAGAGATATATCCTATTCACCAATAATAAGAGTAATAAAGATTAATGAGATGAGGAGAGAAAGAGAAGATATCTCTCCACTAAGAGATTAAGGATATAGGAGGATATGTAATTATAGAATAACCGCACTTGCAATTACAGTTGCACCAAGCAGATCCAAGTGTGCTGATGGAGTGATAGATTCAAACAGAAAAGAGATGATTAATAATGATGGATGATGACTTTTGCGATTGGATGTTGGATGATTTTAGTTACTCAGCCAATGATAAGGTCTGCAATTGGTTAGACAATTTGTATTCAGATGATGATCGTGAGAGATGGGTATATGAGTATGAACACGACACTGAATATGTCGAGTGGCAAGAAGCACAGCTGAGAAATAGAAAAGAACTTCGGAAAGAAGCTCACTTCAATAAGATGTGGAATGTGATACCAAATATTACAGATACTCCGTACGAAGCAATTAAGGGAGAGGTTAAATATATTCCTGCCACAACATTTTGGTGGATGCTCTTCAAACAATACGACACCAAAATAGTATTATGCGGGGATTATGTAAAAGTTTATCGTTATGATCGCAACAGCAGAGAAGAAGCATACAGACATGATACTAAAACAGGCAAAGTGAAAAAGTATTATGATCATAACTCTTGGAGTAAGAAAGATAGATTTATTGATTGGGCTTTAACTAACGAGAAAGTATTTAAGACTTGGTTAACATTAACTTTTAAAGATATCGATGATGTAAAAGAAGCAAGACGTGTGTTTGGCAATTGGGTAAAAACAATGAAGAGAAAAACTAAGAAGAAAAGTAGAGATTTTTATTATATGATGGCTATTGAAAAAGGTTCAAATGGTGATGAAAAGATACACATTCATTTATTAAGTTCACTAGATATTAATGATGATGAGGAAATGTTTGTAAAGTCAGATAACAAAGATAGGAAGTGGGATCACGAATACAAATTTATTGGTTGGAAGCACGGTGGAGCTGTTGCATATCCAATAAGAACGTCAATGGACCACTTATTCATTTCTATTTACAACAGCAAAGGCATTGACTTTAGGGTATTTAATAACACGAGGAACTCTTCCAAATCCCAGAATTTAGATAAACCAAAAGTGTTTGTTTATAATTCCAATAAAGAACAGAAAAAGATAGATGTTTTACTAAAAGACACTGAAGAAATAAGGAACAAACAATATAAGGATTATTTTGGTAGAGATACTAAAACAGAACTATATAAGAGAGGCAAAGATATAGAGAATGAATTGGGTTGGGTTGTAGGGTTAAGTCCTACAATAGATGACCCGTTTAGATAGAAAGAGAGTGATTAATTATGGAGTTAGATGATTATATTATAATGCGAAAGATGAAAGATAGATGTAATATTGGGTTTACAGTTTATGTGAATGGATTTGTAACTGGAAGAGATGATGTGGAGGGAAAAGGATTTTCCTTATATGATTATGAACTTGCTTTAATAAAGCAAATCATATGGAATGATTATTGGAACTTATACAATTATGATAATGATGATGAGGAAAATTTCCCCACCCTGTTTATTAATTTAAAGAGAAATAAGATAACAGGTGGAGATGCAAGGTTAGTAAAGATTGATAATTGGGAGTTTGAAAAGAAAGTTATAGCAATATTAAGAACGGCTAAGGAAAGAGAGTTGAAGATCAGTGAATGATGATAAAAAGATAGTAGCAATTTATACAAGAGTTAGCACAAATGATCAGGCACGAGAAGGACACTCCTTAGAAGAACAAGAAAAAAGGTTAAGATATATATGTGAAGGCAAAGGTTATAAAGTGTCTAAGGTTTATACTGATGCAGGTATTAGTGGTAAGTCAGCTGAAAATAGACCTGCATATCAACAGATGATGTCTGATATGAAAAAGAGAAAGTTTAATGTTATAATGGCTTTCAAGATGGATAGAATTAGTCGTAGTGTCAGTGATTTTGAAGATTTTTTTAATCAGACAGAAAAATATGGTTGTGGCATAGAATTATTAGAAGATAACATTGATACAAGTGG
>Ga0082212_10012446_pt1 | contig 10720 bp, 9 predicted proteins | sample TergutNt197P3_FD_71548 | JGI IMG/M metagenome (GOLD analysis project Ga0082212, IMG submission 71548) | Neocapritermes taracua P3 segment gut microbial communities from Petit-Saut dam, French Guiana - Nt197 P3 | ecosystem: Host-associated > Arthropoda: Insects > Digestive system > Gut ...
TTCGACCACACGCTGTCGGTCGACGGCGTCAACGACTACCTCATAGAGCAGCTCCCGAAGCATGTCCCGGTGAAAGCCTTTCACCCGGGTAAGAAAGGTCAGTTCATGGCTTTTGCCGCATACATCCACCGGGTCGTACTGCACGCAGCCCACCTGGCGAACATAATCCATCACGCCCGCCTTCCCCTGAAAGCGCGCGGAACCCAGCAAACCGTGCTTTCGAAGTAAGTATTCCCGCGCCTGGGTTTTTGAAACGGAAATGTGCATATCGTCTCCGAATGGTTATCATCATACGGTGGAAAATGTTCTGATTCGATAGTAACCAAAGGGGGCTGCTGCGCGATCAAAAGCGCAACAGCCCCTGGTGCGGTGCCGGCGCCCAAACTACTCGGGCGTGATTTCCGTCTTGTAGTTATCGGGATAAACCATCTGTAAACCGGTGTCGATCACTTTGCCTAATTCCGGATCATCCCTGGTTTCGATTTCTTCACCCTTGATGAGCTTGTAGAGGTTTTCCACACTTAAAGAGCCCATGCTATAGAAATCCTGGCCTACGGCAACGTCAATCAGCCCGCGGTCAAAGAACGCGATAGAGCTGGGGAATACGTCGAGGGTTACGACCTTACGTACGGGCTCAGCCGCTTTCCACTTGTTTACTTCCGGGGTGGCGTCGGGATTGACCACATAGGGCCAGCCGCCCGCCATGTACCAGGCGTCAATATTGTCGGCGTTGGCGCGGGTATACGCTTCGATGACCTCGATGGCTTTATCTACGTCGTCGTCGCAAGGGCCGCTGTAGATCACTTCAATGTTGGTGTCGGCGGTGGCGTCGGCAAAGCCTCTCATGCGCTCTTGGATATCGTACGCGCCGGGAATGCCCTCAAGCTGCGCGACGCGTACTTTTTCCAGTCCGCTGCCTTCAAAAAGCCGGATCATTTCTTCGCCGCAGATAAAACCTGCCTGGTAGTTGTTCGTACCGGCAAAAAACGCGCGGCCGCAATCGGGAGAATCGGCGTCGTAGGTTGAGACGTGGATCCCTTCGCGCATCGCACGGGCCAGCACGTCGTTAAGCGCCTCAGGCGTGGTACAGCTAATTGCGATGCCGTCAACCCCGCGTTCGATCAAGCTTTCCACAATGCCAACCTGCTCTGTGGCTTCCGCCTTGATGGGCGCCTGCCACTCCACCCTGATCCCCAGCTTTTCTCCTATATCTTCCATGCCCTGCTTGGCGGGAAGGAACACAACGTTGCCAAGCTGCTGCGGAATGACTGCGATAACAATGTCCTTATCCTCCTTTTCCGCCGACGCAACCGCGGGCAGTCCGCAGATCATGATGGATGCAAGCATCAGGATAGCGAGAAACAGAGACAGCCTTTTTTTCATGATATTTTCCCCCTTTGTTTAGTTTTTGCTTGCGAGCTTCTTTCCAATCTGGTCGATGGACACCGCGCAGAGTATCACAAGACCAATGATTAGCTGTTGGTAGTAGGCGTTGATGGAAAGCAACACCAGCGCGTTGCGTATAATCCCCATGATGGCCGCGCCGATCAGCGTTCCGGACACTGTGCCATGCCCGCCCGACATGGATACGCCGCCAATGGCAACCGCCGCGATGGCGTCCAGCTCAAAGCCTGTGCCGCTTGTTGGCTGGCCAATACCAAGTTTGGAAGCGGTGATGATACCCGCAATGCCCGCGAGCGTGGAACAGAGCGTATAGGTCAGAATTTTGATGCGAGATGTATTGACGCCGGATATACGGGTGGCTTCCTCGTTGCCGCCAATGGCGTAAATTCGCCGGCCCGTTACCGTCCAGTTCAGAAATACCCAGAATATTACAGCGATCAACACCATGAGCCATATCTGGAAGGGGACGCCAAACAACTCGCCCTGCCCGATGAAGAGGAAGGCCGGCGTGAGCTTGGAGATGGGATAACCCTGCGTAATAATCATACAAACACTGCGGGCGACGCTCATGGTCGCGAGGGTGGCGATAAAGGGCGGCAGATTGATTTTTTCTATACACAGGCCGTTGAAAAATCCAAACACGGAAGCGGAGAGTATGCCGCACAGCAGCGCAGGGAAGGTAGACATGCCCAGTGAAGCCATGCAGTATGCCGCCACAACGCCCGCGAGGCCGTAAAGGGAACCCAGGGAGAGGTCTATACCGCCCGTGATGATGACCATGCATACGCCGATGCCGGCGATGGCGATGGGCGTAAAAAGCCTGATGACCGAGAGCATGTTGGATACGGACCGAAACGGCGGGCTTATGATGCACATTAACGCGGTAAGCACGGCCAGCACGGCAAACAAACGAGCCGACGTATTCCTCCGTAGCGACGTAAAAACGCCCGTTCCCGGCACCGTTTTATGGTGGGATGAAAGCATTTGGCTGGTTGCTCCTTTTCCGCAAATCAGGAGATCGCAAGCTTCATAACGAGCTCCTGGGTTGCTTCTTCTTTGTTTAGAGTGCCCGTAATACGGCCTTCATGCATGACGATGATCCGGTCGGACATGCCCAGTACTTCGGGTAATTCGGATGAAATCATGATGATGGCGACGCCCTGTTTTGCCAGTTCGCTCATCAGCGTATGAATTTCCTTTTTCGATTTTACGTCGATGCCGCGGGTTGGTTCATCGAGAATGAGCAATTGAGGATTGATCTCCATCCATTTTCCGATGGTTACTTTTTGCTGGTTACCGCCGGAAAGATTCTGTACGAGCTGATCCTCGCCGGGCGTGCGTATATCAAGCGCCTTGATGTGTTTTTTCGCGGCTGCGCTTTCCAGGCTTTTCCGCAAAAACAAGCCTTTGCGAAAGTTCATAAGCGCCGGCAGGGTGATGTTGCGCTTTACGCTCATCATGAGGATCAACGCCTGTTCCTTCCGGTCCTCCGGCAGGAACCCGATGTCGTGCTTGATGGCGTCCACAGTATTTCTGACGGCAACACGCTCTCCATTGATGAATATTTCACCGCTTACCTTGGGGTCGATGCCGAATATGGCGCGCATGACCTCGCTGCGCCCAGCGCCCACCAGCCCGGCGAAGCCAAGTATCTCCCCTTTATGAACGCTGAAACTGATGTTCTTCAGCAGTTTATGCGTATTCAGGTTCCGGACTTCGAGCATGACGCCGCCAATCTCTGTTGGGGCTTTGGCGTATATGTCGCTGACCTCCCGCCCTACCATGTTGCCGATGACCTCATTTTCGTTTGTTAGGGCGGTTTCAAGGGTACACACCATTTCACCGTCGCGCATCACGGCGATTTCGTCGGCGATTTCGAATATTTCCTTCATCCGATGGGAGATAAAAATAATGGTGACGCCTTTGGAACGAAGCCTGCGTATAATGTCAAAGAGTGTCCGCGTCTCCACTTCAGTGAGAGAACTGGTGGGTTCGTCCATGATGATCAGTTTTGAGTTGAACGAAAGCGCCTTAGAGACTTCAATCATCTGCTTCTGCGCGACGGATAGCGAGGATAGTTTTGTCCGCGTATCAACATCCAGCCCGACATACGTCAATAGTTTGACAGCCTCTTGATGCATGCTCTTCTTATCAATGACGCCGTTTTTTTTTGGCTCGCGGCCGAGAAATATGTTTTCGGCTATATTCATATTCAAAAGCGAGTTAAGCTCCTGGTAAATGATGCTAATGCCGAGCTTTTGCGAAACAAGCGGTCCGGAGATATCCACTTTTTGGCCTTCTACAAATATTTCGCCGCTGTCCATCGGCAAAATACCGGACAGAATCTTCATAAGCGTTGACTTGCCGGCGCCGTTTTCGCCGGCAAGCGCCAGCACGATTCCTTTTTTGATCGATAAGTTAATTCCTTTAAGCGCCTGAACTCCCGGGAATGCTTTGGAGATATTCTTGATGTCTAAAAAAAATTCGTTTGCTATCATATAATCTACTTTCCGGATGAGATCATGGGGGAACAAGGCTTCGGACGCCAGACACGGCCATTCAGCGCCGTATAGCGCCGCTGTTTCACAATGCCCATCAGGGTCGCTGTACATGGAATTATAAGGGAATGTGAAAATGCTGTCAAGCTATTTTAAGCCTTTTCAGATTTGACGTTCTTATGCTATATCCTTATAATCAAGCTGTAAAAGCAGCAATATCATCGTGAACGGTGGAAGAATAAGCCGGGTTTTCAGCTTGCCACATTCTGCCGATGATGCTATGTGATTTACTTGGTATAAAGCAATGCTGCTTCAATATATGGTTGGAGGCGCAAACAATGGCGAGTAAAGCCTTTATGAAATTCCGGATATGGCGCAGAAGCCCTTTGGAGCAATGGTTGCGTATATCGGTCCTATTGCCGCTTGTCCTCTTTTTTTCCTTTTGCCATCTGTCAATGGGGCATTGTGCATTCGAAGCTGTTGAACCCATAGCTAATGATAGCCACCCGGGCAGCCATGCGCCTCGAATGACCCCGGACGATTCCGAGGCCGGGAATATTCTGGAAGCTGTTGTCCAATGGGGCGGTGATATGCTGAATAGGTTCGTCTTCCGTAAGGGCGACGGAAAAGATACCCTTGCGGAAGCGGAAACAACGATGACGGACGCGTGTAAAACCGTTGTGGATTTTCTCGGATGTGACTACGAATTCTATCAATACGACGATAACGCGGATAAAATCATAAATCGTTACTTTACTCTCGCGGAGCAGGGAAAGACAGCCGGGTTTTATCCATTAATCATCATTCAGTCGGATTCGCTGGCGGAGATGCTCCGCTGGGCCCTTGTGTTGGAGGATGTTGAAAACACGGCGGAAGGCATTGCGGCATATCGCCAAAAGATCATCGGCGTGGCGGAAGAGTTAGATGCGGCGTCCTTTCTTTCAATACGGCTGGATCAATACATGGAGATGTTTCAGGGATTTGATTTGCTCGGTGAATTTGTGCCATTCACGCCGGATGACCGCCTTTTATCGTTTATGCTCCTGTACAGGTCACATCAAGAAGTGGTTATCGCGAAGATACCCGCAGAGAAGCCTTGGGAGTTGGCGGCATGGATCCCTATGGGAGGGTTTAACACTTGCCCGATGCCGGCGGAGCAAGTGGCTGTATTCCGTCATTGGTATGAGATGTATGGCGCGGTACCGGTTACTGTAACCCATGATATTTGGGAAATGGCGTTGACAAAACCGCCGGCAACAGACGCGGAGGCCGAGGCACTGGCGAAGGAGCAATTCGCGTTTTGCGAGGATAGTGTTTTTCAAGGAACCCAAACGATCCGAGGGTTGGCAAGCATATTGAAAAATGCTGCCACGTGGTTTTTCTGGTGGGATTAATCGATGATAAATTCTACTGAAAAAACGGGGTCCGTTTGATTGCCGTTTTGCTCAACGCGGATAGCGATGAGGGCAGTTTCACGACTCAATCGCATTGTTTCAATTTTGATTTTTATTGGTCTTGATATACTTTCCCGATGTTGACATAGGGATCTCGAGTGAATAGACTAATAACGGTTCGTCGGTTTGAACGATTGAGCTTTAAAGGAGATTGCTTATGGATTGTCAGAAGCAGGTTGAGCTGATAAAAGCCGGGTTCATTAAGAATCGAAAACTTCTGATCGCTATCGGCGACGAAACCCGTCAAAGCATCATTACTGTGTTGATGGGGCATTGTGTAGGGATGCGCGTCGGGGAGATCACAATCGGGACACATCTGTCCCGCCCGGCGGTTTCCCATCATTTGCGAATACTGCTGGATTGCGGCCTTGTTTCGCTGGACAAGCAGGGAACAAAGCACTACTACTCGCTTAACATAGGCGAGGAGTTTCGGAATTTTTTCGCCCTCGTCCATCATATTGCGGAGTTCATAGAAGCGAAGGACGCCGGATTGTTTACAGGAGAACAAAGATGAACAGGAAACACATCGTATCCGTCGATTTGTTGCTATGCAACCATTGCGGGCTGTGCAAAAAGGATTGTCCACATGACAAGTGGAGCATCACCGATGCGGGAGCGCAGATCACATCGCAGGATTGCCAGAAATGCGGTCACTGCGTCGCGGTCTGTCCGAAAAATGCTGTTTCCATCTCAGGATTTGACGACGCTCCAGAGGAAATCAACCATGATGTAAAACCGGATCCGGAAGACCTTCTGGCAATGATGAAGGGCAGGCGCTCAATACGGCATTTTACACAGCAAGATGTACCCCCTGAAATCGTGGAGAAGATTATTGAAGCCGGACGATATACGCCGACCGGCCTAAATAAACAAGGTGTATCTTATGTTGTTCTGCGGGAGAACAAAGAAGAATACGAAACAATTGCCGTTTCATGGTTGCGCAGGCTACGGCCTATCGCGGGCATATTCGTGAAGAGTTTCAGAGACATACATATTGACGACCATTGTTTCAAAGGAGCGCCGGTCGTCATCGTCATAAAATCGGATAATACCTCTTTGCGTGCCATTGATGTGATAGATGGCGCCCTTGCCGCTTCCGCGATGGAAATCATGGCGCGGTCTTATGGTCTGGGCGTGCTGTATTGCGCAGCATTTACAAATGCCGTCAAATTTTCAGGAAAGTTGAAACGAAAACTATCTTCGCTTTCAAAAGGCAAATTTATTATTGCGCTGTTACTGGGGTATCCCGCTGTGAAGTATCATCGGACGGCGCAGAGAGAACGCCCGTCTGTGCAGTACGATTAAAACAGCGCGATCGAGCATTTCGAGCAGGGGTAATCGGTTGCGAACAGAAAGTGGTGACAAGTATGAAAACCTGCATATACACGTTCAGCGGAACGGGAACCGCGTTGTCCATAGCGGATCAGACTCGTGATGTTCTTGGTGACGCTACGGTTAAGCTAATCCCGCAGTTGTTGGAAAAGACAGATGGAGAAATAAAAGCGGACGCATCCAAAATCGGCTTTGTATTTCCAAACTATTTCGGCGGCATGCCAAATGCGGTACAGCGGTTTGTTCGAAGGCTCAACGTAGGCGATGTGCATTATATCTTTTCTTTTGTTCCCGCCGGGGGCGGTCAAGGCTATAGCTTGAAGTTTCTTCAACGGGAACTCCGGCAAAAGGGTAAAATGTTGAATTACGGCAGATACGTCAAAGGGATCAGCAACTATAGGATAGCCGGCTACTATATGGGTATGGCTATGGAAAAGCAGGAGAACATACTACGCTTGCTGCGCGATAAAATACGTTTATATACCGAGGAGATAAAAGAAAACAGGATCTTTGTAGAACGGAGCAGTCCAGCGATTTTTATCGTAAACCGTTTGCTGTCATCCGTATCTTCGCGTGATGTTATCAAGGATACGTCCTGCGGGGACAGGAAATACAGCGTCGGTGACAAATGTACAGGCTGCGGTATTTGCCAGAAGGTATGCCAGGCGAATAACATCGTGATGATCGGCGATGCGCCTTCTTTTCTGCATCAATGTTACCGCTGTATGGCCTGTATACAGTATTGCCCGCAAAACGCCGTCCTTTTTAACGGCAAGGAAATGAACAAACCCCAATATACGCATCCTGATTTTCCGGCAGAGAAAATGATCCGCCGGATAAGGGAAAGCTTCGATGATCCGTTATCGGCAGGAGGAACTGTCGGATCGATCGAATCGGACTGAAAACGCCCGACTGCGAAGAGCCCATGTTACGGGAATGATTATCACGGGTAAAAGTAATACTATAAGGCTTTCGGCTCACATGCTGCAGGGCTGCCGTTTATGACTTGTACCAATCATCAGTTCTCAGGAATTACGCCGTGACATCCCGCTTTTGATAAAAGATGAATCCGGCAACCGCTAATACGGCGGCGATTGCCGTCAGTATTGCAAGCGGCGCGAAGGTTAATTCCGCAAAGGGAATACGGGGAATATACTTCATTGGCGATAGACCCATCAGCCATTCAGGCAGCCCTATCACTTCACCCATAAACGATGCGAAGAAAACAAACCCGAAGTACCCCCAAACCGCGCCGGCTGACTTGGGTGCAATGCCAATCAGCAAAATCGCGACGCTGATCATTGTCCATTGCGCAGGAACGTATGCCAAATTCGCCTTGATGAGTTCGCCGAGGCTGAATGGGTTCAGGCCGCTTGCCGATGCGGCCCCATACAGCCCGATAGCTGTTGCGCATTGTAATATAACGCTGGCCGCAAAAGAGATAACGGCATAACCGGCAAGGTATTCCGTACGGGTAACAACACGGGAGAGGATATGCTCGGTTCTGCCGTCCTTTTCCTCATTGCGGGGCTTCATCATGGCAATAAGCAGTGGAATCAGGCAAACAAGCGACATCATAGAGGCGACGAACACCCCGAAATATTTACTGACCATTCCTCCCATCTCAGCGGGAGAAAGCGTATCCACAAGCGTCTTGGGAACGCCAAGAATAAGCATATAATCCGGGCTGTCACCTACGAAATCATAGATATTGCCGAGAATCGAACCGTAAGACGCCCCCAGCAGCAGCATGACGATAAGCCAGGTTAGCATGGTGTTGCGGAGCAGCCTCAATGAAAGCCCGAAGGATGACAGAAGGCCCGCATTAGCCTCTTTCCGGCCCGGCCTTGTGGGAATAAAGCCTTGATCCGTATCGCGTATTGAATTCAGTTTATACGCGACAGCGGTTAGAACGATCGCTTCCACCAGAAGAATAACCGTTGGCCACAGATGGTTTTCCACATAAACCTGCGAGCGCTGCGCAAGACCCAGCGGGCTTATGCAGGACAACCCATTCATGCTGTACATGTCTCCTGCCGCGCGTATCATGTAAGCAATACCCAAGACCAAAAACGATAACCCTGCCGCTCCGCTCCTGCCGGAAGACAGCTGGCAGAACACGGCGGCAAGCGCCGCGAAAACAAGCCCCGAAACCCCTAACACCAAACCATAAAGCATGCTGCCCGCAAAGTCCATGCTTGGAACATTTGTGGCGGCAATGGCAAGACCCGTCAGCAGGGCGAGGATCGTGTTTACGATTACAGCCGTTATCATCACAGCGTTAAGAATGGAAAGCCTGCCCGTCGGCAAGGAGCGTATAACTTCTGCTCTCCCCTTCTCCTCATCGGCGCGTGTATGGCGTACTACAAGAAAGACATTCATGGCCGCGACCGCAAGAATTACCCAGAGCAACATCATGCCGCTGTACATCGCCCCTGAGGTATAGTTGTCGGCGCCGTAGACCGGCCCCATCATAGCTATCATTACGGGGTTATCATACGATGCGGCGAAATTTTTTCTTGCCTCAGCATCGAACATGTCGCTCATTCCGGGAGCGATCGCCATTGAGAACAGTACAAGTATCACAATCCATACTGCCGATATGATCCGCTCCCGCCGAAGCATAAACCGGACAAGCCTGCCGGTATTGTCGAAGTTGCCGCGCATCATCACACACCTCCGTTCGCGTTATAGTGGCGCATGAACAGGTCTTCCAGCGTAGGCGGGGTGCTTTCGAGCTTTTTTACGCCGTATTGTGCAATGTATGAAACAACATCACTAACTTTTGCGGAATCAACTTGGAATGACAATCCGTTCTGTCGCGGTGTTATCCCGTGGACGCCCGTTACGCTGGCAAGCCCCTCGACCGGCGTTTCCGTTTCGATGTTCATGGTGATACGCGTGAGATGGCGCATTTCGGAGAGCGTACCAGTTTCAACGATCTTACCCTCGCGAATGATGCTGATTCTATCACAGAGCTTTTCCACCTCGGACATTATATGACTGGAAAGGAATATACCCTTCCCTTCCCGCTTGAGTTCCAGCACATACTCCTGAAAAACCTGCTCCATGAGCGGATCTAGCCCGCTTGAAGGTTCGTCTAGAAGATAGAGGTCGGCTTCGGATGCGAATGCGGCGACAAGCGCCACCTTCTGCCGGTTTCCTTTAGAGTAGGTGCGGCATTTTTTCGTAGGGTCAAGGTCGAAATCCTTCAGCAGCCTTTCTCGGCGCGCCTTGTCATGGCTGCCGCGAAGACTGACGAACAGGTCGATAACCTCGCCGCCTGTCAGATTGGGCCATAGGGTAACGTCGCCCGGCACATAGGCGATGCGCTTGTGGATTTCTACAGCATCTTTCCATGCGTCCATGCCGAATACTTTAGCGCTGCCCTCCGATGCTTTAAGAATACCTAACAGCACGCGAATGGTGGTGGTTTTGCCTGCTCCGTTCGGGCCGATATAGCCGAACACCTCGCCTTCGTTAACCTTTAGATCAATGCCGTCAAGGGCGGTAAGCTTTCCGAACTTTTTTGACATTTTGACGGTTTCCAAGCTTAATGCGGTCATTGCGGATCCTCCTTCATTGTATTCATATATGCTAAAGGGCGGGAAAGCTCCTTGCCCGCTTCCCCACCCTAAAAGCCAAAACTCGACACGGCTTACGCCGCCGACCGGGTATATCCGTATTCGTTTTCGCCTCGTTTCACTCTTTATACAAATGCCTTTTTAAAATGTCAAGGCAATCATAGAAAGCCTTAACGTATTCGTCTATCTGTTCCGCCATCTTATTCATCGGTACGTTATCAGCCATCCCCTCTCCCGTCCAAACGAGAAACCGCTCGAGCAGCTTTGGGTCAACATCATCCTTGAATTTACTTATGTCTGTTCCGGCGAAAACCCATTGTCCACGGATATTTGCTCCCTCCTCTATTAGTTGTTTGACTTCCTCTCTTATATCTTTATGCGTTTCGTAATACAAGCTTGTTATGAACGATAGAACGGCGGGATGTCTTTTCATAACGGATATTTTTAT